>Ga0209211_10006648_pt1 | contig 16625 bp, 17 predicted proteins | sample RifGroA2_FD_183992 | JGI IMG/M metagenome (GOLD analysis project Ga0209211, IMG submission 183992) | Groundwater microbial communities from Rifle, Colorado, USA - Groundwater A2 (SPAdes) (version 2) | ecosystem: Environmental > Aquatic > Deep subsurface > Groundwater | place: Rifle, Colorado... | reverse complement strand
GGGAGGGAGATTAATCCCATCTTTGCCATAAACTCCTTTTCTGGAAAGAACGGCAAAAAAACCAATAAATAATATTTTAAAATCCAGCCATAAAGACTGGTTATCAACATACCATGCATCATATTCTAATCTTTTTTCCCACGACACCAGCCCCCTGCCCTTAATATCCACCAGGCAGACCAATCCAGGTTTTACTAATAATCTTTTCTTCCATAATTCATTTAAAAAACTGTCTTGATTCGGATACCTAGGCAATGGCCTTGGTCCGACCAAACCCATATCTCCTTTGATTATATTAATCAACTGTGGCCATTCGTCAAGCGTCCATTCCCTTAAAAATTTACCTAATTTTGTTATCCGAAAATCATTTTCCGCAGAAGCCAAACCTAGCCCCATATTCTCCGCGTTTCCTACCATTGTCCTAAATTTCCAAATTCTAAATATCTTCCCGTTTTTGCCTAACCTTTCTTGTTTAAAAAACACCGGTCCTTTTGAATCCAATTTTATTAGAATAGCCATAAAAACAAAAACAGGACTTAAAATAATAAATATGATTAAGGCCGGTAGAAAGTTTGCCGAATTTCTAACAAATTCCTGAAAATTCATTTTATTTTTTTATCAATAAGCCGCTGATATTCATTTTTTAATCTGTCTAAAACCAATTCATGGCTAAATTCCTTTAAAATCTTTTCTCTGCCGCGCTTGCCCATTTCTTTTGCTATATCCGGGTTGTCTAAAATGTATAAAATTGCCTCGGTCAGTTTTTCCACATTTTTTACCGGGACCAAAATCCCTGTCTCTCCATTGCTGACCGCCTCAGGGCATCCTCCGGTGTTGCACGCTATCACCGGTATTTCCATTGAAGACGCTTCTAAAATTGACGCCCCCACTCCTTCTCTGTGAGTTGGTAAAACAAATATATCCATTAATGGATATATTTCATCAACATCGCTTCTTTCTCCTAGAAAAATTACATTTTTTTCTATACCGTATTCTTTGACAACTTCAAGGTCCACTTTATCTTTTTTTTCAGGCTCTCTTGGACCAACAATCAGGAGCTGGGTATCGGGAAATTTACTAATCGCATGCTTAAATGATTCAAAAAGTTCAAGGTAGCCTTTTTCTTCAACTAGTCTGGCCACAATGCCGATGACTTTTTTATCTAAGCCTATTCTAAGCCGCTTCTTTTTATTTATAATAAATTTTTCAGAAAATCTTTCGGGATTAAATCTGCCGGTATCAATGTCTCTGCCCAAATATTTTAACAAATCTGGCCTGCAAATTCTTTCTTCAATTGCTTTTCTAACCACATCTTTGCTCACGGAAAAAATGACATCGGAATACTTAGCTGTAAATCTTTGCAAAAAAGTGAAAAACTTTCTTTGCGTCCAACGCGTATCCGGCGAAAGGTCAAACCCATGCAAAGTATCCATAATAATTGGGACGCCGGCTAATTTTGCGGCTAATTGGCCATAGATTTCAGGTTTTGGAGTGTGAGTATGAACTATATCAAACTTCTCTTTTTTGAAATATAAAAACAGTTGAAAAAAGGCGACTATGTCTGCGCGTGGAGAAAATGACCTTCTCTTAAATCTTATGGTTTTTACCTTAATGCCGCTCTGCCCGATGTCTTTAATCCATTTCCCCTCAGAGCAGATGGCTGAAACATCGTATCCTTGCTTCTGCAAAAATTTCAGCTGATTCAAAAGCATAAACTTTAAAGTAATATCAACTGAAGCAACACAGCAAACTTTAATTTTTTTATGTTCCATATTTTAGCGTAGCGATATAATTTTCAGCATACCATTTAATCGACAGAGATATTCCTTTTTTAAGAAAATAATTTGGCTTATACCCTAAAATCATTTTTGCTTTTGAAATATCTGCAACAAATTTTACCACCTCTCCCTTTCGGTTGCCTCTTATGATTATTTTACTTTTACTGTTTAATTCTTTCTTTATAATTTCGGCGGCTTTAACCAATTTCTCGCCTTTGCCTCCGGCAACATTAAAAATATCGTTATGAATTACCAAATCAAAATCAACGGGCAATTTTGCGATATCGCTTTTATTAGAAGTTTTTCAAAAAGTCTGGTGCCAATAGTTCCGCTTGAACCGGTTATTAAAATTTTTTTAATTCTCTCCATTATTTTTTGCTTCGACAAAACGGCAATCTAAACATAAACGCCCGTGATTTAACTAACGTCAAGCGCAACTTCTGTTTTTGCTTATATGGCAAAAAAGAATAAAAAAAGCTTGCCCAGCAAAGTAAAATAGCTTTTTTATAACTCGGGTAATCATTTTTGTATTGCTTCCTCATTTTTATATTAAGCCATATTTTTCTTCGCGAGCTGTTCTTTCTGGAGAAAAATATTTCACTGCCTTCTTTTTCCAAATAATAAATAAAATATTCCTGAAAATTATAAAATTTAGATATTTTGCCCATTTTAAGCCACAAATCTAAATCAGCCGAATAATCAAACAATGCGTTGTAACCTGCGGCTTTTTCCCAAATATCCTTCCTAAAAAGAGCCGAGCTGTGAGCAATCAGATTATTAGCAGAAAGTATTGATTTTCTAATTTCTCTGTCATGCTCCGGAAATACAAACCTCGCAATTTCATTATTCTTTATATCTATTTTTATCATGCCTCCGCCGACTAATCCATAATCATTATTTTTTTCCATAAATTCTACTTGCTTTTTAATTTTTTGGGAATCAATCCAAATATCATCGTCGTCTAAATTGGCGATATATTTTCCCTTAGTCGCCCTTATTGCTTTATTCAAGCTTTTGTACGAACCTATGTTACTCTTGTTCTTGAAACTTCTAATCCGCGAATCTTTTTTCAAATACTCAAAAATTATTTTGGGAGTGTCGTCAGTTGAACAATCGTCCGTTATAATCAGCTCTATATTTTTATAGGTTTGCCCCAATACGCTGTCAATCGCTTTTTTTATATACTTTGCCCCATTATAGGTAGATATAACAGCTGAGACTAATGGTTGTTGACTCATTTTATTAACTTACTATCGCGGGTTAAATTATTTTTTTCGTTTCTAACCAGACTATCATATCAAGGGGAAACGTTTGCCAATGCTCTTTTATAATTCTAAATTTATTTTTATGCAATAAATCAATCAAATCGTCATATTTCCAATGAAAAATGTGGGAGGTAGCCCATCCTTTTTTCTTAAGCGCTTTATTGATCGCCGCTTCAATAAGATTTTTAAAACCGCCAATCCGAAATTTGTAAACAACGTCCGAAACTAAGCGGCGCAAAAAAGTATCTCTGTTTTCTGCCCTTGAAAATGATTTTCCGCCAAAAACCGTTGAACTGATAATTAATATGCCCCCTGTTTTAAGAACACGGTAGGCCTCTTTTATGGCAAGATACGGATCTGAAAAGTGATCCATGGCCGATTTTATATGGACAACATCAAAAGTGTTTTTGACAAAAGGAAGATTTTCAGCGTAGCATGCTAAAAAATTACAGGGTTCAAGCAGACGAGGGTAAGCCTTTAACAGATTCGGGCGCAATTCAAAATTTTCAAACCCGTTTATAAGCGGATCAACGGATATATACAAAGGCACGTTGTCTCTTTTAATAAATTGACGTAGTTTCCCCTCTCCTCCGCCGATATCAAGCACTTTTCCTTTAATATTAAATTCTTTAGCATATATTTCCTTGAGGGACTCAACTTCATTAGAAAATACTAAAAAATCATCTTTTTTTGTATAACGTTCAAAATAACCATTCACATAATCATTTTGAACCGCTAACCAATTCTTTAATCCTCTGTTCATACAATAATCGGGTCTATGAATGCGAAAATCAAAAACCTTATCCTTTAATCCTCTTTGAGGAATATCCTGCGAAGGATATTTACTGGCGCAAACTTTGCAAATAAACTCCTTGTCCTGTATTTTAAGGGGCTCCTTGCATAAAGGGCAACAAAGAGTTTTTATGATTTCTGCGTCTAGTTTTACATACATAATTTTTTATATCTTGTCGGTATTGTAAATTTCATGCCATTTTTTTTTAAAATATAAATAAAAAACCGCCAGTAAAAATAATTCAGTGATAGCCGTGGCAATTATTGCTCCCATCGCATTATATCTAATAATTAAAAAATAATTAAGGATAATGTTCAGTATAGACGCAAGCCCGCTGGCCACTAAAACCTTTTTCTGCTCGTTTGAACCGGATAAAAACCAGTTGTAAACATAAGATAAAGATTTGACCAATATAATAAAAGACAATACTTTTAAAAGCGCAACCGACGCCGAATAATCTAATGAATAAATTTTTATTACAAGAAAATTTGCCGACAAAAATAATCCGATGCTCAGCAAAAAACCGATGGCAACCATAACCAGCCTATAGTTGAAAAATATTTTTTGTAATTCTGTTTTATTTTTTTCATAAAAATATGAAATTTTAGGAAAAAAACTCATGGTAACAACGCTTGGAACGATAAAAACCGCGAGAAACAGGTTATAGGCGGCATTATAATATCCCACCTCCTCCATATTAGAAAATATTCCCAACATTACCGAACCCATTACAAAATATATCATATAAAAAATACCTGAAAATAAAAACGGCCAGGCTTTTTTAGCAATTTCTTTCCATATTTTGAAGTCAGCCTTAAAAGACGGCCTGAGAAGATATGCTTTAAGAAAAAACAACGAAAAAGAGGCGCCTATAAAACTTGCTATTAAAAATGCGGAAGAAATAAATAGAACGGAACTTTTGTTTAAAATAAAAAAAGCCGACAGAACCAATAGGCATAAACTTTGCGCTATTCTGCAAACAGCCTCGTACTCCATTTTTTCGTTAGCTCTGAAAATTGCCTGAAAAAGCGCCGCAAAGTTATTTATTACAATATAAAGACTCAAAAAATAAACTAAATTTATCACCATCGAATCTCTGCTCAATAGCCTAATTGCTAATGCGGCAAGCGCCGTTACTGCCAGTCCTAAAATTAATTTCATCGTCAAAATATTGCCGATGTACTCAGAAGATTTTGTCTTATCCCGGGCAAGTTCCCTGATAATTAACATAGTAAAACCAAAATCAACAAATACGGCAAAAAAACTTACAAAGCTCAAAGCAAAACTCCACTTACCGTAGGTTTGCGGGCCCAAATAACGAGCCAGCCAAATAAAAACCAGAAAATAAATTCCGTTGCTGAAAAACTCGGCTAAAGCAAGCCAAAAGGCATTCTTTAAAAGGGTTTGTTTAATCCCTAAATTTTCAAAAAAAATAGTTTTGATGATTTTTATTTTCATTTTTTATCTATAAATTGTCTGTGCCATAACTCAAAATTTAAAATCAGCCAAAATTGGGAATCAAGCGGTTGATTTTTATTTTGATAATTTTTGTAGAGTTTTTCCATATATTCAAAATTGAAGTAACCCCTTGATTTGGTTTTTTTATCAAAAATTATTTCAAATAAATAATTTTTCAATTTTCCCTTAAACCAAATGTTTGTTGGGACGGCGAGACCGTGCTTTATTTTTTTCAAAATTTTCTTTGGTAAAATGTCTTTCATCGCCTCCTTTAAAATATACTTAGTTTTAAAACCTTTTATTTTATATTTTGCCGGAATTGAATTGGCAAAATCAACCAAATGATGATTTAAAATAGGAGATCGTGTTTCTAAACCAAATGCCATACTTGCTTTATCAATCTTTTCTAAATAGCAATCGGGTAGCCAGATTTTCTGGTCTAAATACAAAATTTTATCAAGCAGGTTTTCCGGTTGATAACGGAAAAAATATTTTTTGTAAATTTTGAGAGGGTCTTCCTTAAAAGCGGGCAATTCCGGATTAAAAAGGTTGCTAATCATATCCTTGGAAAAAAATGCCAGCCAATTTGTATACCTCGTCAAATCATCTTCAATCGGCATAGTTTGAATGAATTTTTTTGCACTTCGTAATCCCGGCAGTAGTTCAATGGATTTTTTGAATATGCTACTTTTGAAAAGCCGATTAAAAAGTAAAGTTTTAGAACGGTTGCTCTCGGCAACAAAGCGGCGGTAGCCTCCAAAAATTTCGTCGCCGCCTTCGCCAGTCAAAACAACTGTTACATACTTCTTTGCAAATTGGCTAAGGTAAAAAACCGGAAAGGCGGCGGCATCTCCGAATGGTTCGTCATAGTGATAAACAATCTTGTTTAAGATATTTATTAAATCAGGTTCTTTTAAAAATAATTCGTGGTGTTCGGTTTTGAAATGATTTGCCACAATTTTGGCATCGGCAAGTTCATTAAATTCTTTGCCGGCAATATCAAAACCGACCGAAAAAGTCCTCAACGGAGAAACTCCATTTTTTGCCATCATCGCAACTACCGAGCTTGAATCAATTCCTCCGCTTAAAAAAGCGCCAAGAGGAACATTTGATACCAATTCATCCTTAACCCCTTCTTCAAAAAGTTCTCTTATTCTATTTTTATAATATTCTTCTCCTTTGTCTTCTTTGCGGCTGGGTAGCGCTGCGTCCCAATATTCGCAAATGCTAATTTCTCCATTTTTTAAAAAAAGATAATGGCTGGGTAAAAGTTTTTTAATCCCCCGGTAAATAGTATCCGGAGCGATAGAGTGGCCAAAAGTAAAATAATTTATCATACCTTGGCCGTCTATAATCCTCGGAATACTCCTGTCCTCTAATATCGCTTTTATTTCGGAGCCGAAAACAAATTTTTCTTTATTTAAAAAATAATACAAAGGTTTCTCTCCCAAACGGTCTCTAGCCAAAAAAATACTCCTATTTTTTTCATTAAATATAGCGAAAGCAAACATTCCGTCAAATTTTTTGACGCACTCATGTCCCCATTCCTCAAAACTATGCAAAATAACTTCGGTGTCGGTTTTTGATTTAAATTGGTGGCCGATTTTCTCAAGGTCTCTCCTTATCTTTTGAAAGTTGTAAATTTCGCCGTTAAATACTACTCTCAGAGTTCCGTCTTCGTTTGCCATCGGCTGGCGGCCGGCAACCGAAATATCAATAACCGACAGCCTTCTGTGACCTAATCCTACGTTTTTGTTTATATAAACACCTCCATCGTCCGGGCCGCGATGGCTTAAGGCATCAACCATTTTTTTAAGCAAAAAAGAATCTACTGGATTTTCTTTTAGGTTATAAATTCCGGCAATTCCACACATATGTTAATTTCTTTTTGAAAATTTTTTAGGATCGTTTATTGACTGACCCTCCAACAATTGGTTGTTAATTTCTTCGGCTGTTTTGTGAAGTTTTAGGTCAATGCCGATACTGTCGGCAAATTTAATTAAGGATTTGATATCTTTTGGCAGGCATTTACCGCCATAGCCCCGATAGCCCTTGTGAAAAACCTCAAGGTGGGTTCTTCCTATTCTTTTATCAGCCGCTGCTGATTCTGTAACCATATCATAATTAATATTCAATTTTTGGCACAAATCATACATCTGGTTGGCGAAAATTACCTTAATTGAAAACCAAGTATTGCCAAAATACTTAACCATTTCAGCTTCAGTGGAAGGCATTATTTTTTCAAATGGCGCCAAGGGCAAAATTTGCATAATATCTCCTGCCACATTATAACTTTCTTTTGTATGCCCTATTATTTGCCTGTCTGGATATTCCATATCTTGGTCTGCCGTTGTTTCAGTTAAAAATTCAGGGTTGAATAAAAACTTATGTTTTGAATATTTTTGCTGAAGAGCTTTGGTGGTTCCCGGAATAACGGTTGATTTTATCACTATTATTTTTTCTCCAGAAATATTATCGCAAGCGTCTTCAATAAAAGACAAATCAAATCCTTTTTCTGCGTCAAAAGGAGTGGGAACGCAAATAAATATAACATCTGCATTGTTTATTTCTCCAACAGAGCCCTCATTTTTTCCCTTGTCGTAAAATAAAACCGTAAATTCCCTCTTATCAAAATATCTCTTTACCGCTCCCCCCACCATTCCCAATCCCATAATTCCTATTTTAAATTTTTTATTATTTTCCATAGTTTTCTTCAAACCATTTTTTAGTAATATTTACCCCGTCTTTAAAATCGACATTGGGCTTCCACGAAAGAAGATTTTGGGCCAACGTGGTGTCTGCCTGGGTGTGGCGGGGATCTCCGATTCGGGCTTCAAAATACTGAACTTCTCCTCCCAGCAATCCAGCCAGATAATTTATGGAATAAGAATTTTCCTGGCCGATGTTTATCACCTCTCCTCCTTTTATTTTAGAACTCTCTGACGCCTTAATATTGGCGTCAACCACATCTTCAACAAAACAAAATCCTCTAGTTTGCTCTCCGTCGCCGTATATAGTAAAAGGTTTATTTTGTGACTTCAGTTTTAAAAATTTGCCGAGAACTAGGCTGTAATCAGAATTAAAATCAATCCTTGGGCCGTAAACATTAAAATATCTTAAACAGACAATTTGAATTTTAAAAAGGCTGACAAACATTTTCGCGTATTGCTCGCCTATTAATTTCTGCAGGCCGTATGGGCTCAAAGGATTCGGGGACATATTTTCCACAAGAGGCAATTTTTCTTGCGCACCGTATATAGAAGAAGACGATGCAAAAACAACTCTTTTCACCTTGCTATCAACTGCTGCCTTAAAAACATTCACCGTGCCCAAAACATTCACCTTTGATGTATTCACCGGATCTTCTATGGACAGAGGAACCCTTGGGATAGCGGCTAAATGAAAAACATAATCTACTCCATTAAAAATTGGGCTGATTTTTTCAAAATCGCAAACATCTTCCTTAAAAAAATTTGCCTTGGGATTTAAATTTTTAAGATTGCCTGTTGAAAGATTATCAATCACAACAACATCGTGTCCCAGCTCTATTAATTTATCAACAAGATGACTACCTATAAAACCCGCTCCCCCGGTGACTAAATATTTCATGTTGTTAAAAAATCTAATTTTTTAGAAAAAAACTTAACTATCTTGTTGTTTGAGGCCCAATTAATTCCAAGCGGCGCTAAACAGAAAAGAGATATAAAGGCTGGAATCCTAATTCTGGTTGTTATGCCAAAATTGGCTATAAAAACAGAAAGTACGCTCAATAATAATATACTGAAAAAAAGCAGGGTAAAAGCATGCGACCTAATAGGTTTTTTTATTCCTTTTATTATAAAAAATATAGAAAAATACAAAAGAATGGTTTCGGGTAAAATTAGAAAATGCCTCAAATACCTCATTTGCCAAGGAAAAGGACCTAATGAAGCATAAATAAAAGATGTTAAAGAATTTTTTAAAAAGGTAAAGGGATTTTCAAATCCCGTCTTTACTATTACATTAGATCCTCTACCTCTTTTTGTAATAGGATTATCAGTAAAGCCAGAAGGTTTGGTTCAGCGGCCACAGAGGGTTCAGCGGCCACAGAGGGTTCGACAATCACAGGGGGCTCAGTAGTTGGCGGAACTTCAGGATTAGCAACAGCAAGAAATTCTCTATAATAAGTAATCATTTTTTGATTAATAAAGGCCTTCATAAAATTAATTCCAAAATATCCTGACCCGTTAGATGTTCCTCCTGAAATATTAGGCAAAAAACCCAGAAGAATAATAATTATAATCCCATAGATTAATCTTTTTTTTATTTTTAAATTTGAAAATAAAAACCAACAAACAATAAAAGTTAAAAGGGCAGTAGTGGCGATATAAAGACGAAAATGGAATAAAACGCCCAAAGCAATATAAAAAATTAGAAATTTGAGCCAAGAAAACGCTTTAAGTAATTTTAAAATTGCTAACAACGCAATTGAACATAATAAGACGACCAAAGCGTCTTTCAACAATAAACTTCCGAAAAAAAGTAAACTGGGATAAATGCTTACAATTAATCCCGCAAGAAAAGCTTCTTTTTTTGAACCGCCAATCTCCATAACTGTTAGATAAACAAAAATAACTAAAAGGGCAACTAACCAAGCATTAAACATTTGACCAATAAACGCTTGCGGCAATGTCAAAGTATAAATATAACCAAGAATAACTGGATAATTATGACCAACGTCCAATCCCTGTAAGGAAAAATTTCCCTGACGAATCCTTTCTGATATCTGTCGAGCTACAACGTCATACTCTGAATAATCTCCAGCGCCCCCGCTAAACGGCTGAAATCCAGTGTAATGAACAAAGAATACCGTTCCAATGTGGATTAAAAAAGCAATTAAAAAAAGTATATATACTGTTTTTGTTTTAAAACCTATTTTTTTAAGTATTAAAAAGGTGGTTGCTGTTAAAAAAACAATAAAGACGACCCCTACGGCCAGCGTTTTGTCAAACAAAGAAACTGCCGCCAAAAATAAACAGCTCGAAATGATTGTTGTTATTAAATGAGGAGAAGAAAAACTTTCTTTCAATATAGATATAATTTTTCTGAACATAAATTTTTATGTATTTTTAATTTTTATATCTGACTCTTAAAATAATCTTTAATTCCTTTTTTTATATCATATTCTGGAGAATATCTCAAAAATTCTCTTGTTTCTGTTAAATCTGCCTCTGTGTTTTCTTGATAGTGCTCATATGGGTTATCAATGTATTCTGGCTCAAGATTTACGCCAAACGTTTTGTTAAGATTCTTTATTATTTCATTGAATGTTGTTGCCTTGCCTGCGCCAATATTAAAAACACCGCTTTTTTCGCAATCCATAGCCAATAAATTTGCTTTAACAACATCTTTTACATAAACTTGGTCTCTTTTCTGCTCCCCGTATTTGAATATTCTCGGCCTCTTGCCTTCTTTCATCTGTAAGTATAACTGCCAAATCATACTTGCCATTTTGCCTTTGTATTTTTCGCCTGGGCCATAAACATTAAAATAACGGAGCCCGACAATGTGAAGATTGTTAAAATTTTCACGGGCGATGTTGTCTGCCTTTAATTTAGAAAGCCCGTATACGTTGGCAGGAACTTCATTTTTGCCTACCAACATTGGAGGCGAAGAGTGGCCGTAAACTGCTGCCGAGGAAGCATAAATCAGTTTGGCTCCGCATTTTATGGAAAAATCAAGAACATTTTTAAATCCATCTACGTTGTTGAGCATCATTTTTTTTTCGTCAAAAACCGTGGTATCTGTAATAGCGGCTTGGTGAAAGATAACATCCAGTTTATAAAAATGTTTGTTAAGATCTATTTCGGCAATGTTTCCGGAAATAATTTCTCCTTTAAATCCGACTAAATTATCTGAATTCCCCGAAGAAAAATTATCAATAATATAATATTTGTTGTCGGGATATTTTTCCTGCAATGTTTTAGTTAGGTTTGATCCAATAAATCCAGCTCCCCCTGTAATTAAAATTTTTTTATTTTCCATTGTTTAAAATAATATTTACGGCATCTAAAATATTTTTGACATGATAATTCGGTTCTAATTTCAGATCAACAGGCATTTTTTTACCGATCTTTATGGTTTTTATGTTTGCCTCTCTGCCAGCAATAATATCTCTGAAATCGTCCCCCACTATCCAACTTTTGCTTAAATTCAAACCAAAGTCCTCGCCAGCCTTTAAAAGCATGCCTGGCTTTGGCTTTCTGCAAGGACAATTGTCATTTGGCCCGTGCGGACAGTAATAAATTTTATCAATTCTCACCTCGTTTTTTCTGAGTTCTTTTAGCATCCAATCGTGCAATTTTTTTAAATCTTTTTCATTATAATATCCTCTGGCTATTCCAGACTGATTAGTTGCAATAATGATTTTGTGATCAGTTTTTGATAATTTTTTCAAAGCGGAAATCGCGCCGAGAACAAATTTAAAATCATCTATTTTGTGAATATATTCGGGTTCGTTTATATTTATAGTCCCGTCGCGGTCTAAAAAAACCGCTTTCACTTCGGGTTTAAAATGAATATTATTAGTTTTTTGTCCCGCTTGGCGGGATTCCGCTACGCGGGACATCAACCCGCTGGTTGAAAAACCCTGTTGCCATTTTAGAATATGAATTTTTCCCCCATTTTCTTCAACAACACCCCTTTCAACGCAATTTTTACCCCAGTCAGAACCGTTACAATGAATATCCGGCTTTATTTTTTTTAAAATTTCTTTTGGATTGATTTCATCAAAATGGACAACATAATCAACATGTCCAATAGCAGACAGAACTTCCGCCCGCTCTTTTTCCGAATTTACGGGATGATTGGGCCCTTTATATTTTTGAACAGAGTTATCGCTGTTTAAAAGAATGGCTAAAATATCCCCCTGCGCTTTTGCCTCTTCCAAAGATTTAATGTGTCCCAAATGCAGAATGTCAAAACTGCCGTTATAAGTAACGACTTTTTTCCCCTGCTCTTTAAGGTTTTTTACGATCTCAACAATTTCTCCTTGTCTTTTAATCTTCGGATTCATTTTTTTTTTATTAGACAAATATAACATAATTGTAAATATTTTTAAATATTGACATTATCATGAATAAATGATAGCATGAGTGCATCTTGAACATTGACAAAATAGTTGTTTTTCGCAGGCGTCTGCGAACAGCTACTATTGGATTTGTTCGGTTTTGGGAGAGGGTGTTATGAACGAACGTAAAAAAATAGTTCTCGCGAAACATCTGATTGGCAAGGGCGGTTGGGTAAGCCTCTATGGTTTCAACACCGAGGGCGGCCGTCGAGAAATATTGGCGCGAAATAACGGCCACTTTAAAGCGGCCAAGTGCCTGGTTCTGTACGTTGACAAAAATGTGTGGGAAAAATTGCGTGCTGAGAACAGCAGTGGTCTTCCGACCTTTTTGCGCCGTCTCAAGGCGATTGGATTATCCAATTTTCAGGTTTTCCTTTTGGCGGTAGACAGGCCCCTCACGTATTCGGATTCACTGGATCTTGCCGGGCTGACTGCAAACCACCAACTGGAATTATCCGGAGGCGTAGCTGACGCAGTTGATAAGGACGCTATCGCCACCGGTGTACGGGAAACCTACGAGGAATATGGCTGCACGGCCGCAGATGTCGCGATGACAGCTCCTTTGGTAGCCGAAGGAGCTCACGTGGCATATGATGCCGGTGGCCAGGTAGAGATCTACTCAATTTCCGTTGCCGTTGTCACACAAAAACCAAGTCCTCCACGACGCGAAGGCACCATACCGGACAAATGCGTTTTAGTGCCCCTTTTGGAAGCTGAAGAGTTCCTGATGGAACAGGGCAGGCAGGGCATCCTTCTAGAAGGGCTTGCCTTGACTGCGCTATCTCATCTCGGCCTTGCATTGCATGGCGGATGGAATAGCTTGAGATAATGGAATATCCTTCTTGGCGCTAAACTTCACAACGCCCGTCGGTTGACAAACTGACGGGCTTTTTTTATTGATAATTTTAGCTTTCCAAATATTGTTTTAACTCTTCCGGCCCGACTGTTGCTGTACCCAATTTGCCAACTACAATCCCAGCCGCGTGGTTTGCAATTATAGTCGCCTGTTCAAGGTTGGCGCCGGCGGCCAAAGCCAGAGTGGCAACAGCCACTACCGTATCTCCTGCTCCGCTTACGTCAAACACTTCTCTTGCCACTGCTGGAAAATGTTTGACATTATTGTTTTCAAAAAGAGTTGCTCCCTTAGCTCCCCGAGTGAGCAAAACACTGCAATTTAATTGCTTCTGAATTATTTTTCCAGCTACCTCAAAATCGCTGACTCCGGATATTTCCAAAGATTCTTTCTGATTAGGGCTCAAAAGAGTAATGTTTTTGAAGAATGGCGCGTGTTTTGGTTTTACATCGCCAATAATCGGTTTTTTATATTTTACAGCCAAATTGACTATATTTTCGGCTAAATTTTTAGTAATCAATCCTTTTGCATAATCTGAAACCACAATGCCGTCCCATTCTTTAATATGCAAAACGATAAATTCCAATAATTTTCTTTCGACATTATCGTCAACATATTGAACATCTTCCTTATCTACTCTCACAACCTGCTGGCTTCTGGCAACAACTCTTATTTTCTGAATAGTCGGCTTTTTAGAATGTACCGTAACTCCTCCTATTTCAATCCCTCTTTTTTTGAACTCTGAAAGCAATATTTTTCCCGCTAAATCTTTTCCTACTAAGCCAACAATGAATGCTTTGCCGCCAAGAGCGGCAATATTTGCGGCAGTGTTTCCCGCTCCGCCCGGCACAAAACTCTCTCTGGCAACCACAACTACTGGAATTGGGGCTTCAGGCGAGATTCTGTCGGCATCTCCCCACATAAAGTGATCCAACATTAAATCGCCTATCACTCCGATTTTTTTTCCTTTAAAATTTTCCGTTATTTTAATTAGTTTATTTTTTTCCATGTTTTTAGCGTAGCGATATTTTTTAGTCTCCCTTAATTATACGTTTTGAATCTTCTTCATAATGAGTGGTAGAAAATTCAAAAAGGTTTGAGTCTTCCAGAGCCGTCATTTGGTGCCTTAACCCAATTGGTATCTCAAGGCAGTCGCCCGACAAAAACATATAAGATTTTGCGGTTAAAATATCGTCTTCAAAACTGACTTTTATTTCCATTTTTCCTGAAAAAAGATAAAATGTTTCGTGTTTTTTTTCGTGGTAATGAAAACTGCATTTTTTTCCTTTTTCAAAAAATAATAATTTTCCGCAATACTCCCTGTTGCTTATCCAGTCTTCAAAACCCCATCCTTTTTTATGTCTTTCTGGCTTATATGGTTTTGGCACTTCTTTGCTCATTAAAATTCAACTTTTAGAATTTATAATCTCCTGAACTTTATTAAAAACTATTTCAGGAGTTATTTTTTTTAAACACTCGTGTTTTTTGTTTGTATCGTAATTTTTAGTAAAAATATCATGATAGCGGTATCTGCATTTTTCTGAAATTATATGCACTCTTGGACCGACGGGTCCGGTTCTTTCCGGAATAGTTGGGCCAAAAATAGCGATTAAATTAGCGCTAGTTGTTGCGGCAATATGGCTAAGACCGGTGTCTGAAGAAACAAATATTCTACATTGGTCAGTCAAGGCGGCTACCTGGCATAGTGTTTTCCCAATTACTGATATGGCTTTTTCTTCCAGCTCATTTTGCATTTTCAGACAAAGGTCTTTTTCTCCTAAAGACCCAAAAAGAAGAATAATGGCATCGGGGCAGCCGTCTAAAATTTTCTTGCCCAGTTTAATAAAATTTTCTTTAGGCCATAATTTAAATTGCTGAGCTGTGCCCGACCCTATGGAAAAACCTATTAAAATTTTATTTTCTAAACTATTTTTTTGAATAAATTCTTCGGCAAATTTTTTATCATCGGCTCCCATCTCAAAAAATGGTAATGGAGCGGGACTTTCTATCTTTATATCTAAAGCTTTCAATAAATTCAGATTGGTTTCTATTTTATGCTTGTCAACGTCAAGTTTTACTTGATTGGTATAAAATGTCAGTTTAGCTTTCCTGTATTCTCCCGCCCTGGTTTTAGCTCCAGTCAGAAAGGCGAATAAACTTCCCATCAGTGGATTTACACCGCTGGCGACAAAAACCAAATCATATTTTTCTTTCCTAAATTTGTGAATAAGTTTAATTTTGCTCAAAAAATTATTCTTTTGAAAATCAAAAAAGAAAATTTTATTGACAAACAAAGAATCTTGAAAAATTCCTGTCCTGCCCGTAGTGTAGCTGACAAAAATATCTATTATTGAAATTGAATCGGGAAAATTGTTTTTCAAAATCTGCAGGGCCGGCGAAAACATTATCAAGTCCCCAACTCCTCCTGGATTTATTATTAAAATTTTGTGAGGGGGTTTTGACATAAATTAAGGTTTTTTAAAATATACTCCTGTATCGTCTATTTTAATCAATTCCGGGTTTATTTTTCTTTCTGCAAAAAACTCGTCTAATGCCTTCTTGGCGCCATCCCAACAACCATAATCATCTAAAACAACATATCCTCCGATTATAACATTATCGTACAAATTATCAAGGCAGACTTTTGTGGATTCATACCAATCGCCATCTAGCCGCAAAAACGCGATTTTACCAATTTTTTCTTTGGATTCTGGCAGAGTATTTTGAAACCAACCCTTTTTAATTATAATATTGTCTGGGTTAAGCTTTAGTTTTTTAAAAAATATTTCTTTAACATCTTCTAGCGAGCCAACGCACCTATCTATTGTTTTCAAATTTCCTCCGGCTTTGTTTTGCGCATATTCTTTTGCTATGGGCCCATCTTTTTGTGTCGGCTCGGGTAAACCCTCAAAAGAATCAAAAAGCCATATCTTTCTGCCAGAGCTAAATTTTTGCGCCTCAAAAGCCATAACAGCAACGCAACCGCCCTTCCAAACCCCGCACTCAACAAAAGCGCCAGAGATTTTATTTTTTTCAACTAAATTTGCCAATTCATAAACATTAGACAACCTTGCGTATCCGACCATTGTATAAGGATATACTTTTTTAAACAGCCATAATTTTTTAAAATTTAAAAAATCTATTAAAGGAATACTTTTTACAAGCATTAACTTTTTGGCAAAGCTAAATAAAATTTTATTTTTTCTAACTATATTTTTAAATTGTTGCATTATTTTCTAAAAATTTCCATTCTTTAATAATATTCTTAATGTTAAAATCTTTTGCTCTTTGTTTGGATTTCTCAATTAAATTATTTGACAATTTTTTATCGGTTAATACGTTTATTACGGCTTCTGCTAATTTTTTTTCG
>Ga0209211_10006643_pt1 | contig 16633 bp, 18 predicted proteins | sample RifGroA2_FD_183992 | JGI IMG/M metagenome (GOLD analysis project Ga0209211, IMG submission 183992) | Groundwater microbial communities from Rifle, Colorado, USA - Groundwater A2 (SPAdes) (version 2) | ecosystem: Environmental > Aquatic > Deep subsurface > Groundwater | place: Rifle, Colorado... | reverse complement strand
AGACGATCGTTCTGAAAGGGAAACCGCTCGTGGCTGAGCTTAAAAGGCTTCTTACCTTACCGGGGCAGCGGTACGTGTTGGAAAATTCTGACTTCTAACTTTTGGTTGGTTTGATTTCTCGTGTAAAAGGTGGGAGAATGAGGGCATGGATATTTGCAATCATTGCGGTAACAGCGTTCGTTTGGGATCGGGTAGGTTCGCGAACCGGATTCCTGACCTGAATGACATCGCGACAAGGGATATCAACGGTCTCCCGTTCCCCAAGGGAGATTTCGTGTGCGAACGGTGCGATAGCTCGGCGGATGACTGATTTGATCTTGTCCAAACAAGAAAATCAGTCACCTCACAATCCATTGGATTGTAAAAGTTTAATAAGCTATGCAATTAACGAAAAATCTTATCACCATCAAAGACGCGAGTCGTTGGGCAAGCGACTTTCTCAAGCGTGAGGTGAGTGAGTCTAATATTTCGTACTTAGTGCAGTATGGTAAGGTGCGGAAACGCGGAGAGAATGGTACTACTCTCGTAGATACGGAAGATTTGTTGAATTACTATAAGACATACAGCGGACAACGAGAATTGATGTGGAAGAAGAAATTAGGCAATGATTTGAATTGGGCATTATCGTTCGATCATCTGCGTGAGAGCGACACGACCAAACACGTCCATCGCTTGCACCCCTATAAGGGTAAATTCATTCCGCAGCTTGTCCAATACTTTATCGATTCTCATACTGATGGTTTTAAAAAGGAAATTTATTTCAAGACTGGTGATATTATCCTTGATCCTTTTGCTGGTTCCGGTACTACGCTTGTGCAAGCACATGAAATGGGCATGCACTCAATCGGCATTGATGTATCCCATTTTAATTGCATGATTACAGAAACAAAATTGCTTTCTTATGACTTCTCCTCACTTGAGAATGAACTAAGAAGGGTAAGACAAACAATCGAAAGTTACGAAGTGGATGAAAACATTGCTATTTTTGAAGACGAGTTGTCAATCAGATTGTCCGATTTCAATAATAAATATTTTCCAAGTCCAGAATTCAAATACAAGGCGCTGCGTGAGCAAATTCATGAGGATGAATACGCGATGGAAAAAGAGAAGGAATTTCCAAAAATTTATGAGCAACTTGTACAAAAATATGGCATTGAGCTTAATAATTTTTCTTCCAGCAGCTTTTTAGATAAGTGGTACATTGGGAATATACGTAAAGAGATCAATTTCGCGTTTGAACAAATAAAGAAAATCAAAGAAAAAAAGAATAAAATGATCTTAGCGATCATCTTGAGCCGCACTATTAGGTCATGCCGCGCAACGACGCATTCGGACTTGGCTACGCTTAAAGAACCGCAAGTTACTACATATTACTGCTGGAAACATAAGAAAATTTGCAAGCCGCTTTTCTCAATTAAAACATGGTTTGATCGCTATGCGATGGACACGCTCTTTCGGCTAAGAACATACGCAAAATTAAAGACTGATTCATATTGCGCAGTTATTCCGGCAGATTCACGAAAGGTTGACATATTAAAAGAGATAGAAAAGCGTAACGAAAGATTTTATGAGATATTAAGAAAGAAAAAAATAAAAGGTATTTTTAGTTCGCCGCCGTATGTGGGTCAAATAGATTATCATGAGCAACACGCCTACGCCTACGATCTATTCGGCTTTAAGCGCAACGACGAACTGGAAATAGGACCGTTGTACAAAGGGCAGGGGGTGGGAGCTCGATCCTCTTATGTGGAGGGTATTTCAAAAGTCTTGCTCAATTGTAAAAAATTTTTGGCTGATAACTTTGACGTATTTCTGGTGGCAAATGACAAGTACAATCTTTACCCCGCCATTGCTGATCAAGCCGGTATGCGAATTGTAAATCAATTTAAGCGGCCTGTGCTGAACAGAACTGAACGGGATAAGTCGCCCTATTCAGAAATTATTTTTCATCTTAAGAGGGGATAGGATATGCCCTTAACACAGGATCAAAAAAATAGAATTGGAGAAGTAGTTAAGGAAATACTTTCGAGGAGGATTGAAAATTTTCCAGAATCAGGCTCACAAATCCGTAATGCGCCATTCCATTCAGCTATTCTGGAGTGTTTCCGTGAGAAATTGGAACCGCTCCGCATTGAGGTTCCGTATCTTGTAGCGATTGCTAGTTGGTTGCATGGGCTTAATACTTCGTTGGGATCTGGATTTGAAAATATAGCCCATATTTTATCAGGCGGTTATAAACGTAAATTTACAGGCCCATACATTTTAAAAGTTAAACAAGCTCAAGCTACTCAGATCGAAACTATTATCCGTATTTTGAAGTCTGGCGAACAACGGCCAGATGTAGATAGAGAAAATTCCTTAATTTTTGAATGTCTAGGCAGAGGAAAGCCAATTGATGCACTAGAGTTCACCGTTGACGTATTTATTGAGACTAAACGTGAGATAGTTGGAGTTGAATTAAAATCAGTGAGACCTAACTCGGGAGAAGGAAGGGGGGAAAAACAAAAAATTTTATATGCGAAAGCGGCACTTAAGTTAGCATATCCTCAAAAAAATATCCGTTATTATATTGGTTTTCCGTTTGATCCGACTTCAAATGACGCAGTCGGATATAATAAGGAGAGATTTTTCGATTACCTAATTGAATTCAAGAAGTTCTTCGCCCACGAGGAAATACTCATCGCTGATGAGTTGTGGAATTTTCTTAGTGGGAGCGAGAAAACTATGAGTGCGATTCTTTCAGTGGTAACAAATACTGTGAGGCAAGTAAGAACGCAGTGATCGTGTCTCGATTGTGAGCATGAGAAAAAAATTTGACGCACAGTGTGTGGTTGTTATACTGTGCATAAGTTTCACCCCGGTTACCAAGACATTACGTTCGTGAGACTGTAGATGATGAGCAAAGATTCTGGAGGGAATAGTGGAGAATGCCGTGGACTCTATTCATGGTAACGGGGGTTAACAATTTGAAAATCGCAAACCCCGCCAGGGCGGGGTGAAAGCGGGAGAAGTAGGGAGTAAACACCTTTCTCGCCCCCGACACCAAACTTTTTGGTGTGGGGGTAAGCAAGCCGGACAGCTGAAAGCCGGCAAAGGCCTCTCCTTACACGCACCCGCGAGATCTCCACGAAAAACTTTGGCTAGTGTCAGAGGAATAAATGGAGCGTACACCCCGCGTAAGATGGAGAAACGAAGTCCCTCGCCGTTGCGGGGGTAAAAGAAGGTGGTACCACGAGACCTCTCGTCCTTCTCAGCATAAGGGATATGCATGCTGGGAAAGACGAGGGGTTTTTGATTTTTTGTGAAATCCTGAAACGAGTTCAGGATGACAGTGATGATTGAGACGAAGCGCTTCGCGGTGGCATCAGGCACACTTTTTGGTGCCGGGATGTTATTCCACGGCATACCGCAATATGTCCAATAAAAAGCAAATAAATCAACTCTGGGGGTCGGCGTTTGAGAAGAAAACGCGCAAAAGCGTGGTGGATTTTACCGCCGGCCGCGATGTGTATGGATTTCCGCCCGCCGATTTGCTTCTCCTTCCCTACGACGTATGGGTCAACCAGGCGCACTGTCTGATGCTCTGGAAGCAGAAAATCATTGAAAAAACAGACGCACAGGCGATTCTGCAAGGGTTGGCGGAGATAGAGGGCATGGCGAAGAAAAATTCGTTTGTCTTAGACCCGCAGAAGGAAGATGTGCATACCGCGATTGAGTCGTGGCTGACTGCCAAATATGGCATTGAAAAAGCGGGAAAGCTCCATACTGGCAGGTCCCGCAATGACCAGAGCACATGTGATGTGAAAATGTATTTGCGGGATAAGGCAGCGGCGTTTGCTGACGCCGGGCTCTCTTTTGCCGTCGCACTTGTGAAGCTCGCGAAGAGGTATGAAGGATACGCCATGCCGGGATTTACCCACCATCAGCACGCCATGGTGACGACCTTTGGGCACGTGCTTCTGGGATGGGCGGCGATGGTGGAGAGGGATGTGGAACGCTTTAGTCAGTGGTACGCACTTCATAACCGCTGTCCGCTTGGCGGCGGGGCTTCGTATGGCACGAGTGTTCCCATTGATAGGGAATTTACAGCCACACTGCTTGGCTTTGACGGGCCGGAATTAAACAGTTTTGACGGGGTGACGAACCGGTGGGAAGCGGATGCAGACTTGGCGTTTAGTATTGCTGCGCTTATGAACCACCTCTCCCAGATCGCGCAGACGCTTATGGTCTTCTCGACGCCTGAATTCGGCATGGTGAAACTGTCTGACGAGTATTCCACGGGAAGCTCGATGATGCCGCAGAAGAAAAATCCTGATCCTCTGGAAGTCATTAAGGCAAAGGCCGCGATAGCAGCTGGGAGCTTGGTGAGTTTGCTGGGCATTGGGAAGGCGAATTTCTTTGGCTATAACCGCGACAGCCAGCTGGGAAAATACGTTATTACGGAATTAATCGAAGAAACACTTCCGGCATTGCCGGTACTGCAGGGAGCGCTCACCACGCTCAAGGTAGACCGCGCGCGCATGAAAGAGTGGTGCGGGAAAGGATTTATGGGCGCCACAAGCTTGGCAGAGCAACTCGTGAGCAGGTTCGGAGTACCCTTCCGTATCGCAAAGATCGCAGTGGAGAAGGCAGTGAAGTATTCCAAAGACGCAGGTATCGTGACGTATCCTGCGCTCACGCGTGCGCTCAAAGGAGAAAAGGTGAGGATTAAGTTAAGCGCGGCACAGATAGTGCAGTGGCAGGCGCCGGAGGGGATGCTCGCTGCCGCTGTCTCATTTGGCGGTCCGGGGAGAAAGAGTTTGGCCGAGAGTGCCAAGAGATTGGCGAAAGAGATGTCAGAGGCGAAGGCAACGCTCCAAGACTATAAACAACAGACCGTGCAGGCGCGTGCATCGCTCGCCGAAGAGATTAAAAACTTTATCATCAAGACTTAACCCCCCCATGTCATCCCCGATTTGATCGGGGATCCAGAAAACAAAAAGAATAATACACTATCGATTTTCTTTCCGTTTTTTCCGTTCTGGATTCCCGCTTTCGCGGGAGTGATAGTAAGTAGCGGTATACGTCTTAATCTCATCCAAATAATATGCAAACTGCAACCACCTATCAAAAAGTAGCTTCCTATGAAGCGAAACAGGGAGAAGTAAAACGGACCCTGCTTCTGTATTCCGGGGGTTTGGATACCTCCGTGATACTTACATGGATCCAGGAGCATTACAGGGCGGAGGTCGTCGCGCTCACGTTTAACATCGGCCAGCAGCATGACGACATTGAGGCCATTCGCCAGAAGGCGCTGAAGTTCGGTGCTGTCAAAGCTATCGCGGTAGATGCCCGTGCCGAGTTCGCCGATGAGTATCTCGCAAAAGGCATCAAGGCAAATGCGTCGTATCAGGGCGACTATCATCTCTCTACGCCTATGGGCCGCGCGCTTCTTTCCAAAAAAGCAGTGGAGATTGCCAAAGCGGAAGGCTGCGACAGCATTGCGCACGGATGCACCGGCAAAGGCAATGACCAGGTGCGCTTCGAAGGCTATATCCTCACCCACGATCCCGCGATGAAGATCATGGCGCCAGTGAGAGAGTGGATGATGGATCGGAACGAAGAGATTCGCTATGCCCAAGCGCATCATATCCCCGTGCCGGTGCGGCTCGATTTTCCGTATTCCGTGGACGACAATATGTGGGGCATGACATGGGAGGGGGGCGAAATCGAGGACCCTTCGCTCGTCGCTCCTGTCGAGCGGTTCCTTACGACGTATACGCTGGCGAGCCAGGCGCCGGATGAGGCGGAAACGATTGTCCTTGCCTTTCAGGCGGGTATTCCGGTGTCGCTCAATGGCGAGGCGCTGCCGCTCCATGAACTTATTATCAAATTAAATGGCATAGCAGGCAGGCACGGCGTCGGCGTGGTGCACATGCTCGAGGACCGGCTCGTGGGAGTGAAAAATCGCGGCGTGTACGAACAGCCGGCAGGCCGCGTCATTATTGAAGCGCACCGGAATCTGGAAAAATATGTGTGCACGCGGCAATTAAACGAGCTTAAAGCAATGCTTGATCTCAAATGGGGGTATCTCTGTTACGGCGCGCTCTGGTACGATCCGGCGATGGACGCCCTCAATGCGTTCAATGACACCGTGAACGAAAAAGTCGAAGGAGAGGTGAAGCTGAAGTTATACAAAGGAACGGTGACCGTGATCGCGCTCACGTCTCCGTATGCGCTGCATCACATTTCGTTTAATAACAACGAAGGGTATTATTTTAACGTAAACGCAAGCGCGGGATTCATCGAGATTTATTCTCTCCAAATGAAACTCGCGCAGCAAGCCGCAGTGCGCGGGCGCTCCGCGCAGTAGTATTCAGCATTATATTAACGCAGTATCACGCCTATGTCTCAATCAGAGTGTCCGGTGTGCGCCGCACCCATCGCCCTTGCGCCGGGAATGGAAGTCGCGGAAATGCTCGCATGCGCCGAATGCGGGAGCAAGGTAGTCGTCAAGGGGATTGACGGCGGACAGGTCGTCCTCCAGGCAGCTCCGAAGGTTGAGGAGGACTGGGGAGAATAACATGCGCATCGGACTGTTGCATACCACCATTCGCGAGGAAGAGAAGAGCCTGCTTGCCGCCGCGGACGCGCGCGGCATTGAGATCGTGCGCATTGACGTGCGGGAACAGGTATTGAACCCCGCCACCTGGACGGCGCGGTGCGGCGTCATGATCGAGCGATGCCTCTCCACGACGCTCGGCGCGCAGGTGGCGCTGTTTTTGGAATCGTTGGGCATGCGGGTAGTGAATGCCTCGCGCGTCGCCTATGTGTGCGATAATAAATTTTTAACCTCACTCGTGTTGCGGAACGCGCATATTGCCACCCCTTCTTGCGCGCTCGTATTTTCTGAACGCGAGGCGATTGCCGCGGTGGATCAATTGGGCGGGTATCCGGTGGTGCTGAAGCCGATCGCGGGTTCATGGGGGCGGCTTATCGCAAAGATTAACGATCAGGACGCCCTTGAGGGCATAATTGAACAGAAAATGGTGATGGGATCGCCCGTGCAGAAGGCCCTCTATCTGCAGAAGTATGTGGAGAAACACGGACGGGATATCAGGGTCATGGTCGTAGGGGAAGAAGTGGTGGGCGCCATGTATCGGGAAACCGCACACTGGATCACCAATATCGCGCGCGGCGCGCAGGCGCGCCCGTGCCCGCTCACCGAGGAACTCACGCGGGTGAGCCTGGCGGCGGCGCAGGCGGTGGGCGGAGGCATTCTGGGAGTCGATTTGTTTGAGACGGAGGCAGGCCTGACCGTCAATGAGATCAATCACACGCCTGAATTCAAAGGTCTCCAGGCGGTGAGCGCGCGCGACATCGCCGGCGCGATGCTCGAGTACTGCATACGCACCGCATCGCATGGATAATGTCATCAGCGTGTCCATCGTGGGCGGATCGGGGTACGCGGGCGGCGAACTGCTGCGAATCCTTCTCTTCCATCCGCACGTCCGCGTCGCGCAAGTAACCTCCCGCGCGTTTGTCGGGCAGGAGGTCGGGCGCGCGCACCCGAATTTGAGGAAAGTAAGCCGTCTCACGTTCTGCCGCATCGATGAGCTTCTAGCGTGCGATCTGCTTTTCGTCGCTCTTCCCAATAAGGTGTCGATGGGCGTGATGGAGAAGTTACGAGCAACCGCCGGGCGCATTATCGATTTGGGCGCGGATTTCCGGCTGAAGGACACTGCGCAATTCCGTGCGTGGTATCGCACGGACCACCCTGCGCCGCATCTCCTTTCGGAGTTCGTCTATGGGATCGTCGAACTTCACCGTGACGCGATACGCACTGCTCGTTACGTGGCATGCGGCGGTTGTGAGGCGTCCGTATCAATCCTGACGCTCTACCCGCTGGTGAAGTATCACCTCATTGATCCGGCTTCAATTATCATTGATGCAAAAATGAGCAGCTCGCAGGGAGGTAATACGCCCACTGCCGCGTCGCATCATCCCGAGCGCCACGGCGTGGTGCGGATTTATAAGCCGGTGGACCATCGGCACAGCGTCGAAATCGAGCAGGAATTATCGCCGTATGCGCCGGGTATACGCGTGGCGGTGACGGCGACTACCATCGAGATGGTGCGCGGACTCTCGGTCACGATTCACGCGCGTCCTGCGGCGGGAACGACGGAGAAGGACGTATGGAAGGCATACCGCGCGGCATATGCAGAGGAGCCGTTTATCCGCATCATCAAAGAAACCGAAGGGAGTTTCCGGTATCCTGAACCAAAGATCCTCGTCGGTACGAATTATTGCGATATAGGATTTTCTTTGAGCACGCGCGAAAATCGCCTGGTGGCGATCGGGGCGATTGATAATCTTGGGAAAGGCACGTCAGGGCAGGCGGTACAGGCGATGAATGTGATGATGGGCTGGAAAGAGACGGCGGGACTGGAGTTTCCGGGATTGCATCCAATTTGATTACTCGGATTGTCGCTCGGAAACGCCTACGTGCTCGGCGTCGCGATCACACTTACCTGACGCCTTTCCGCCTCCGCGCGTAGGCATTCCCTCGCTTAGGAGTCCATTGTTGAGATGTTATTTGCAAAAGCAATCTCGTCTTTTCGGGGAGGGAAGAAGAGAAGAGTTGATTAATGTAGCTATATGTTCATCCTTAAAGTCGGCGGGGGGAAAGAAATAAACTGGGATTATATTGCGGAAGACCTTGCGCATCGAGAAGAACAATTTGTGATTGTGCACGGGGCGAATGCGCGGATGCGGGAAATCTCCGAGAAGCTGGGCGTGCCTGAACGCACCATTACCTCGCCCTCGGGACACGTGAGCCGTTATACCGACGCGAAGGCAATGGAGGTGCTGACCATGGTGTACGGCGGGCTTACCAATACCGCGATCGTGGCATGCCTGCAGCGGCATGGGATCAATGCCGTCGGCCTTACCGGAGCGGATGGCAAGCTGTGGCAGGGGAAAAGAAAAGACCACATTCTCTCCCAAGAAGGGGGCAAAGTGAAAGTCGTCAGTAATTCTGCCACTGGCATTATGGAGTCAGTGAACGCGCCGCTGGTGCGCCAACTGCTGCAGGGCGGCTACACTCCCGTTGTCACCGTCCCGGCGATTACTGCGGCAGGCGAGCTTATCAACGTGGACAATGACCGCGCCGCGGCGGTCATGGCGAGGGACTTGTCCGTCGCCACGCTCGTGATGCTCTTTGAGGCGCCGGGGCTTCTTGCGCACCCCTCGGATGAGGGATCGCTCGTGCGCACCGTTACGGGCGTGCAGCTTGATGCGTATCTCGAAAAGGTTCAGGGAAGAATGAGAAAAAAACTCCTCGGCGTGCGCGAAGCGTTTTCGTCCGGCGTGCGCGAAGTCTATTTCGGCGATGGGAGGAAACGTGGACCGGTGTCGTCGGCATTGTCGGGGCATGGCACGACGCTTACGCCATAATTACCGTATGGATGCTTCTCAAAAAAATTATTTAGTTTCCGCATATCCCAACCGCCGAGTGAGCTTCGTGCGGGGAGAAGGCATGTATCTCTTTACGCGCGATGAGGAAAAGTATCTTGACATGGGCTCCAACTACGGCGTCAGCATTTTCGGATACGGACACCCGCGGATTACTGGTGTGCTTGAGCAGCAGCTCCGCAGGCTGCCGAGCCTTCACGGTTCTCTGGGGAGCGCGGTGCGCGACGAGGCGGCGCAGCGGCTAGTAGGCATGTGCGGCGGAAAATGCGCCCGCGTATTTTTTTCCAATTCTGGCACGGAGGCAATCGAGGCGGCCTTGAAGTTCGCGCGGCTCGCCACCGGAAGATCGCATTTTATCGCGATGGAGCATGGGTATCACGGTAAAACGCTGGGCGCGCTTTCGGCAACCGATGGGGATAAATACCGCGATCCGTTCCTCCCGCTGGTCTGGCATTTCAACCATGTGCCCTTTGGCGATAGTGACGGGCTTCGCGCGCAGGTGAGAGAGGATACCGCGGCGATCATCATTGAGCCGGTGCAGGGCGAGGGGGGCGTCAGGTGCGCAGCCCCGGAGTATTTCGCCGCGCTCCAGAAGTTGTGCGACGAGAAAAAAATTCTCCTCATCGTTGATGAAATTCAGACCGGCATGGGAAGAGCGGGCACATTCCTCGCATGCGAACAGTACGGGCTCACTCCTGATATACTCTGCCTCGGCAAAGGATTGGCAGGAGGCATACCTGTGGGGGCGACGCTGGTGAGCCAGTCCATCGCCTCGCACGTCCCCGTCCACGTGCATACGGCCACTTTCGGCGGCAACCCGCTCGCGTGCGCCGGTATCATTGCCGTATTGGAAGAGTTCAGCGACGGGAAAGTGTTGCGACATGTGGAAGAGATGGGCGGCTATTTTCTCTCTCAATTGCAATCGCTCCATCACCCCCGCATCGTCGAAGCGAGAGGGAAAGGGCTCATGGTAGGGATGGAATTGCGGGACAATGTCACGTCGGCCCTGCAGGCCCTGCAATTGCGGCACATCATCGCGATCCCTGCAGGATCCAACGTGTTGAGATTTCTGCCGCCCTATATAGTGAACCGCGATGAGATTGATCGCATGGTTGAAGCGCTCAAAGAAATTTTTAAATGATATACAATGATATACTATGTGCCGTTTTTTACTTGCGCGATCTCGTCAGCCGCTTGATAGCCAGTCATTGTTGCATGAGTTTGCCACGATGTGCGAACACAGCCGCGCGCCTGACGGCGGTTGGCAAGGCGACGGATGGGGGGTAGCGTGGCAGGGAGACCATGGCTGGCAGGTGAAGAAATCCCTCTCGCCCATCTGGCAGGAGAGGGAGATGTTCTTTGCCATTCCGCCTACAAAATTATTGGTTGTGCACGCGCGCAGCGCGGGATTCCCTCAACACAAGGGTGTCATTGAATTTAACCAGCCCTACGTAGGGAATGACATGTGTTTTGTATTCAATGGTATGTTGCGGGGGGTGAGCGTATCTTTGACGCTCGACGGCACGATTGGCGCACAAAAAATTTTTTCTTTTCTCCTCCATGAGATTGTCGCCAAGGGAGGGATTGAAACGCTCCGCGTCCTTCATACTACAATCAAGGCGCATGCGCGGCGCATTGACGGCATGAATGTGGGGTTCGTCCAGGGCGGGCGTTTTTTCGCGCTGTGCGAATATGCGGATAACGAAGAATATTTCAGCGTGCGCTATCATCAAGACCCGCGCATCACGCTCCTCTGCTCTGCGCCATTGCCCGGGTATGCTTGGAAAAAAATGAGAAAAGGAGAGGTAATGAGACTTTGAGAAATCGGAAGTGTGGTAGGAATCCTAATACAATTTTCCACCGAGAGGGACTTTGTGATCGGGTTCGATCAAAATGACTTCGCCTTTTTCGTCAGGCACGCCCAGGGTGAGCACTTCGGAGACAAAGGGGCCGATTTGGCGGGGAGGAAAATTCACCACACCTAAGACGAGCTTGTCCACGAGCTCGTTTTGTCTATAATTTATCACGATCTGCACGCTTGATTTTTTGATCCCGATCTCCGGCCCGAAATCAATCGTCAGCTTATACGCGGGTTTCCGCGCTTCCGGAAAATCCTCGACTCGGATAATTTTACCGACACGAATGTCTATTTTTTCAAAGTCATTGATTGTTGCCATGGTGTTTAGCATAAAAAAAGAGATACGCTACATCTCCTCGCACCCCAAGGTCGTTTTTGTGCGGATAATTAGGACTGTGATTTTTTGTCGGCGATGAGCGTCGGTAGGATCATGATGCCGATACCGACGACGATGACGCCGAGGATGAAGACAATGCCGGTCATATTAGTGTTGGTTATGATTCGTATTTTCGATTAAGTAACACCGCAAATGCGAGAAGCAAGATGCTCAAGAGCGCGCCCAATACCACGATTCTCATATCAAACGGCTCTCCGGGAACGAATTGGCTGATGAGGAGCGTGGTGGTGGCAACAAGAGCAACTTTCCTGCAGTAGTCGGTGACGATCTCCCGTTGTGTGATATTGAGTTTCCTCACGATGGTAGTATACACCGGGGCACAAGGGTAGGTCAAGGCTTGAGCGAATAAATAATATCAAGGGGAAGTAGCGTGCGCCACTTCCCCTTTGTGGAGACCGCTATGCCTCACCGGTTATCCAGGCTGTTGGCACGTCGGCCTCCCGCCGAACGGCCGTTTCCGGCCCTTCCGCTTGGCCATGTGGCCTCCTTTCCCCGGCATGGTGCCGGGTTTTTTTATGTATCCTGTTCTTCCCAGGTTTCCCAGATATCGCCGATGGGGGATCGGGCATTGCGAGGTTGCAAGAGCAGCTTTCCTCGAAACCGTACACCAAACTCCTGTTCGTTTTCGAAGAATGGATTGTCCTCATCCAATATCCAACCGCACCACCCGACCCCGCTCAATATCATTACCTGCTGTACAATCCGTTCGCGCGGAATGACCGAACATCCCATCGGCCAGCGGTAGAAGCCATACTCGTTTGGCAAATGGTTTTTCTCTAGAAGGCCGATAGTGGCAGGCGGGTTGTAAAACGACCAAGATACCGAAGTAGGCTTGACAGCTTGGAAGAGTTTATAGAGTTTCCAAAAACTCTCTTCAGTTTCCATAGGGCCATCGAGCATTACGAAAGCTGTTGTATTGATTCTTGCCTTGTCCACAATCCGAAATGCCTCGGTGGTCAGCTCGTAATGATTGTCTCCTGCTCCACGGTTGTACCCAATCAGTTGCTCGTTTGAACCGCTCTCGACTCCAAAAGCAATTTCTGTACAAACTTTTAGTCGGGCAACCAACTCTGAGTCCTTTACAATAAGTTCCGGCCGAGTCATTCCTGACCATACACATCCTCTTATCCGAAGCTCGGAGTCGAATCGGAGAAGGAGCTCAGGGAAAGCGTTGACAAGGTTGTCGACACACCAAAAATGGTGATACCCGAATCGCTTGGCCAGCTTTACTTCCTCGAGTAGGTTATCAAAATCACGTGGGGTTGAGGTTAGTCCCATTTGAGAACTGCAGTAGTTGCATTTCCGGAACCATCGGCACCCAAATCCACCCGGGCCAATTATTGGGTACTGTCCTTCGCTCTGTTTGCGGTAAAGTGTCCTTGTTCTCTTGTCGAGCAATGAAAGATTGGGGAGGGGAATTTCTGGTGTAACTTTGTTTTCCTGGATATCACCTTTTCCTTCTTCTACGATCATGTTAACTGCCTCACCGTGACCGTAACCACGCACTACCGCGTCGACCTCAATGCCGAGTCTCGAGAATTCATCGACACCGAATTCTAGGGCGAGGTTCCCACCGAGTGTGACGTGAGACTGCAAACCTTGTTCTCGAAGAAAGTCGAGTACGGTTTTCACCGGAACTATGTTCCGGGCAGTGTGGCAACAGATTAATACCCGATCAAAGTTGGGACTGATCCTGGAAAGACAAGCCCGCCAATTTTTTTGGAATACGAGATCGACAAGTTTGACCTCATGTCCCTTCGCCTCAATCGCAGAGGCGATCGAAAGTGGTCCGGTCGGCAGCATTGCCTTATTAGGCATCACTGCCATTCCGTCCGTCCCTATAACGTAGGGAGGATTAATGAAGAGAAAATTCATTTGTAGCCTCCTGTTTTAATTTTCAAGGTAGATTTGACGTGTTATTATGCAAGGGAATGAAAGAATGTTCAATTAATTCGTCATTTTGTCTTAGGAAATTGATTTTCTGCAAAATAGACTTGATTTGATGAGATATTGGTGATAAAATGACTAAAGATGCTTCGTCATTTCCATGCTTCGACAAGCTCAGCATGACAGTTTGTCGGGCAAAATAGCTTATGACTCACGAACAATTGCTCCAAAAGATAGGCCTTTCGCAGAATGAAGCGCGGGTGTATTTGGCGGCGCTCGCGATGGGAATTGCCGCGGCGCAGGATATAGCGGTGAAGGCAGGGCTGCAGAGAACGACTACATATTCCGTGTTGAAAAAACTCGTGCATGACGGCGTCATAGGCAAGACGAAGGTGGGCAAGAAAACACGCTTCAAGGCAGAGCCGCCGCAGAAATTACTGGGAATGATCGAAGATCTGCGCGAGGAAATACAAAAAAAGCTCCCCGAGCTGGAAGCGGTGTTTAATGTGAGTGAAGTAAAACCGAAGATTACCTTTTACGAAGGCAAGCAGGCGATTCAGAGCGTGTACGACGATACCCTACGTGAAAAGCCGGACGAAATCCTGGAATGGAACACTGATGCGTACTTTGATGCGAAGCATGTAGATCCTACGTACATTGCGAAGCGCATGAAGCTGAATATTAAAGCAAAGCGCATAGCAGGCGCGGGATCTCGATGGCATATGAAGCATAAAAAATATGATCGGTCGGAGCTGTCAGAGACGCTCATTGTTCCGCGCGATATGTTTTGGCCGGGGGTGGAGCTCAATATTTACGGCAACAAAGTTGCGTTTCTCTCATACGCCGATAATATGTCGGTGATCATTGAGAGTAAGGCAATCGCCGACCTCATGCGGCAGGGGTATTATCTCTCATGGCGCGGTGCAAAGGATTTTGAGCGAAACGTTGAGTCATAATTTGGTAAGTTGAATAGTTTTGTTACAATAATTCCATGAGTGCGCCAAGTTAAGCTGACTGTTTACAGCGGGTGCAAATCCCGCCTGTCCAAAGGTTCACCACCAGGACAGTACGGAACTCTGCGCAGTGAACAGCGATGTTCAATGCGAAGCCAGAGGGAAGGACGTGCCAGGTCGCAACGCAAGTGAAGGTATCGAGCCCCGAAAGATATACAGTTCCCTCAACGCCGACCTTGTTCATGTAGGGGGAAGGCGGCATTCAGCGCTTCGCTATGGTAAGAAGCTCTGAACAGGGCGGGGTCTTAGTCCGCGGCATGGCATGAAGACGGAAACAGTCGGAACTTGGGAGATCTGTCACCCGTTCTCTGCGAGGAAGCATCCAACGGTCGAACAGAGACGTGGCCAGTCAAGCAAGAAAACTGCAAGACAGGACACGGTGGCGGCAGAAGTCTGAGCAGCCCATAGTACCCAATCGTTCGCCTGTAATGGGTTGAGCACGGGGAAGGGACTGTCTACGCGATACGAGAGGAGGATTACATTTTGTGCCATACGCAGAAATGGAATATACGACAAAACTCAAACTCACTCTCATCACCGCGAAAGCTAAGGATCAGCCAAAGCTGAAGTTTACCTCACTCATGCACCTCTTGGACGTCGAATACCTGCGCGAATGTTTTGTCGAACTCCAAAACCACAAGGCTCCGGGCATAGACAGGCGGACGAAAGAGAGCTACTCTGCCGCAGAGATTGCTACCGCCTTGGCTCAAACTGTCGCAGATTTGAAAGCTCATACGTACCGCCCGCAGCCGGTGCGCCGAGTATTCATCCCCAAAGCGAACGGCGCGATGAGGCCATTGGGCATACCGACCGTCATGGACAAGACCCTGCAACTGGCGGCTGCCAAGATTCTCGAACCGCTGTTTGAGCCGTTGTTTCTTAACATGTCCTACGGCTTCCGCCCGCACCGCAACGCCCACGACGCCCTAAAAGCCTTCAATCACATGGTTATGGGGCAGAAGATGAACTGGGTGATCGACGCGGACATCAAAGCATTCTTTGACAACGTGAACCACGACTGGCTGATGAAATGCTTGGAACAGAGAATTTCTGACCCCAATTTCTTGTGGCTGATAAGGAGATTCCTCAAGGCAGGGGTGATGAACGGGAGGATATGCGAATCCACCGTACACGGTACGCCCCAAGGCGGCATTATCTCACCCATCCTCGCCAACATTTACCTGCACTATGTCCTGGATTTGTGGTTTGAAAAGAAGTTGAAACCCGCACTCAGGGGATACGCGGGCATAGTGCGGTATGCTGACGATTTCGTCATCGGTGCCCAACATCGGCAGGAAGCAGACAGGGTGCTCAAGGGCATCAGGGAACGGTGTGCCCAATTCGGACTCACCCTGGCCGAGGACAAAACCCGCATACTGGAATTTGGCAGATTTGCGGCGGAGAACGCGAGCAGACGAGGAAGAAGCAAACCGGGAACTTTCACCTTTCTGGGATTCACCCATTATTGCAGTCAAACCCGCGACGGCAGATTCGCCCACAAGGTTGCAACCGACAGGAAGAAATTCACGGCAAGCTTGCAAAGGCAGAAGGTGTGGCTTAAAAGCGTCCGCAATCGGCTGAAGCTAGCTGCGATCTGGAAAACGCTGGTCGTGAAAATGCAAGGGCATTATCAGTACTACGGCGTGAGCGGCAACTTTGACGGAATCAGGAGCTATTACCAAGAGACAGAACGGCAGGCGTACAAATGGCTGAACCGCAGAAGTCAGAAGAGAACGCGGAATTGGGATAGTTTCAGGAACTACCTTGAACGCTACCCGTTACCCCGGCCGAAACTTGCCTATGCATTCTACAACACGTGGTGAACATCGTGTATTGCAGAGCCGTGTGCGGGAAATCCGCGAGCACGGTTCATTGAGGGGTTTCAATCGCAAGATTAGGAATCTACTATGAGACTGTAGAAGAATAGCTCTTTGTTATCCTAGTTTTCATCATCTCAACCGCAGGAGTGAATGGTATAATGAGGAGTGAAAGGATCAATTGCTTACTCAACTCTTAACCACTCAC
>Ga0209211_10006641_pt1 | contig 16641 bp, 12 predicted proteins | sample RifGroA2_FD_183992 | JGI IMG/M metagenome (GOLD analysis project Ga0209211, IMG submission 183992) | Groundwater microbial communities from Rifle, Colorado, USA - Groundwater A2 (SPAdes) (version 2) | ecosystem: Environmental > Aquatic > Deep subsurface > Groundwater | place: Rifle, Colorado... | reverse complement strand
TACGGGAAGAATAAACAACAGAAATGAGAAGAAAAAAGAAGATATGATGTTGTATTCGAGAAAGGATTCCGGATATAATTGCTTATGCAAATGCGAGCTCTAGAGTAAATTGATCTATTGTGATATAATTAGGTGACTAATTTTCACTAAGGAAAGTTGTTTGTATGCATAGCTTCAAAGATATTCGTAATGTGGCAGTCATTGCACACGTTGACCATGGCAAGACAACTCTCGTGGACGCCATGCTCAAACAGACCCACACCTTCCGAGATAACTCTGGAGAGATGAGTCAGACGACGATTTTAGATAGTAACACTTTGGAGCGAGAACGAGGAATTACCATTTTAGCCAAGAACTGCGCGATATTTTACGGTGAGACTAAAATTAATATTATCGATACGCCTGGACACGCAGATTTTTCTGGTGAGGTCGAGAGGACGCTGTCGATGGCTGATGGGGCCCTCTTAATTGTGGATGCGCAGGAAGGTCCCATGCCCCAGACGCGCTACGTCCTGAAAAAAGCCCTGAAGTTGAACTTAAAAATTATCGTGGTGGTGAATAAAATTGATAAACAGTATGCCAGGGTGCCGCAGGTGATCGCAAAAATAGAAAATTTATTCCTGGAGTTAGCACATGATGAAAACACTCTCGACTTCCCCGTGTTATATGGAGTCGGGAGAGATGGAAAAGTATTTAGCAAACTGCCAGAAATTTATACTGCGGATTTGTCGGGCAACGTAATCCCACTACTGGATAAAATCATCGAGTATTTCCCTTCTCCTAAGGCCGATCCCGGTCATACGTTTAAGATGCTTGTATCCTCGATTGACTACAATCCTCATTTGGGACGGATTGCCATTGGAAAAATTACACAAGGAACGCTGAAGTTGGGACAGAGCGTGGTGTTGACTAACCGTATAGGAAAACCTTTCTCCGTACAACGAATACTGCTATCAGAAGGTTTGGGGAGAGTCGAGGTAGAATCAGCGACAACGGGAGACATTGTGGGAATTCCGGGACTCTGCGAAGTTCAGATTGGACTGACGATGTCTGATCCATCAGACACAGTCCCCTACCCTATCCAAGAGATCGCGGAACCGACTCTGCACATGACGCTTGGTGCCAATACTTCGCCCTTGGCTGGACGAGAAGGTAGGTTTGTGACGAGCAGACAAATAGAGGAACGTTTGTATAGAGAACTCGAATCGAACTTGTCACTGCGAGTAGAAAAACTAGATAGTGGGAGGTATAAAGTGTCAGGTCGGGGCGAACTCCACCTGTCTGTGTTACTTGAAACCATGCGACGGGAAGGGTACGAGATGGAAGTGGGAAAGCCAGAGGTAATTGTAAAACGAGATGAGAATAATGCAAAAATAGAGCCGGTTGAGGAAGTAGATATTGTGGTACCTAACGAGTACCAGGGTGTAATTAATCAAGAAATGGGAAAGCGATATGGAATATTGATCTCAATGGAACCTCTTTCGGAGACGGAATCAGAGTTTATCTACCGGATTCCCACCAGGTCTATTATCGGTTTGCGAACGTTACTCTTGACCTTGACTAAAGGGACAGTGCTCTTTTCCTCCCAAATTGATGGATACGAGCCGATGGGAAAAGAATTGCCCAAGATTCGTTCCGGAGTGATTATTGCGAGCCATAGTGGGGAAAGTCTCTCTTATGGTCTAAACAGCGCGGAAGAGCGCGGTATTCTCTTTATTGGGCCGGCCGTACCAGTCTATGAGGGAATGATTGTGGGACAGACGCCCAAGGAGCAGGACGTGCGGATGAATGTGTGCAAAGGGAAACAACTCACCAATATGCGCTCCAAGTCGTCCGATGGTGTGATTCAATTAACGCCTCCTACAATTCTCTCGCTTGAACAAGCGATTGATTTCTTGGAAAATGATGAGCTACTCGAAATTACGCCTACGTCACTGCGGCTACGCAAAAAGAACTTGAGTGGTATTGAGAACCGTCGCGGTATCTCAGATCGCTAGCGCGTCTGAATACATTTCTCGGGTTCCTGCGGAACTCGATGTGTAGCATACAGGATTAGGGTGTGCCGAGAAGAGGACTTGAACCTCCATGGATTGCTCCACACGTACCTGAAACGTGCGCGTCTACCATTTCGCCATCTCGGCAATAAGTGAATTATACCTTAGGAAACTTGATTTTATAGGCGTGGAGAATAATAGCCACAGCTTGGTCGAGTGAGAGATGGTCTGTAGAGATGACGAGATCATAGTTCCAGGGATTGTGGGGGTTGATGCCAAAGTATTGACGGATAAACTGATTACGATTTTTTTCGATGTGACGAACCCATTCCTCTGCCTCTTCTTTGGATTTTTTATGTTCGTATTTATAGGTATTGTTTACCCTAGTTTCAAAAGAGGCGGTAATGCGTACACGGAGACATTTGTCGTGAGGCAGAATGAGATTAGCCCCACGGCCTAAGATGACCATGTCCCCTAGCTTGGCAGCGCGAAGCAAAATTTTTTTAAGGTGCGTGATGTAGCGGATATCAGAAACATAACTGGGGTTAAAAAGGGAGTGAAAGGTGTCAGCTAACCAACTGCGGCTGTGTTCGTCTACGTGAGCGAGCTCGGCAGTGGGGATATGGAGTTCTTGACTCAATTTGAGCATGAGAGCTTTGTTGAAGAATTGCCAACCAAGTTTTTTGGCGAGTTTTTTGGCGATAGGATTACCACCCGAACCTGGGTCCCGAGAGATAACAATATCGGGGTTCCAATCGGATTTAATCTTGAGTTTTTCGACTCGCTGAACTTGAGCTTTTTCTATGGCTTTGTTAACTAGGCGGTTCAAAAAGTATTGCATAGTGATAGTGTACTCTAATATTGTGCGCCTGGCAGGAATTGAACCCGCATTAACAGTTCCGAAGACTGTAGTCCTATCCGTTGAACGACAGGCGCCCTTCGACAAGCTCAGGGTAAACTTATTATATCCTAGTACGTTTCTTTTCGAGTATCTGGCGGTAGGAGTTGGCAAACCGGTGGGCTTCATCACAGAGTTGTTGGAGTAATTGTAATCCCAAATGTTCCGAACTCGCGGCCAGAAGGTTCGGAACCACTGGAGCAGGTACAATGATGCGATCGGGGTGTTTGGCAAGACCGAGGTAGAGAGGTGGGTTTTGCTGCTGATCTAAGATTGGCTGCAGGCGACGAAGTTGAGGGATTCCCCCATCAATGACAATCAGATCAGGTCTGGACCAGGCCTTGTTTTTAAGGCGACGAGTGATCGCTTCACCCAGACGGTCAAAGTCAGAGATAGCCAGCGGATTTTTGATCTTGAAGCGACGGTACTGACCTTTATCCAAGAGCCCGTTGGTCATGACTGTCATGGAGACTACAGAGTCGAACATGGCGGAGTTGCTCGCGTCATAACATTCGATGCGGTGGAGAGATGGTAGATCGTGGATCGTGGATCGTAGAGTATTCTCAAGAACTGCAAGTTTTTCGGCAGAGTTGTTGTAGGAAAAGTGGCGGTCGGTAAAACTGTGAGTGGTGATAAAGTGGTTGAAATGCTCAATTTTGGTGCGGAGAGAGAGGGCTGTTTCGAAATCTTGGATCTCTGAAGCGTGTTTCATTTGTAGGGTGAGGTCTTTGATAACAGGTTTAACTTTACCCTCGAGGATACGGATAACTTGGAGAATTTGGTGATGGTATTGTTTTTTTACAAGGGACGGTCCCTTGTAATGACCACTGGGACATGGGGAGCAGAGGCCAATACGGGAGTAGAAACAAGGACGTTTACCGATCTTTTTGGCCATACAAAATGGGATGAGGCGACGGATGGCCGAGAGGACTTCTTCGGCAATTTTTGCATTTGGGAAAGGGCCGAAAAGTTTCAATTTTTCCGAGTCCTGCCTACCGGCAGGCAGGTCATGTGCGCGGGCAAAATAGGGACGAGGAAAGGGATCAGAGAGATCGATCACGATGTAGAGGTAGCTTTTGTCGTCTTTCCAGGTGCGGTTGTGGGGAGGTTTGAGAGTGCGGATCAACTCGGACTCGAGAATGAGGGCTTTGAATTCGGTGTCGCAGAGGGTGTAGCGGATCGTGTCGCCCGCCACGATGGCGGCTTCTTTGGCGTCTAATTTGGCGTTTTGGGTATGACTCGATAGTCTAGCTTTGATATTGACGGCTTTGCCGATGTAGAGGAGGCTATCCCCTGCCCAATACTGGTATACCCCACAAGTACTAGGTGTATTTCTGAAATCTTTGCTAATTTGCCAAACAAGTCTAGACATAACTGGTATTATAGACTGTGAATTACTCCCCATGCTTATTTAGCCTTATTGTTACAGGCTAAAGCGAGTGGTGAGAATATTTGGGTAACTTTTAATGGTGGCGGGGTTAGTTGCTTGCCAACAAGGGAAGAAAAAAATTACAGATATTTCTTGAGGTATTTGGCGGTGTAACTGGATTTGACGGAGAGAATGTCTTGAGTGGAGCCTTGGAAGAGGAGGTGGCCGCCGGCGTCGCCACCCTCGGGGCCGAGGTCAACCAAGTACTGGCAGTTTTTGATAACGTCCAGATTGTGCTCGATTACGACGACAGTGTTCCCCTTTTGTACTAAACGTTTAAGAGTAATCATGAGTTTGCCGATGTCGTCAAAATGGAGGCCAGTCGTGGGTTCGTCGAGAATGTAAAGCGCATTATTGCCCTCCCGTTTGCCTAGTTCGTGGGCCAATTTGATTCTTTGTGCCTCACCGCCAGAGAGTGTGGGAGCTGGTTGGCCGATCTTCAGGTACCCTAGCCCCACGTCCACTAGGAGCTGGAGTTTGCGATAAATCTTGGGATAATTTTTGAAGAAAGAGGCCCCATCTTCGAGCGTCAGATTGAGAATATCAAAAATGGTTAGGGCCTTGTATTTGATGCTCAAGGTTTCTTCGTTGTACCGTTTGCCTTCGCAGACATCACAAGTGACATAGACATCGGGTAAGAACTGCATCTCGATTTTGATGACTCCTCCACCCTGACACTTTTCGCAACGTCCACCTTTAACATTAAAACTAAAACGACCTTTGTCAAAGCCTTTAAGTCGTGCGTCCTGGGTACTGGCAAAGAGATCACGAATATCATCAAAGAAACCGACGTAGGTCGCGGGGTTAGAGCGTGGAGTGCGACCAATGGGGCTTTGATCGACTAAATAGGCTGACTTTAGATAATGAAAGCCGTCTAAACGGTCGTAGATGCCACTTCCGTTGGTGAAAGTGCCATCGAGATAATATTTAAGGGCTGGATAGAGAGTCTCGGTGATGAGAGTGGACTTGCCCCCACCAGATACTCCGGTGATTCCGATTAGATTGCCAAGGGGGAGCTCGAGAGTGAGATTTTTGAGGTTGTGCTCTCTCGCTCCAGTCAATTTGAGAGTGCCGGCGGTCGTGATAAGGGGGGCGATATTGCCGGGAATAGTCTTGGCACCGGAGAGATAGGCGCCGGTGATGGAGTGTTTGTCTTTAGAGATTTCTGCCACGGTACCCTGGGCGGTCAGCTTGCCCCCGTGAATACCGGCGGCTGGACCGAGTTCGATGACGTAGTCGGCTGATCTAATTGTTTCTTCGTCATGTTCGACCACGATCAAGGTGTTGCCCAGGTCGACGAGGCGCTTGAGCGAGGCAATGAGGGCGTCGACATCGCGGGAGTGGAGGCCGATAGAGGGCTCATCCAGCACATAGAGTACTCCCGTGAGCCCCGTGCCTATCTGACTAGCCAAGCGAATACGCTGTTGTTCGCCGCCGGACAAGGTTTTGCTTTGGCGGGCGAGATCGAGGTAGCCCAGGCCGACGTTGTGGAGGAAAGTCAGGCGCGAGGTGACTTCTTTTAAAATCCCCTCTCCGACCTGTTGCTCGTAGGGATTTAAGCGTTCTTTGAGATCCTGGGCAAAATATTTTTGCAGACTAGTAACCGATTGGTGGGCCATCTCGTTGATATTTAAGCCGTCGACGGTGATTGCCAAAACTTCGGCTTTGAGTTTGGCGCCCAGACAGGTACCACAGAGTTCTTCGCGCATATATTGACTCAGATCGAGGCGCGACCATTCACTGGCGGTGGCAAAATATTTTTCTTCGAGACGGGGAATAATCCCGTTCCAAACTTCAATAATTTTGGTGGGTCTTCCAGATCTGTTTGTCCCGGCGACCACGTATTTTTTGCCGGTGCCATAGAGGAGAATTTTTAGGTCCCGCTGCGAGAGGTCTCCCAGAGGGAGAGTGAGGCTAACCCCCTCTTCTTCTGCCACTGTCTTGAGCAGACGAGTATACCAAGTTTCGGCCATCAGCAAGCGGTTTAAGGGCAGGATCCCCCCTTCGTTGTAGGATAGCCGCGAGTTAATAATACGGAGAGGATCGATTTTTTGGATACTGCCCAAACCCTTGCAGGTTTCACAGGCTCCCAAGGGAGAGTTGAACGAGAACATCCGGGGCTCGATCTCGGGAAGAGAATGGCCACAAACCGGGCAGGCATAATTTTCGGAGTAGAGGATTTCTGAGTCTTTGGTTTTGAGGATAACGAGACCAGCCGAAAGACGCATGGCTTGCTCAAGACTATTGTTGAGGCGAGTTTTTAAGTTACTGGCAAACACTTGATCTTTGAGATCAGTTGTAGTGACACTGATTTTGTCGATGACGGCATGGATGGTGTGGGGATTGGTTTTGAGCAAAGCGAAATCATCATTTAAAGGGAAATTTTTGCCGTCGACGATGACTTCACTAAAACCTTTGGAGCGCAGGTTATCGAAGAGATCATTAAACTCGCCTTTTTTGTTGCGCACGACCGGAGAGAGAATCGTGAAGAGATGGGGAATTTTTTTTACAAGGTTCGTAACTTTGTAAATTTCATCTTGAGCGAGCGTGGTGATTTCATCGAGTGACAACTTTTTGATTTCGGTCCCGTCACTCGGACATTTGGGGTGGCCGATACGGGAAAAAAGTAGGCGCAGATAGTCGTAGATTTCGGTAGTTGTACCGACGGTGGATCTAGGATTGTGCGAGACGGTCTTTTGGTCGATGGAAATACTGGGGGAGAGGCCATCGATGCGGTCTACATCGGGTTTGTCCATGAGGCCGAGGAATTGTCTGGCATAACTAGAGAGTGACTCGACGTAGCGACGTTGGCCCTCGGCGTAAATGGTGTCAAAGGCCAGACTCGATTTGCCACTACCGGAGACGCCGGTCATAACCACAAACTGATATTTGGGAATATCGAGATCGATATTTTTGAGATTGTGTTGACGGGCGCCGCGGATGGAGATGAATTGATTTGTCATATTTTTGCTGTAGGGGCGAAATATTTTTCGCCCGTGGGCGGATGATAGCCCGCCCCTACATTAATTATTAATTTTTAATTCACGAACTTTATCGCGGACCTCGATGGCCGACTCAAACTGCATGTTGCTCGCGAGAACCTGCATTTCACGTTCGAGTTTTTTGATCCATTTGGCGCGGTCCACTGGAGTTAAAGAGCTATTATCTAACTTCATGAGTACACTTGTGGATTTGCTTTCTAGTCCTTGCCAGGTAAGATCTTCGGCCTCCCCTTCGATGATTTTTTTCCTGATGGGTTTGATGATGGTTTCGGGGTTGATATTATGCTTAATATTGTATTGGAGTTGGTAGTTGCGACGCCGTCTGATTTCTTCGATGGCTGATTTCATGGAGCCAGTGATGCTATCGGCATAGAGGATAACTTCGCCTCTGATGTTGCGAGCAGCTCGACCCATGGTTTGGATGAGAGAGACACGGGAGCGCAGGAACCCTTCGCGGTCAGCATCCAAGATGGCAACAAGCGTAACTTCGGGTAGGTCTAGGCCTTCCCGTAAGAGATTGACACCAATCAATGCGTCAAACTCGTTTTTGCGAAGGGAATCAAGAATGTCAGTACGTTCGAGCGTCTTGATGTCGGAATGGAGGTATTTGGCTCTTATTCCTTGCTCGATTAGGTAACCAGAGAGATCTTCGGCAGTCTTCTTGGTAAGGGTAGTGACGAGAACACGCTCGGCGAGCGTAGCACGCTGCTTGATTTCGGCAATTACGTTGACAATTTGATCCTTGGCCGGACGAATTTCGATCTCTGGGTCGACAATACCTGTGGGACGCACTAGCTGTTCTACAATATGGTTTTTGGATTTTTCTATTTCCCAATCATTGGGGGTGGCAGAGACGTAAATAGTACGCGGGGTAAGAGCATAAAATTCGTCAAACTTGAGCGGGCGATTGTCGATGGCGGCCTCGAGGCGGAAGCCGTAGTTGATGAGAGTGTGCTTGCGGGCCTGATCTCCATTGAACATGCCTCGGATTTGCGGGACGGTCATGTGAGACTCGTCAATGATGCAGAGCCAATCGTTGCCGTAGGCATGAGCGAAAAAGTCTGGCAGACAAAATGGTCGCTCGCCAGGGCGGCGACCATCAAAGTAGCGAGAATAATTTTCAATTCCATTTACACTTCCTAACTCCTTGAGAGTTTCGAGGTCGTAGTTGGTCCTTTGCAGTAGTCTCTGGGCTTCGACGAGCTTGTTTTGAGTTTTGAGAGCGTTGTATTCTTTTTCTAGATCACCGCGGATTACACCTTCCGCTTTTTGGAATCGTTCTTGATTGACTAGATATAGTTTGGCGGGGAAAATGACGATTCCAGTAGATCGTAGATCGTGGGTCGTAGACGGTAGATTTTTACCCGAGATGGGATCGAAGGCGGTGATAGAGGTAACAGAGTCCAGACCAAACTCAATACGATAGCTTACGTCCTGGTAGGCGGGATAGATGTCCATGGTGTAGCCGCGAACGCGGAAGGAGCCACGGCTAAACTCGTAGTCCGAGCGGTCGTACTGCATGTTGATAAGTTTTTCGCCAAGATCCTGCCAGGTAGTCTTGAGCCCTAGATAAATGGGGAGCTCGTACTTGCCGTACTCCCTAGGGTCGCCGATGTTGTAGATACAGGAGACCGAGGCCACGACGATGACATCACTCCTAGTCATGATGTTGGTCGTGCTCTGGAGGCGGAGCTTGTCGATCCTTTCATTAATAGTCGCTTCCTTTTCGATATAGGTATCGCTACTGGGGACATAGGCCTCGGGTTGGTAGTAGTCGTAGTAACTGACAAAGTACGAGACGGCGTTGTCGGGGAAAAAGTCACGCATCTCCTGGTAGAGCTGGCCAGCCAGGGTTTTGTTGTGACTAATGATGAGGGTGGGCATGTTGAGATCTGCGATCACGTTGGCCATGGTGAAGGTTTTGCCGCTACCAGTGACCCCGAGGAGAATCTGGTCACGAATCCCATTTTTAATCCCCTGTTCGAGCTTATGAATCGCTTCCGGCTGATCGCCAGAGGGCTGGAAGTTGGACTTTAACGTGAATTGCATAACATATCATTGTAGCACGGTTTCGGGTTTTGTTCCTAGGACGATATTCGAGTGGCTAACTCACCGACAATACTCCGGATTAATCGTTTGCACATTTTTACATCAGTTTTCTCATTAATGTCCCAGCTAATACCTGGGCCGATGTTACCCTCGAGAAAATAGACTCGGCCAGAGTTACTGATGACAAAATCGAGTGCGTAGAGCGAGCCCGGTTTATTGATGCGACGAATGATTTTTTTGGCGATCTTGTGCACCGAGTCGGGAATGGTTTGTTTATCAACGTAGATAATTTTGCCACCCTGGTGTTGATTGCAACGGAAATCCTTGGCTTTGGCTTGGCGGATATAACTGAAAAGCAATTTTTCGTGATGAAAGATAAGACGAATATCGGTGGCTGTGGGTCTATTTTGATAAGCAAAACCTTTATTGAAATATAAAAATGGCTGGATCACGAAACTCACGGTATCATGTCGGCGTATTAAAGAGCGAATTTCAGATATTTGGTTATCTTTGGTTTTGTATACATAATTACCCCCTGCTCCGTAGCGATCTTTGAGAATGATTTGGGGAGAAAAATCGTTGGAATAAGGGTGATTGTGACACAAATCGCGTAGCTGGTGCAGAGAAGATTTGAGATCTGCAAATTTGCTCGATTTTATCTCAACAGTGGGAATCGCATATTCGGGGAGCTTGGTATAAGTTTTTAGCTTGTCAAAAAAGATGGTAAAAAGATCCAGATCATTAAATGGGGTAACCGATACGTCAGAAAGTAAAAGCGTACGTTCGGCTGAACGAAGGGCATTGGTGGGAGAGATTTTGTCAAAGATGTGGAGTGACCTGGCAGATTGCGACATTTTGATCCAGCCGGCGGGAGTAGAGGTCCAGTAGGTTTGACAGATGCCAGGACCAGTTACGTCCGCGGACGAGGCTAGTCCGGCAGTGAGACCATTGGCACGACAGGTTGAGAGAAAATACTCATAGGATTCATTGTAGGAGGCGCGAGCGGAATTAAGTAAGAAAGGATGGAGACTAGTCTCGTCAGGCACGCCCGCACTTTGCGCTACACTCGCGTTGTAAACTACTAAAACGTCCAAGTCATCTATACCATACATAAGTTTCGCCAAGGGAATATGTACCCATTATACACCTAAATTCGAAAATTGACCGAAATAGCCAACAAAATTGGATATAGTCCGTGGTAATTTAAGGGAAGTCCCTGGCGTAAGTTGTTATCGGATCCTCTGTTCGGCGATATTCTGAATGACGTTCAAATAATTTAATTGATCCACCATGAATGGGAATTGTCTGATGTCTGATAGGACGGCCTGTTGAGACAGCAAGCTGATTTAGTATTTGACCAAGAATAGCCAAAGCTTCGTCTCCGCGTTTCCTGGCTCGAATGAAACAATCAAAGATGATCATTGGATATGCGGAAAAATCATCAATATACAAATCGAGAAAATCTATCCCTTCATGATCTGTTTGATTAAGTAGAGAGTGAAATTCTGATTGTAGAGTCATATTTTTTTTATTGTATCTTGCTATTAGTTGGGATAGAATACCAAATAATTATGGGATATGCAAAAGAACCATTTTTTAATAGAGAATAGCCGGCACCTCTGCCATGTACTTGTGATGTAGAGATTGTACGGATATATTTTGGTGGACAGTACGTATATGCAATATGTTTATGTGGTAATTGGATTTTGACTTCTGATTATAAAACCTGGGAAAGATTGGGAAAGGATCAAACATGGATTGGACCAACTATGCATGGTCAACATGAGTAAATATTGTTCTTGATACATATTGATATACTTTGAGGTGGGGTCAGGGAGTGTGTTCGAACTTTATTTTTGAAAGATATTATCTTTGAGTTTGTTAGCTAATATCAGGAAAAATTTAGTCATTTCTTGCTTGTCATATGGAAGTATCATTGTTGGCTCGTCACCAAACTCTCCAGCGCGTAGGAACTGACTGGCTAGTCCTAGTGGATCAACTGGCCAATCAAATTTTGTTTTTGTCGCTATTAGTAGTTTTTTAAGATCGAAAGGCTGTTTTTGATATATGAAATAGAGATCGATGAAATCACGTGAACGTGGCTTGGTAAAGATGGTTTGAATTTTATTGGCGGTTATATCGTAGAGACTGTCAATTTGAATATTTTTATCTTTCTTGCCTAATTCGATGCGAGGAAACGGATAATAATTAAAATCTACTTTGAGATTACTGCCATCCTTGAAATGGAGATAATAATTGAATAAACCGAGGTATTGGCTTTTGGAAATTTCTCTGACTCCCAGTTTTGCTGATATTTTTTTCAGAAATACTTCAATCGCAGCTTGATTTACTTCTGATTTTTCTGTAAATAAATCAATGTCTTCCGAGACACGATGTTTGAGGTAATACTCTGTGAGAGCAGTCCCGCCTGTAAAATAGTAGTCTGTGACTAGATCTGGTTCTTGCCCGACCAATTCCAGAAATTGAGATTGGTGGGGAGTGAGGATTGTTTGCCCCATAAGAGATACTCCACGGCACGTGCTTTATATGGATCAAGTTCTGATTTAATGTCTATCCAATACTTTGAAAGGTCTTTTGTATCTAATTTTTCATCAATACCAAGCCCGTTGTTGATGAGGTGAATAAGTTGCCATTTGGTGTGACTTATCGGATCATTTTTAACAAATTTTGTGGAGTTAACCGACCAGTGTTGCATGAGTACATTATACCATTTTTGGGGTGGGTGAGCGGACTTGAACCGCCGGCCTCATCCTCCACAGGGACGCGCTCTAACCAACTGGCATCCCAGACTGTTTCACGTCTGGATACATATCTCATGTCCCTTCGGGACTTGATGTGTACCTACACATACTTAGTTTTAACGCGCTGTATACATGGGGGTGGATGAGCGGACTCGAACCGCCGACATCCTCCTTCACAGGGAGGCACTCTAACCAACTGAGCTACATCCACCATGTGAATACGCTTATATTATAACTCAAAATTGAACAATCGCTGAATCTTTGCCTTGGCGGATAAGCGAATTACTTTTCACTTATATCAATCGATTTGATGCTGACAGGTTCGAGCGGGCGATCACTCGGGCCGGTTTTGCCGCTCGCGATCTTGTCCACGACATCGAGTCCTGATTTGGTCATGCCAAAAATTACATAGTTGGGTGGCAGGGGGTAATCGGCGTGCATGATAAAGAATTGACTACCATTGGTGTTGGGGCCGCTATTGGCCATGGCCACGACTCCCCTTTTGTACTCGCCACTAAATTTTTCATCGGCAAATTTGTAGCCGGGACCACCTGATCCGGTGCCGGTGGGATCTCCCCCTTGAATCATGAAGCCGGGGATGACACGGTGAAAGATGACCCCATCATAAAACTTTTCCTGGGCGAGGAAGACGAAATTGTTGGTGGTGATGGGCGTATCCAGGGAAAGCTCGACAGTGATATCACCGGCGATAGTCTTAATAATTACGGTGTAAGATTTACCAGATTGAATAACTTGCTCGGCTTGCTTGTATTGTTTGGCACCTTTAACGTTGTTTATAACTGATGGCATAGGACTAGATCCTTTCTCGATAGTTGATAATTGGGCAGATGGACTGGGGCTCGAGGTGAGCGTTGTGTTACTGGGCTTGATGACCACCCACGTGACGAGAGCGAGGAGGATTATAGCTAAAACAATATTGGTTGTATTTTGCATAGAGTGGCTATACATTATCTGTGGTTTGGTTGGCTACATACCATGAGAGGGTCGCGACGGAAAAAACGAAGTGTTGAATAAACAAAGAAGGGTGCGATGAAGAGACCAAAAAGTCCGATAAGTCCTAGTCCTCTAGATATGCCAAAATAATAAACAGAAGAAGTGATGAGAAGTGGCAACCAGATAGCGTTGAGTTGCTCGAGGTTGTTCATAGCAGAGATAAGGGTAGCTTTGTATTTTGTCGGGTAAATAGTCAAGAGATAATCTTGGTAGATAATACGGCGATAACGCCAAAATCCAATCCCAAAGATGACGGCAGCAACCAACAAATATGGCTCGCGAGTGAAGGCGGCGAGATAGACAGATAGAAGTGAAGTAACATCGATCAGGAGATAAGAGGAAAGGCGTAATTTGCGCAGATGATGGAAAACAGGACCGATGAGTGCTCCTAGTATACTACCGAGGGCATAGACCCAGCCAATCAGACTAACGTTAATACCATAATCCCTAAGCGCTATATTGAACATATCACTTGGTGAGGTATACATGGCGGCAATGATGCCAAAAGTGAGAGCAAATAGGAGGAGATGGCGCTTGCCAGCAATATGGGTGAGACCCTGAAACTTGTGTGTGGCGACGCTCACACTACGGGTGACATCGTGCATAAATAGAGCAAAAGTGAAGAGGAGGAGGTAAGCGAGGGTCCCGATGACAAAGGGGTAAGTTTTGTTGATAGTGTAAGTCATGGGGACAAGAGCGATGAGGGCGGCATTGGCGATCAATGAAACTGATTGGGTACGACTGAGAACTTTGGTATAGTCTGCGACTTTATTTTTGATAACTAGCGAGTCGTGGATGAGGGCCTCCCCTGCCCCGCCAAGGAAAGAATAGCCGAGAGCTTCGAGCATGACGCCGAGATATATCCCCGTTTTGTGGTGAATATAAACGTAGATGGTGGTGGCAAAGGCGGCTAATATCGCTCCGACACGAATACTAGCCACACGACCGATGCGATCGGCAAAGTAACCGGTTGGGACCTCGGCTAGGAGCTGGATGAGAGAAAAGAAGGCAGAGAGGAGTCCGATCTCGCGAATGGTAAAGCCCGATGTGTCGATGAAGTAAATGGCGGTGAGTGGGATAAAGACGCGCTTGGCAAAAATGCGCACAAAGACGTAGAGTTTAATATTTCGATTCGCTGTTTTGAGTTGGTCCATATTATTTCAATAAATTGTGCCCCAGGGAGGAATTGAACCTCCGACCCCCTGCTTAGAAGGCAAGTGCTCTATCCAACTGAGCTACTGGAGCTATCGATTTGATTATATCAGCTTCCTAGATGTAGTGTACTATACGTGTGCCATTATTATTTGTATGCCATTACATGTATGTACAAGCGGAAGTGGAGTGATCAAGATCTTGCCATAGCGGTAAAGTCAAGTTTTAGTGTTAGACAGGTGCTGAGAATCTTAGGGCTTGTTGCAGCAGGAGGTAATTACCAGCACGTACAGAGGATTATTGGTGAATTAGGCATCGATACTTCTCATTTTTTGGGTCGAGGCTGGTCCCAAGGTATGAAATTCCATTTTCGGCCAAAACTAGCACTGAAAGATGTGATGGTGAAAAATAGTATTTACCAGTCTTACAAGCTAAAACAGAGATTGTTCCAAGCTGGTCTACGGAAACCGCAATGTGAGTTGTGTGGGTGGTCACAGAAATCTGTATTGTCATAGCCTTCAGACTACTCATAGGGGGATAAACAAGGTAAAATATCCTAGGAAATAGTCGAGATGGCGGAATGGTAGACGCACAGGTCTTAAAAACCTGAGAGGTAACACTCGTGAGGGTCCGACTCCCTCTCTCGACACCCTTCGACTGCGCTCGGGGTCGATGACAAGATAAGATATAATGAATGAATATTCACACTACGGGGTGTGGCTTAGATGGTAGAGCGCCGCGTTTGGGACGCGGAGGTCCCCAGTTCGAGTCTGGGCACCCCGACAATTTCAGAATTTTCAGATGTGGACGGATCAGCGCGCCAGGCGCGCCGGCTGGCGGGGAGCGCTGTATAGCCCCTTTTTAGCTCGCTGGAGAGTCGGCTCATATAGATACAGCCAGCCAACGCAAAAATTTAATCACAAAAACACAAAAACAGGAGGTATCATATGCCCAGATACATCGCATACTGTCGCAAGTCACGTGACGAAGCCGACAAACAAGTGTTAAGTATCGAAGCCCAGATCGCCGAGATCACCGAGTTTGCCAAGCGAGAGCACCTGGACATTGTCGAGTTCGTCACCGAATCCAAAACCGCCAAGTGTCCTGGGCGGGAAAAGTTTGGTGAGGTGATCAAGAAGATAGAGCATGGCGTAGCAGACGGAATAATTGCCTGGCACGCCGATAGGTTGGCTCGCAATTCGGTAGACGGAGGTAGACTTATCTATCTTCTTGATACAGGCAAACTCGTAGATCTCAAATTCCCTACGCTCTGGTTTGAAAACACGCCACAAGGCAAGTTTATGCTCTCAATTGCCTTTGGCCAGTCCAAGTACTACGTGGATAACCTGAGTGAGAACGTCAAGCGGGGCTTGAGGCAAAAAATCCGCAATGGTGTCTGGCCAGGAAAGGCTCCCTATGGCTACGTCAATAATCCTCGTACACGGGGTATAGACCTGGAGCCTGTGCAATCAAGAGCGATCAAGCGAGCCTTTCAACTATTTGCTTCTGGCGGATCTACTTTCACCGACCTAGCTCGTTACCTCAAAAAGTTTGGATTAACTCGCAAGAACGGGAAGCCTTTACATATCGCCGAGATCCGCCAGATTCTCGCCAACAAATTCTATATCGGGGTCATGCACTACCAATCCGAATATTCGGAAGGTACGCATGACCAGTTCATCTCCAAAACTCTGTTCAAACAAGTCCAAGAGGAGTTGGCGAGAAGAAGCAGAACTCAGCAAAAATCCCACAGATTTGACTTTGTGGGACTAGCTAAGTGTGGTCATTGTGGCGCGGCGATAACGGCCGAGGAACATATCAAGGTGTACAAAACCACAGGTCGCCACGCCACCTACATCTACTACCGCTGTACCCGCAAGAAAGGTGTCTGTGACCAACCAGCTATTACCCACGCCGACCTAGAGACCCAACTGCGCCAAGTGGCGACTGATGTGGCAATTCCCCAGTCCTGGGGTACGAAATGGCAAGAACTTCTCACCCATGACGAGCAACTAGCCAAGCTCGAATCAGTCGCCAATGTCGCAACTCTTGAACGAGAGGTGTCAGGGATCGACCAAAAATTAAACACGCTCTTAGACAGCTATTTAGAGAGCGTGGTCGATCCCGCCACCTACAAACACAAGAAGTCAGAATTGAGTGATACCAAGCAAAAGTTAGTGGAACAAATCACCGAAATCAAGGACAAAGACGCAGAGTGGATTGAACCGATGAGAGAACTCATAATGTGTGCGATGCAATCGCACAAAATCGCGCGCGCAAAAAATAATGGCGAAGAATTATCTCTCTTCGCCAAACGTGTCGGGTTGAACTTCTTTTGACG
>Ga0209211_10006640_pt1 | contig 16642 bp, 15 predicted proteins | sample RifGroA2_FD_183992 | JGI IMG/M metagenome (GOLD analysis project Ga0209211, IMG submission 183992) | Groundwater microbial communities from Rifle, Colorado, USA - Groundwater A2 (SPAdes) (version 2) | ecosystem: Environmental > Aquatic > Deep subsurface > Groundwater | place: Rifle, Colorado... | reverse complement strand
CCGCCGTATCCACCTCCGTGGTCATGGTGGTCGTGGCCTTCGCCGGGCTGTTCTCCTGGGCCGGCTCGACCATGGGGATCATGGACCGGGCGGCGGCGGCGCTGGTCGGGTTCAGCAAGAACCCGGTCGTGATCCTCCTGCTCCTCAACGCCATGCTGGTGGTGGCCGGGATGCTGCTGGACGCCATCTCCATCTACTATGTCTTCCTGCCGATCCTGCTCCCCCTCATGAAGCAGTTCGGCTGGGACCCGGTCTGGTTCGGCGTCATGATGACCGTGAATCTCGCCATCGGCACGGTCACGCCGCCCGTGGCCGTGAACCTCTACGTGGCCTCGCACATCTCGGGCGCCTCCATGACGGAGATCTCACGGTGGGTGGTGCCCTTCGTGGTGGCGCTGGTGGCGGTGTTGCTGCTCGTCACTCACGTCCCGGCGCTGTCGCTTTGGCTCCCGGACGCCCTGGGCATCCGGTGACGGCGGCGCCCATCGCCGCCTAGCAGGCCGCTGAAAAAGGGCCATCTGCGGAGGTGCGGCGCCCTCAGCCGCACGCTCGAGTTGGCTCGCTCACGCTCGCCCGGATCTCCGGATCCGCTCACCTCGCCTCCGGCTCGGCTCGCCAAGCGGAGTACGCCTCGGTTGCGGCCGTCGGGCGCCGCCTCGCATCTGGACCTTTTTGAGCAGCCTGCGGGTTTTTCAGCACGCTGCTAGGCGCTGCGGCCCGCCGGACTCGGGGGCCCGGCAGCCCCGCGTAACCCCCGGAAAGATGACCGGTTTCGTCTCCGTCTCGATCCATCCGTCATGTCATCTGACAGCGTCGGGCCGATGACGTCCATCCTCCTGAAAATGCGGGCCTTCCCTTGTGTCCTGCCCGGGCGGGTGCTAGATTAGCCTGGACGGTCGCCGCCATAACCGTTCCGGGCCTCACACAGGAGCGTCCATGCTGTTCAGCCTGCTCGCAGGGCTCTTCTCGAATGACCTGGCCATCGACCTGGGCACGGCCAACACCCTCGTCTACGTGCGGGGGGAAGGGATCGTGATGAACGAGCCCTCCATCGTGGCCATCCACGTGGCCGACCACTCGGTGCTCGCCGTGGGCCACGAGGCGAAGGCCATGCTCGGCCGCACGCCCGGCAACATCATGGCCATCCGCCCCCTGAGGGATGGCGTCATCGCCGACTTCGACGTGACCGAGAAGATGCTGCACTACTTCATCAGCAAGGTGCACCGCCGGCAGACACTCGTGCGGCCGCGCATCGTGATCGGGGTGCCCTCGGGCATCACGCAGGTGGAGAAACGAGCCGTGCGCGACTCCGCGATGCAGGCGGGCGCGCGCGAGGTGTATCTGATCGAAGAGCCGATGGCCGCGGCCATCGGTGCTGGGTTGCCCATCCAGGAGCCGGGCGGCAACATGATCGTGGACATGGGGGGCGGCACCACCGAGGTCGCGGTGATCTCGCTCTCCGGCATCGTCTACTCGAAGTCGGTCCGCATCGCGGGCGACGAGATGGACGAGGCCATCGTCCAGTACATCAAGAAGCACTACAACCTCCTGGTGGGTGAGCGGCGCGCGGAAGAGATCAAGATCAAGCTCGGGTCGGCCTATCCCATGGCGGGCGATCGGCTCACCATGGAAGTGAAGGGGCGCGACCTCATCGACGGGATTCCCAAGACCATCGTCGTCACCGACGAGGAGATCCGCGAGGCGCTCCGGGAGCCCGTCATGGCCATCGTGGACACCGTGCGCACCTGTCTCGAGCGGACGCCGCCGGAGCTGGCGGCGGACATCGTGGACAAGGGCATCGTGTTGGTGGGCGGCGGGGCTCTGCTCCGCGGCTTGGATCTGCTGCTGCGCCAGGAGACCGATCTCCCCATCACCGTCGGCGACGACCCGCTGTCCTGCGTGGCCCTCGGCACCGGCAAGGTCCTGGACGAACTGGCTCTCCTCAAGAAGGTGGCGATCCCCGCCTAGCTCTCCCCTGACCGGGCGAGCCGGGCGCCGGTGCCCCGGGTGCCGTTGGTGAGATTTCGCAGGTACGCGCTCCTGATGTCGGTGGTGCTGGTCTGCCTGCTGCTCCTCACGATCCAGACGCGCGGGGGCGGCATGGGGCGGGCCGCCGACGTGGTGTCCATCCTGACGACCCCGGTGCAGGCCCTCCTCACCAAGGCGCACCGCGGCGCGCTCGCTCTGTGGGCCGGCTACCGTGAGTGGAAATCGGCGTGGAGCGAGAACCTCGTCCTGCGCGCCGAGAACGAGCGCCTGCGGGTCGGGTCGCTGCAGGTCCGCGAGGCCCAGACGGAGAACGCCCGGCTGCGGCGTCTGCTGGCGCTGCGCGAGCGGCTCCCCCTGTCTACCCTGGCCGGCGAGGTCATCGGGCGTGAGAGCGGGGGGTGGGCCCGGGCGCTCACGGTGAACCGCGGGCTCGGAGACGGCATCACGACCCAGACGCCGGTCATCGTGCCCGACGGGCTGGTCGGCCGGGTGGTCCGCGTGCGGCCGGGCGCCTCGGTGGTCCAGCTCGTGAACGACCCGGCCTCCACGGTCGGGGCCGTCGTCCATCGGACGCGGGCCGCCGGGCTCGTCGAGGGGGAGCCGGGCGGGGCGATCCGCTTCAAGTTCATGGCGCGCGATGGTGTCGGCATCATCCCGGGCGACCTCATCGTGACCTCGGGCCAGGGCCAGGTCTTCCCGAAGGGGCTGCCCGTGGGGCGCGTGGTGCGCGTCGAGGACAAGGGCTCGGCGCTCTTCCACTTCGCCGTGCTCGCGCCCGTGGCGGACTTCGCCCGCGTGGAGGAGGTGCTGCTCCTGACCGGTGAGACGCCGGTGGACCTGGTGGCGCTCTTCCGGAAGGACGGCTAGTGCGGCTGAGCCTGCTCTTGATGACCCTTGGCGGTACGGTGGCGCAGACGAGCGTGGTCCAGACGCTCAGCGTGGGCGGGGCCACGCCGGACCTGCCGTTCGTCGTGACCGTGTTCCTGGCGCTCCGCCGGGGGCCCGAGGCCGGCTGCGTCGCGGGCTTCCTCGCCGGCCTCCTGCAGGATGTGACGGGCGGCGGTCTCGTCGGAGTGCAGGCCCTCACCAAGGCCGTGGCCGGCTTCGCCTTGGGGCTTGCAGGCGGCAGGCTGCGGGTCGGAAGCCCGCTCGTCCAGGTGCCGGGGCTCGTTCTCCTGACGGTGGGCGAGGGGCTCCTCCGCTTCGGGTTGCTCCAGCTCTTCCACTATCCCGCGGGCCTGTCGGCGCTGATGGCGGACGTGATCCTTCCCCAGGCGCTCTACAACGGCATCCTCGGGGCGGCCTGCCTCGTGGCCGTGGGCCTCGCCGAGGCGGCGCGTGCCCGCATGACGTGGAGATGATCGCGTGGAGATGAGAGCGGCCCCGGGGGCCCGGGGGGAGGCGTGGAGCCGCCGCGTGCTGGCCATGACGCTCATCGTGGCCGCCGGCTTCGTGTGCCTGGTCGGCCAGCTCTGGTACCTCCAGGTGCTCGAGGGCGCCCGGTTCCGCGAGATGTCGGAGAAGAACCGCATCCGCGTCCGCCCCGTGGCGGCGCCGCGCGGGATTCTCTACGACCGCCACGGGCTCGCGCTGGTGGACAACCGCCCGGCCTTCACGGTCTCGCTCATCCCGCGAGACATCGAGGACCGGAACTCGGTGCTGGCGCGACTGTCCATTCTCCTCAAGGTCCCCATCGCCGAGCTGCAGGAGATGCTGGCGCGCGTCCCCGAGGACTCCCTGCGGCCGGTGCGCGTCCGCCGCGATCTCTCGCTGGAGGACGTGGCGAGGGTCGAGGAGTGGAAGCTCGAGCTGCCGGGGGTCGTGGTGGAGGTGGAGCCCCAGCGCGTCTACCCCACGACGACCTTCGCCGCCCACCTGCTCGGGTACGTGCGCGAGGTCAGCGAGGAGCAGATGAAGCAGGGGCGCTACCGGCGCGGGGACATGATCGGCCAGGTCGGGCTCGAGCGCCTGCTGGACGAGTACCTGCGCGGCCGCGACGGCGGCGAGCGGATCGAGGTGGACGCGCTCGGCCGGCCCGTGCAGGTCATGCAGCGCGAGGAGCCGCGCCCCGGGGCCCAGGTGGTCACCACCGTGGACCGCCGCATCCAGGAGGCGGCCGAGCGGGCCATGGCGGGCCGCTCGGGATCCGTGGTCGTCATGGACCCGCGAAGCGGCGACATCCTCGCCATGACCTCGAGCCCCGCCTTCGGTCTCGACCGCTTCGCGGGCAGCCTTGACCGCGAGGCGTGGCTCACGCTGGTAAAGGATCCGGCCCACCCGTTGCTGAACCGCGCGCTCCAGAGCCAGTACGCGCCGGGCTCCCTCTTCAAGATCGTGGTCGCGGCGGCCGGGTTGCAAGAAGGCTCGCTGACGCCCATGGACCGGACGTACTGCACTGGCCAGTTCCGGCTGGGGGCGTGGACCTTCAAGGACTGGATGACGGGCGGACACGGCCACATGGACCTGCGCTCGGCCCTGGTCCAGTCGTGCAATGTGTTCTTCTATCAGGCCGGGCTCAAGGTGGGGCCGGACGCCATCGCGCGCTACGCCCGGGCCTTCGGGCTGGGCGCGCCCTCCGGGATCGAGCTCGGCGGCGAGAAGCCGGGGTTCGTCCCGTCGCCGGCATTGAGGCGGAGCCAGGGCAAGCCCTGGCACGGGGGGGACACCGTCAACATGTCCATCGGCCAGGGGCAGGTGCTGGTTACGCCGCTCCAGGTCGCGCGGATGATGGCGGCGGTCGCCAACGGCGGCATCCTCTGGAAGCCGCGCCTGATCCAGCGCGTCGAGCGGGCGGACGGCACCCTCGCCTACTCCGAGTCGAGCCGGATGACCGGGCAGGTGGACCTCTCCCCCCTGGTCTGGGCCTTCCTCCGCGACGCCCTCCGTGGGGTGGTCAGCGAGGGCACCGGGCGGGGGGCCCGGCTGCCCGGCATCGAGGTGGCGGGCAAGACGGGCACGGCGCAGACCATCGCCAACAGCGACAGCGCGCGCGGCCAGGACCACGCGTGGTTCGCCTCCTTCGCGCCGGCCGACGATCCGCAGGTCGTCGTCGTCGTCCTCGTGGAGCGGGGAGGCAAGGGGGGCCAGGTCGCCGCGCCCATCGCGCGGGAGATCTACCGGGCCATCTTCCTCGAGAAGGTGGCCATGGCGTCCACGGGAACGGACTCGTGATCTTCAGGATCGATCGCCGTCTCCTTCAGAACGTCGACTGGGCGCTCCTGGCCGCGGCCGGGGTGATCGTCGCCCTCAGCGTCCTGTCGCTCTGGGGCCTCGCCTGGGGAGGCGGCTCCGGCATCGCGCTCCGCCAGCTCGGGTGGGTGGGCGTGGGGCTCGGCGCGCTCGTCGTGGTGGCGAGCCTGGACTACCGGACTCTCGTTCGCGCTGCGCCCGCGCTCTACGTGGCGGGACTCGGCCTGCTCGTGACCGTCTTCATCCTGGGCCGGACCGTCTCGGGCGCCCGCCGCTGGATTCACGTGGGGCCGCTCACCGTCCAGCCCTCGGAGCTCTTCAAGCTGATCTTCGTGCTGACGCTGGCCTGGGCCCTGACGTCGCGGTGGGCGCGGCCGCTCTCCCGCGCGACGCTCGCGTGGACGGTGGGGCTCGCGGCGGTCCCGTTCCTCCTGATCGTGCGGCAGCCCGACCTGGGCACGGCCCTGGTGCTCCTGCCGGTCCTCGCCGCCGTGCTCGTGGGGGTCGGCCTGCGGCTCAAGGTCCTCGCGGCGCTCGGCCTGGGGGCGGTGGCCGCCACGCCGCTCGCGTGGCTCGCGCTCAAGGCGTATCAGCGGGAGCGACTGCTCGTCTATCTGGACCCGTTCCGCGATCCACTCGGAACGGCGTACAACGTGATCCAGGCCAAGATCGCCATCGGATCCGGCCAGCTCCTGGGCAAGGGCGTCAGCGGCGCGACGCAGAGCCGCCTCGCCTTCCTCCCGGAGCGCCATACGGATTTCATCTTCGCCGTGTTCGCCGAGATGTGGGGGTTCGTGGGGTGCCTCGTCCTGCTCCTGGCGTACGGGCTCCTGGTGCTCCGGGGGTTCGAGATCGCGGCCGGCGCGCGGGAGCCCCGGGGGCGCCTCGTCGCCCTCGGCGTGACCGTGCTCTTCGCCACCCAGATGCTGATCAATCTGGGGATGGTGACGGGGCTGCTTCCCGTGGTGGGGATCCCGCTCCCGTTGATGAGCTACGGGGGGTCCTCCATGGTCGTCTCGCTCATGGGGCTTGGGCTCCTGCTCTCGGTACGAATGCGGCAGTTCCAGTAACCGCTGCGTGACCGCCGGGATGCAGACTCCCGGATCGAGGACTGCCGTGGGAAAACGGATCGTCGTCAACGCCGGCGTGACCGAGACCCGTCTCGCCGTGCAGGACGGAAACCAGCTCGCCGAGCTGTACGTGGAGCGCGCCCGTCGGCGCTCCATCGTCAGCAACATCTACAAGGGCATCGTCACCAACGTCCTGCCGGGCATGCAGGCGGCGTTCGTCGACATCGGGCTCTCCAAGGACGCGTTCCTCTACGTGGGGGACTACACCGCGAACCTCGGCGAGGATGACGCCGCGGTCCTCCGGGAAGGGGACGAGGACGCGCCCGACGAGGATCCGGCGGAGGGCGAGCCGGAGGTGCGCGCCGCAGCGTCCGGCCAGCCCATCGAAGAGGTGCTCGGCCGGGGCCAGGAGATCCTCGTCCAGGTGTCCAAGGAGTCGCTCGGGACCAAGGGGGCGCGGATCACCTCGTTCATCTCCCTGCCGGGCCGCTCCATCGTCTACATGCCGCAGTCCCGCCACGTGGGCGTCTCCCGCCGCATCAACGACGAGGACGAGCGGGAGCGCCTCCGCGCGATCGTCAAGGGGCTGCGCCCGTCGGACGGGGGCTTTATCGTCCGGACGGTGGCCGAGGGCAAGGGCGAGGCGGAGCTGGCGGCGGACATCGCGTTCCTGAGCCGCCTCTGGAGCCAGATCCAGGGGCGTTTCGAGACCGCCAAGGCGCCGTCGCTCCTCCACGAGGAGATGGATCTCACCTTCCGCGTGGTGCGAGACCTGTTCTCGCCCGAGGTGGACGAGTTCCTGGTGGACACGCCGGAGGCCTACGAGAAGTGTCTCCAGTTCGCGACCTCGCTGGTCCCGCAGCTCGCCTCCCGCGTGAAGCGCTGGGAGGACCGGCGGCCGATCTTCGAGGCCACCGGCATCGAGAAGGAGATCGAGAAGGCGCTCCGGCGCCGCGTGTGGCTCAAGTCCGGCGGCTACATCGTCATCGATCACACGGAAGCGCTGGTCGCCATCGACGTCAACACGGGCAAGTACGTGGGCAAGCGCGATTTCGAGGAGACGGTGCTCAAGATCAACCTCGAGGCCGTCACCGAGGTCGTCCGCCAGATCCGGCTGCGGGACCTGGGCGGCATCATCATCATCGACTTCATCGACATGGAGCGGGCCGAGCACCGGGAGCAGGTCTCCCGCGCGCTGCGGAAGGCGCTGGCCGACGACAAGGCGCGCACCAACGTGCTCGAGATCTCCGAGCTGGGCATCGTGGAGATGACGCGCAAGCGCGTCCGCCAGGGACTGCAGTCCATGTTCTGCGCGCCGTGCCCCACCTGCAAGGGGAGCGGCGTGGTGAAGTCCGACGCCACGCTGGCCGCGGAGATCTTCCGGAAGATCCAGGCGGAGGCCCCGGATGCCGCGGGCCAGGAGGTCGTGGTCCGCGCGCACCCGGAGATGGCCCACTACCTGGACGTCACGGAGCGCGACGGCATCGAGCGGCTCCAGCCCCTCATCGGCAAGAAGCTCGCCGTGCAGCCCGTCGTGGCGTTCCAGCGGGAGGAGTACGACCTGAGCTTCCGCTAGCCGGAGGAGCCCATGCGCGCCGCGATCCCCCTCATCCCCACGACCGTCTGCGGGAGCCACGGGCTGCCCTCCTGGCTCCACCTCGTCCGCGAGGCCTCCCAGGCCGGGCGTCTCGGCCCGGGGGACCTCCAGGAGGCGTACGACGACGGCGTGCGCATCGCCATCCGCGACCAGGTCGAGGCGGGCATCGACGTGATCTCGGACGGCGAGATGCGGCGCGTGACCTTCATCCGTGGCTTCTACGACCGGCTGAGCGGCATCCGCCCGCTGCCGATCCCCAGGCGACTCGGGCCGCCCAACTACGACTCGTTCTGTCCCTACGAGGTGGTGGACCGCGTCGGCGCGCCGCAGGGGCTCGGGATCGTCGAGGAGTTCCAGTACGCGCGCACCCATGCCGACCGCCCCATGCGGGTGGCCGTGCCCGGCCCCATGACGCTTCTCATGCCGCTCCGTCGCGGCGGTCCCTACGCGACGGAGGACAGCCTGATCGCCGACCTCATCGCGCTGGTGAACCGAGAGCTCCGCGCGCTCGTGGCCGCCGGCTGTGGCTTCGTGCAGCTGGACGAGCCCAATTACGTGATGGCGGCCGGGAAGCACCGCGTGCTCAAGGGCGCGCCGGGCCCCATGGTGGAGGCGCTCAACGCCACGCTCGAGGGCGTGAACGCCAAGGTGGCGCTGCACGTGTGCTTCGGCAACGCGCACAACAACTCCTTCGCCACGCCCCGCCACTACCGCCCGCTCTACCCGCGGATCCTCGACGCGCACGTGGATCAGTTCGTGTTCGAGTATGCGAACCGCGAGATGAGCGAGATCGAGCTCTGGAGCGAGTTCCCCTCGGACAAGGAGGTCGCGGTGGGCGTCGTCGACGTCAAGGCCTTCCGGGTGGAGACGGCCGAGGAGGTCGCCGCGCGGGCCCGGCTCGCGCTCAAGCACATCCCGCCCGAGCGGCTGTGGCTCGTGCCGGACTGCGGGCTCTGGGAGACCCCGCGCTGGGTGGGCGTCTCCAAGCTGCGCTCCATGGTCGAGGCGGCGCACATGCTGAGGCGGGAGCTGGGCCTCTCGTGACCCGCCCGTCGCGGATCAGCCGCGGCAAGATCCTCGAGCAGCTCCGGCTCGCCGCTCGCAAGGGTGACCGCACCGCGCTGATGCTGGCCTGCGAGCAGATGAAGACCCTCGCGTACTCGCCGCGCTACTGGGAGAAGTACCTGGAGCTCTTGACCAGCCCGCTGGCGCGGCTGGTGGACCTGCTGCTCATCAAGCAGGGCGAGAAGATCGCGCGCCAGAAGGGATGGACGCGCCCCAAGCGCGCGCGCCGCGCCGCGCCCGCGAAGGGGACGGGCGGCCGCCAGAAGGAGGCGGCGCGCCGCGCCGGGCGCCGGCGCCGCGCGCCCGCCCCGGCCCCGACCCAGCAGTCGCTCTTCCCCGATCTCCCGGCCTGAATCGCCTCCGCGCGCCGGCGCGTCTCACCAGTGTGATAGAGTACCCCCGTAGGGTATATCTCATGACCCGGCGAGCGCGGATCGGGTTGGTTCTGGGCCTGGCGGGGGCAGCGGGCGTCGCCGCGGCTCTGCTGCCGCCCATGGCCCAGGACCCGGCCTACCACCGGATGGCCGACGCGCGGGCGCTCGGGGACCTCCCGAACGCCGCCAATGTGCTGTCGAACCTGCCCTTCGTGCTCGTGGGCGCGCTGGGGCTCGGCGCCCTCGGTCGGCGTCCCGGTGGCGCCCGCGCGTTCGTCCTCCACCCGCGCGAGCGGTGGCCCTATGGGCTATTCTTCCTGGCGCTCGCGCTGACGGGCCTCGGATCGGCGTATTACCACCTGGCGCCCGACAACGGCCGGCTCGTCTGGGACCGGCTGCCGCTGGCGGTGGCGGTGGTGTCGCTCCTGGCCGCCACCGTCGTGGAGCGCATCGGCGCGCGCCCCGGCCTCGCCTTCCTCGGGCCACTCGTGGCTGCCGCGGTCTGGAGCGTGCTCCACTGGCACGCGGGGGAGGGGCGCGGGCAGGGAGACCTGCGCTGGTACGCGCTCGTCCAGTTCTTCCCGGTGCTCGCCATCCCGCTCATGCTCCTGCTGTTCCCCTCGCCCTACACCGGCGGCGGCGCGCTGCTCGCCGTGGCCGCGCTCTATGCGGCGGCCAAGGGATTCGAGGCGCTCGACGCCCCGATCTTCGCCGCCGGCGGGATCGTGAGCGGCCACACACTCAAGCACCTGACGGCGGCCGCCGCAGGCTCGCTGATCCTCCGCATGCTCCTCACCCGTCACCCCATCCCTGGTACGCGGGACTGGGGGAGTGCGGGGGCCATGTCTGGGCCCCCGCAGTGGTAGAGGCACGAGGCCGTCTGCACTCACGACTGTGGAGGCATGGAAGATGATCGACGCGGATACGAAGGCCAAGACCCTGGGGCGGCTGCGCCGGATCGAGGGCCAGGTCCAGGGCATTCAGCGCATGGTGGAGGAGGACAAGTACTGCGTGGACATCCTCCTCCAGCTCTCGGCGGTGCAGGGCGCCGTCGAGCAGGTGCAGAAGCTCGTGCTGGGGCACCATATCGCGTCCTGCGTCACGGACGCCATCAGGTCCGGCAGCGCGCGAGAGCGGCAGAAGAAGATGGACGAGGTGCTCGACGTCTTCTCTCGCTTCGGCGGCCGGTAGCGGGGAGGGCCGCTCCATGTCCGACACGGCGACTCGCATGGATTTCCCCGTGAAGGGCATGCATTGCGCCGCCTGCGTCGGCAAGGTCGAGGGCGCGCTCCTCGGCGTGCCCGGGGTGAGCCGCGCGGCGGTGAACCTGGCGACCGAGCGCGCCACCGTCTGGCTGGATGCCGAGCGGGTGGGACTCCCCGGCCTTCGGGCCGCCGTGGACGCGGCCGGCTACACGGTGCCCGAGGAGATCGCGGCCACGCCCGAGGCGGCGGACCGGGAGCGGGCGGAGCGCCGCGCCGAGGATCGCCGCCTGCGTCTCAAGTTCCTCGTGGGCGCCGTCCTCTCCGTCCCCGTCCTCCTCGGCAGCATGCACGAGGTCTTCCCCTGGGCCCCCGCCGTGCTGCGCGAGCACTGGGTGCTCTTCGCGCTCACGACGCCGGTGCAGTTCTGGGTGGGCTGGCAGTTCCACGCCGCCTTCCTCCTGGAGCTCGGGCACCGGACCGCGAGCATGAACACGCTGGTCTCCATCGGGACCAGCGCCGCCTACTTCTTCAGCGTGGCGGTGACGCTCTGGCCCCACACCTTCATGGCCACGGGGGCCATGCCGTACTACGAGGCCTCGGCGCTCCTGGTAACCTTTCTCATCCTCGGCCGCTGGCTGGAGGCGCGGGCCCGGGGCGGCACCTCCGAGGCCATCCGCCGGCTCATGGCGCTCCAGCCGCGCACGGCACGCGTGCTGCGCGACGAGGGGGAGGCGGACGTGGCGATCGGCGACGTCGTGGTGGGCGACCTCCTGCGGGTGCGCCCGGGCGAGCGCATCGCCGTGGACGGCGAGGTGGTGGAGGGCGCCTCCGCCGTGGACGAGTCCATGCTCACCGGCGAGAGCCTCCCCGTCGAGAAGACCGCGGGGATGTCCGTGGTCGGCGGCTCCGTCAACCGCACCGGGACCTTCACCTTCCGTGCCATGCGGGTGGGCACGGACACCGTGCTGGCCCGGATCATCAGGCTCGTGGAGGAGGCGCAGGGCTCGAAGGCGCCCATCCAGCGGCTGGCCGATCGCGTGGCGGCGGTGTTCGCGCCCGTGATCCTCGTGGTCGCCGCCATCACGTTCGGTGTGTGGTGGGCGTGGGGCCCGGAGCCGGCCTTCTTCTACGCCCTCACCAATGCGGTGGGGGTCCTCGTCATCGCCTGCCCATGCGCCATGGGGCTGGCCACGCCGACGGCGATCATGGTGGGCACCGGCAAGGGCGCCGAGCTGGGCGTGCTGATCAAGAGCGCCGAGGCGCTGGAGCAGCTCCACAAGGTGGGGGTCATCGTCTTCGACAAGACCGGCACGCTCACGGTCGGCAAGCCCGTGGTCACCGACGTGGTGCCGGCCGAGGGGGCGTCGGCCGACGAGCTGCTGGCGCTCGCTGCCGCGGCGGAGCAGGGCTCGGAGCACCCGCTCGGGGAGGCCATCGTGTCCGAGGCCAAGTCGCGCGGGCTCGCGCTGCCGCCTGTCAGCGAGTTCCAGGCCGTGCCCGGTCACGGCGTCGATGCCCTGGCCGAGGACGGTCGCATCCTGCTCGGCAACGCCCGCCTGATGGCGGCGCGGGGGATCGAGGTGGGCGCGCTCGAGGGCCGCGCGGCGGCGCTCGCCGGGGACGGCAAGAGCGCCGTCTACGTCGCCTTCGGCGGCGAGGCGCTCGGCCTCATCGCCGTGGCCGACGTGCTCAAGCCCGAGGCGCCGGGCGCGGTGGCGGCCCTCACGGCCCTCGGCCTCGAGGTGGTCATGCTGACGGGGGACACGCGGCGCACCGCAGAGGCCATCGCGCGCCAGGCGGGCATCGACCGCGTGCTCGCCGACGTCCTCCCGGACCAGAAGGCGGCGGAGATCAAGCGGCTCCAGGAGGGCGGGCGGCTCGTGGCGATGGTGGGCGACGGGATCAACGACGCCCCGGCGCTGGCCCAGGCCGACGTCGGCATCGCCATGGGCTCCGGCACGGACGTGGCCATGGAGGCCGCGGATGTCACCTTGATGCGCGGCGACCTGCGCGGGGTGACCACCGCCGTGGCACTCTCGTACCGCACCATCCGCATCATCCGGGAGAATCTGGGCTGGGCCTTCGGCTACAATCTGGTGCTGGTGCCGGTGGCGGCGGGCGTCCTGTACCCGGTGGCGGGCCTCCTGCTGTCGCCGATCCTCGCGGGGGCGGCCATGGCGCTCTCGTCCGTGTCCGTCGTCGCCAACAGCCTGCGGTTGAAGCGGTTCAGGGGATGACCCGACTCACGAGGAGGAACGCTCATGGCCAAGGATCCGGTGTGCAACATGGACGTGGACCCGAAGAAGGCCGCCGCCCAGACGAATTACAAGGGACAGATGATCTACTTCTGCGCCGTGGGGTGCAAGGTCAAGTTCGACCAGAACCCTGCGAAGTACCTTCCGAAATGAGGCGCCCGCGTCGATGATCGCCTCGCCCTATCTCGAGGGCCGTGACCGGTACGAGCGAGCGATGGAGGGCTGGGTGGACAACACCCATGCCGATGCCTTCACGCACACGGTGCGGATCACGGACGACGACGTCGGCGTGGAGGTGCGCGCTGTCTGCACCCCACCGCCCGGCTACGAGGTGCGCGAGGCCGCGGCGCGCGTCCTGGCCGGCGCCGCCGACCCGGCCATCGCCCGCACGTTTCCGGCCCTCGCCGGCGCGCGCATGGTGGGCGGCTTCACGAAGCGGCTCATCGAGGTGACGGGACAGCGGACCGGGGCCGGGCTCTTCGTGGACGCCGGCATCGAGATCGCCCGCCTGGCCCGCCAGGCGACCACGCTGCCGGCCGCGGCCGTCGCCGACCTGCGCCCTGGCGACGCAAGGCGGTGCTGGGAGCTGGACACCACGGGCTGGGCGGACCTGCCGGACTCGTGCTTCACCTACACGCGGGCGGGGCGGGCGCTCCTCGACGTCCGCGAGGTGACCACGCCCATGGTGGCCGAGCTGTACAGCCCGCCGCCCGGGGCGCAGAAGATCTTCCACCGCCGGAAGCTCTCGCGCCTCGTCCGGACCGGGCGGCGCCTGGACCTCTTCCACTCCATGCACGACAATGTCCACGGCTTCGACATCCACTACGAGGTCGACCTGGGCGCAGGGACGATCGTCGGCGCCGATGCGGTGGTCTCGCGGCTGCCCTACCGGGGCCTGTGCGACGAGCCCCAGCGGAACATCGCCGCGATGATCGGCGAGCCGGCCGATGCGCTCCTGCGCAAGCGCGCGCAGACCCTCCTGGGCGGTGCCGAGGGGTGCGCCCAGCTCTACGACCTCACCGCCGACCTGCTGAAGCTGCTGGCCCTCGCGTAGCGCCGACTATTCGGGCTTGTCTCAAACGTGGCCATCCTCATCACGTCCCTGGAGACCGCCTGGGCGTCATGACTGCCCCTCACTTCGAGACAAGCCCCATTGTTGTGCAACATATTTTGCAGACTGTTTTACCTTGACAAGATATTTGCAGCAGGGCTAGACTGAACCCGCCGTATGGCTTCACAAGATCCGGAGACCCGTTCAGTGCGCCCGCGCTCCTTGGCGCGAGAGGTTTCTTTCGCGACCCATGTGTCGCTGCTCAACCCAACGCTCGAGCCCGACAGCGCGGCCCTGGTCGCGCACGCGGCCGGCATGATCCGACGGCTCGGGCTCGGCGACGCCGCTGGCGTGGACGCCCGCACCATCCCGGCCAGATGAGATCACACTGACGGAGGGGACCATGGACAAGCCGAGTCTCGGCAAGTGCGGAATCGCTGTATCCATCCTCCTGGCCGCAGGAGTCACATTCGCCGCCCTCGGCGCCCTGGCCCCGGCCGAGGCCCAGCAGCGGTTCGTCACCATCGGCACCGGCGGGGTCACCGGCGTCTACTACGCCGCGGGCGGCGCCATCTGCCGGCTGGTCAACAAGGACCGCGCCAAGCACGGCATCCGCTGCTCGGTCGAGTCCACGGGCGGCTCCGTGTTCAACATCAACACGATCCGCGCCGGCGAGCTGGACATGGGGGTGGCCCAGTCCGACGTGCACTACAACGCGGCGAAGGGCCTCGCCCAGTTCAAGGACGCGGGCGGTTACGGCGACCTGCGCTCGGTGTTCTCGATTCACCCCGAGCCGTTCACCGTCGTGGCGCGCAAGGAGGCGAACATCAGGGCGTTCGAGGACTTCAAGGGGAAGCGCTTCAACGTGGGCAACCCGGGCTCCGGCACCCGGGCGTCCATGGAAGAGATGCTCGCCGCCATGGGCTGGAAGCTGTCCGACTTCTCGCTGGCGTCCGAGCTGAAGGCCGATGAGCACGGGGCCGCGCTCTGCGACGGTAAGATCGACGGGTTCTTCTACGGCGTCGGCCACCCGTCAGCGAATATCCAGGATCCGACGACCACGTGCGGGGCGAAGCTCGTGTCGCTGACCGGCCCCGCCGTGGACACGCTGGTGAAGTCACGGCCGTATTACGCCTCTGCCGTCATCCCCGGCGGGATGTACCCGAACAACCCCCAGGAGACGCAGACGTTCGGCGTGCTGGCGACCTTCGTCAGCTCGGCCAGCGTCCCCGCCAACGTGATCTACCAGGTCGTCAAGGCCGTCTTCGACAACTTCGACGACTTCAAGAAGCTGCACCCGGCGTTCGCCGTGCTCAAGCCGGAGAAGATGATCAAGGATGGCCTGGCGGCGCCGTTGCACGAGGGCGCGCTGCGGTATTACCGCGAAAAGGGCTGGGTCAAGTAACCGGACTGCGCGACTCGCCGGGAGCCGTGACCTCGATGGAGCCGATGCGGGCTGCACACCTCCAGCAGCTCGTCGCCGACGCCGATACGGGCGGCCGCCAGACGGTCGGCTCCGCCGGCAGGATTCTGTTCGGCGTGGCCGTCCTGTGGTCGTTGTTCCAGCTCTGGTATGCCTCGCCGCTGCCGTTCGCGCTCGGCTTCGGCGTGCTCAACGATACCGAGGCCCGTGCCATTCATCTGGCCACGGGCCTCTTTCTCGCGTTCCTCGCCTGCCCGGCCCTCAAGTCCTCACCGCGGGACCGGATTCCGATCCAGGACTGGCTCCTGGCGCTGGCCGGGGCCTTCAGCGGCGGCTACCTGTTCCTGTTCTACAACAGCGTCGCCCAGCGCCCCGGCCAGCCGAGCGCGATGGATCTCGTGATGGGCACGGCCGGGATGCTGATCCTCCTGGAGGCCACGCGGCGCAGCGTCGGTCTCCCCATGGCGGCGCTCGCCGTGATGTTCCTCGGCTACATTCTCCTCGGTCCCCGCCTGCCGGATGTCATCGCCCACAAGGGGGCCTCCGTCACCCGACTCCTGTCTCACATGTGGCTGACCACCGAGGGCGTGTACGGAATCGCCCTCGGTGTGTCGGTGGGCTACATCTTCATCTACGTGCTCTTCGGCGCCCTCCTCGATCGCGCCGGCGCGGGCAACTACATGATGCAGGTGTCCTTCGCGATGCTGGGGCACCTGCGGGGCGGGCCGGCGAAGGTCGCCGTGGTGTCCTCGGCCCTGAACGGCCTGATCTCGGGGTCCTCCGTGTCGAACGTCGTGTCAGGCGGCATCTTCACGATCCCGCTCATGAAGAAGACCGGGTACGGGGGGATCAAGGCGGGGGCCATCGAGACGGCGTCCTCGGTCAATGGCCAGATCATGCCGCCCGTGATGGGGGCGGCGGCGTTCCTGATGGTGGAGTATGTCGGCATCCCCTACACCGATATCATCAAGCACGCCTTCCTGCCGGCGGCGATCTCCTACGTCGCGCTGTTTTACATCGTGCATCTCGAGGCGCTCAAGCTCGGCATCGAGCCCATGGCGCGGGCGCGCGAGCGGCCGGTCGGGGCGAAGCTGCTCAGGTGGGGCCTGGGGCTGTCGGGCACGATCGCCGTGCTCGGTCTGGTCTATCTCACCGCCACCGGCGTGCGGGCGCTGCTGGGACCGGCCGCGCCCTGGGCGCTCGGCCCGTTGCTCGCCGCCCTGTACGTCGCGCTGCTCTACACGTCGAGCCGGTGCCCGGACCTGCCGACGGAGATCGACGTCAATCGTCTCATTCTCCCCGAGACCTGGCCGACCGTGCAGGCGGGGCTGCATTTCCTCATCCCGATCGGCGTGCTGATCTGGTCCCTCATGATCGAGGAGCTGTCCCCCGGGCTCTCGGCGTTCTGGGCCACGGCGACGCTG
>Ga0209211_10006639_pt1 | contig 16645 bp, 15 predicted proteins | sample RifGroA2_FD_183992 | JGI IMG/M metagenome (GOLD analysis project Ga0209211, IMG submission 183992) | Groundwater microbial communities from Rifle, Colorado, USA - Groundwater A2 (SPAdes) (version 2) | ecosystem: Environmental > Aquatic > Deep subsurface > Groundwater | place: Rifle, Colorado... | reverse complement strand
AAATCAATATAATATTGAGAATTAGCACCATGATAATTCCTACATATTTAGAATATATGAAAACAAAAAAATCAGATTTCCCATGCCTTAATTGTTTAATTGATACAGAGGAAAGAATAACTTATAATGATTTTGAAAATCGCGGTGCAGGAGATAAATTATGGTATGCAAATTATGTAAAAGAGTCTAGAGAATTAAGAAGGATTCTACAAATTTATAAACCAAAAAAAATATTAGAAATTGGTACTGGGAATGGGCGGGTCATTCAAACAGCGTTAGAAGTTTTACCTGACTCAAGAATAATAGCTGTGGAAAAAAATGAAAAAATGTTCAACTATTCCAGGCATAGGTTTTTTGGTGACAAGCGAGTCTCTGTTGTTAAGCAAAACATATCCTATTTCCTATCAAAAACAAAGAAATTTGATATGGCACTATGTATGATGAATACATTCGGAAATATAAACGACTCTGTGATTTTTCAGAGCATAGCTAATCAAGTAAAATTCTTTGTCTTTAGTGTATACAACAGAAAATTTGATAAAAAAAGGAAAATAATGTATGAAGCACGTGGCCATGAAGACTTTTGTTTAACAAAAAATCAATATTGCTTTAGGGATTATTGGATTAATGGTCTGGTCTCGAGAAGTTATACACGAGAAGAAATAATAGAATTGGCCCATAAGTCCAGCATGGATATTTTAGAACTTAAACCCCTAAATCTGTTATATTTTGTTGTGTTAAAAAGAAAAAAGTGAGTCAGGAACGAAGTGACGCGACTCACCCGGGGCTTTCTTAAAATTTTTTCAGAAATACAAGGCTTAATGTATGCTTTGGCCGTTGAGAATTCTTATAGCTTCCAACTAGTATAAATCCAAGACCAAGATGAAATTTTATTGACCAAGAATTGTCAGACCCAACATCTGAATATATTCCAATGTACCCTAATTCTTGATATTTTTCTACAATATGCTTAAGTAAATTCGTGCCTAATTTTTTTCCTTGGTGCATGGGCAAAACACCAATTCCCATGAGATAAGCATATTTTTTCTTGGTCAGTTTCAAGGGATTGTGCATTAGGGCAACTGCATCACCCACAATTGCATAGCCCAATATTTTGTTTTTCAGGGCACACACAAAAAAATTCCTACTATGGAATTCTCCCTTTACAGTTTCCCGCGCATGCTTGGTATTTTGCCTCCCGAAACGGAATGAGAGATAATTCACGTGCCCCATGATGCTTAAAATTTGCCCAAGGTCCAGGGCAGTTGCCTGCCTATAGGTTATCTCTTTCATATCAAATTGGCTTTTTGCTGTATTGTTAAGCTTTATGCTTAGAAGATTTTTTATATCACTTCTTATAGGCTTAACCTATGATTGAATTCGGCTCCATATATCCTAAAATACAGAAGCTGCATATAGCACTTGACCGGCTGAAGGAAGCCCATAAGGAGGAAAGTTTGCTCATGCGAACGCAGATAGAACTGGATGCTGCCTCCAGTATTCTCAACTCTATTCTTGACCTTGAAAAATTTATTCTCGACATTGATAAGCGGCTTGGCAGTGAGTTCCTAGAAGTGAAAGAAGAAGAAAGGGAACTAGCAAAAAAATATCCGCCTGAAACAATAAATGACCTTAGGGACAAGGTCATAAAACTGCTTGACCAGGCACAAAGGATAGCAAAAGAGCTTAGAAAAGAGGAGATAAAAGAAGAAAAAGAACTATAATCTTAGTCACAGCAGCAACCGCAGCAGCCTTCATCTCCCTTCTTTGTCATTTTACTCCCCTTTTTAGCTGAAACATTCTTGGCTTTTGTTTTCTTGGGCATTATCATCACCAAACTTACAAATAAGCGCTGCAATTATAAAAGTATCCATTAACAATCGCAAACGCTCTTATGCAAATGGCACTGCATCAGGCACAGTTCCCGAAGAAAGTATTATAAACGAATATGCTCTCCTCTGCTTCATGATTAGCAAGAGGGTGGAGAAAGCGCTCGCAGCGTACAATGAAAAGGATATTCACGCAAGCAAGCAAGCTCATGAAAAATCTGCTATAGAGAATGATTTGCACGGCCAAAGCTTCAGCGGCAGGTACATAGGCGATTTTGTATACGGCGCGCTTGATGGCATAATAACCACCTTTGCTGTTGTTGCAGCTGTAGCCGGAGCAAAGCTGTCTGCAGGTATAATTCTCATAGTCGGTTTTGCAAATCTGTTCGGGGACGGATTTTCCATGGCCACAGGAAACTATCTCTCAACCAAGGCAGAGCGTGAGTTCCATAAGCAGGAAAGAAAAAGAGAGGAGTGGGAGATAGAGAATGTAAGGGATGGCGAAGTTGAGGAAATACGCCAGATCTACATGAAAAAAGGCTTCAAGGGAAGGGATCTTGACAGGGCAGTCAAGATAATAACATCAAACAAGAAGATTTGGGTTGATACAATGATGCTTGAGGAGCTGAACATCTCGCCACCCGATAAGGAACCTTGGCAGAGCGCGCTTGCAACTTTTATCTCATTCATTTCAATTGGCTTTATTCCATTGCTTTCCTTTGTCTTCGCTTATGCTTTTCCGGAATTGGTGAGCCATGCCTTTACGTTGTCCATATGGCTTACTGCCTTTGCCTTATTCTCTGTGGGTGCGGCAAAGGTTATGGTAACAAAGAGAAATTGGCTCAGGAGCGGCCTGGAAATGCTTATTGTGGGCGGATTTGCAGCCACTATTGCATATCTGGTTGGATATTTCTTGAAAGGCTTTGGAGCTTAGAAACCTGTTCACTGTTTTAAGAGAATAAAGAATATACCCTTGTTGTTACAATTTTTTCCATATCAACAGCATTGCTACAAGCACAGTCAGACCAACTAGAATATACGGAGTAAGTGTATAAGCCCGGGCAGACTTGGATTCATATACTGCCTGGCCTGTGACTTCATTTGCCATTTTTACTCCGGCCTCCTTGCTGTTCATGCCAACATTCGATGATGTTGCTAATGAAATATTGGATTTTCCAGACTTGATTTCAGTCTTTTGCTTTGCGCTTGCCTCTGTGCCAGGCACAATTTGGAATTCGTTTGTTGTGTCGTCTCCTATTGGCACATGGTAATTCATTTGTTTAATATCAGCAACTGTTCTGTTATTCTCAAGCAGGGCCATGAAAGTATTGTCTCCTGGCATAAGTGAGACATCAAAGCCATATGTTTTGCTTGAGTTAATCGTAAGATTATGCAATAAGGTAAGCCGGTAAATATATAGTTGTGATTCATTTGATGCCTTGACATTGGAATATATGCTTATATTTTTCTCCTCCTTCTTTGCACGCGTATAAAAGCTTTGGATGGAATATTTTTTTGCAGCCGGTTTGCTGCAGCCTGTGTTGTTCATAAGGTAGATAATCTGCACCTCATTATTGTCCGTGCATGAACTGGTGGTGTTCTTAACATCACATGCATTAATCATTATATCATTGTCAAGGTAAATAACCATTTTCTCTGAGGTCAGACTTTGATTAAGGCAGGCTGCATATAGCTTGTTTTTAATAAGCAACACTTTGTCCTTTTCATCCAGCTTGGGCGTGAATTGCTTGCTGTTTGTGTTAGTTGTATTGGTTTTGGCCTTAAGTACATTGCCAAACAGGTCTTCAATCCAATATTCTATGGTAAAATTGGTTGGCTTTGGATTGACATCATTGTAAAATATTATTGGCTCATCTTCGTAGAATAGCTTCTCGGTGCGGACACTTAAATTTGCCATGCAATAATTTGAAGTTGAATTTGTTTCCGAAATATTGACAATTGCGGAAGTGTTCGCATCAGGCATGCCGTCTGTTATATTTACCGCGTCTGTTATATTTTCTGAAAGATTTTCAATGTAACTCAAATTTTCCTCAAGATTAGGTGGTAGTGTTAGATTAGTGAGATTCATATTTGTAAGATTGTCAGGATTGGCAAACGTATCATTGAAAGTCGAATTTAGTGAAATGTTTTCCCACGAAGAATTGATGGTGAAGTTTGTCTCGGTGAAATTTGTGGCTGTGAAGTTCGTAACATTATCGAATGTTGCATTAACAAGCGACAAAGTCACATTATTCGTCAAATTAGTCAAATTCTGTTGAGGAAGTACAATTTCATCTGTGAAATTGTTTTGGACAAGCGTCACCTTGCACGCAAAATTGTTGAAAGTATTGTTGTCCGGATAGGATGAATTTACAATCTGGCCACATATACTGAAATTGCCTGGTTGTGTGAAGTTAAAGTTGCCTGTTCCTGCTGTCTTGAAGCTGTTCAAGCCTGCCAGGAAAAAAGTGTCGCCAGATATTAAGGCCCCGGATCCTTCAGAGATGTTATAGTTGGCATACAGATCAATGCTGTCCGTTACTCCTGCAATTTTTCCTAAATTTGTTACTTTGAACAGCCTGTCATAATATTGATAATGTGATGCATTCTGCAGGTAGATATAGTCAGGCACTGTTGCTTCAATCATTAAATCCTTGTATGTTGTATTTTCAGCACTGGCCAGCTGAAAATGAATTGTGAATAAAAAAGCAAGCAAGACAAGCAGATTTCTTTTGTGATTTTCTTTTCTATTTTGTTTTTGCATCAAATTTGGTAATATTCGATTATTAATTTGGCTTTGTTCAAAAAAACCGCTGGATTCACGACGGTAAAGGCAGATTTGCTATGGGAATTGCAAATATTTCGAGTAAAGTCCTCCAGAGCGAAATATTTCTCCAGAATCCGTTTAAAAAATAAAAGCAACTCAATTCCCGAGTTTCTGCCTTAGCTTCTTGGCAACAAGACTAGGCAGCATTGATTCGAGCTTGCCATTTTTTGCAGCTACGTCTTTTGCAAGGCCTGAGCTGAGGAAAAAATATTCCTTGTCAGTCATCAAGAAAACAGTTTCTATTTTGCTGTCGAGCTGCCTGTTGAGGATAGACATCTGGAATTCATAGTCAAAGTCAGAAACAGCTCGAAGGGATCGAATCAGGATGGAGGAATTCTTTTTTTTCGCATAGTCAACGAGCAGCCCATGAAAAGAATCAACTGTAATTTTCATTCCCTTGGTGACTTGCTGTATCATTTGCATTCTTTCGGCAACCGAGAACAACGGCTTTTTGCCCGGATTTTCACCGACTGCAATTATCAGCCTGTCAAAAATTTTTAGCGCTCTTTTAATGATGTCAACATGGCCAAGAGTTATCGGGTCAAATGTTCCTGCGTAAATTGCAATTTTATTTTTTCCCTGCATTTTCCATCAGCTTTTTTATTTGCATGGCAACTTTTTTAACTTTTGTGCCCAATGCACGAACAGTGTCATTATTCCATATTATAAAGTCTGCTTTTTTTGGCTCTGCCTGGAATCTTCTCCTGGAATATATGGCATCTGGCACCCTTTTTTTGACATGGATGTCCCTTGCCTTGACCAGGACAACAACATCAGATATTTTGTCCAGCTTTAACTCATTGAACAATGCTGCATCTATTATGCTAATCTTGTTTTTTCTTGTTATAGCCATTATCTTCCTTATCATCAGCGGATGGCTGATGGAATTGAGTCTTATTAAGGATTCCTTGTTTGCAAAGGCTTTCTGAGCTAGTTTTTTCCTGTTTATAATATTATTTTGGAGAATTGATTTTCCAAATGCATTCAGTATTTTCCTTTTTACTTTTGCACTGCTTAGAAGCCTTATTCCAATTATGTCCGGCCTTATCGGATGCGAGCCAGGCAAGTATTCCTTCAGCATTTTTGAAACAGTTGATTTGCCATTCCCGACCTTGCCGGTTACAGTGATTATCATTGGCAAGAGAAATTAGCCCGGATATAAAAGCATGACGCTAAGAATAGTCATATGCAGAATCATCAACCACCACATCATCAAGAAACTGCCCGTGGATTGTCACACCCTGCGCAGCCACCTGCTCCTCGATGCGTGCTTTTTGCACCTCAAGCATCTCTTTGAGCTTAGGTAGGTGATTTTTATGGATTTCATTTGTATATAAGTTAATCAATGCTGCCCAAGCTTGCTGATAAGCTGGAATCAGGACGGTTGCCTGTTTATATTTGCTTCTTGCATCCAGAAAATTTCCACTTACTCCAGCTTCATCAATTTTCGGGTCTGGATTGTTCAGGAGGTCAAATACGGCTCCCTCCCTTATAAGTGAGATATATAGCTCCATTGTCTTGGCATCAGGCAAAGCAAGTGCAGAATTTATAGGTTGTCCCTTATCCCGAGGTTGGTAAGCGTCCATGTTGCGTACATCATTTACTTATATTTATTACCCTTTGCCTTTTTTCTGAGAAGCTCGACTGTTTTTCTGGGGTGCTTGCTGTGAAATACAAACGAGCCAGCTACAAAAAGATTGGCGCCTGCTTTTGCGCAGTCAACAATTGTCCTGTCATTTATTCCGCCATCGACCATTATGTCTCCTGAATATATTTTTCGCAATTCTCTTATTTTTCCAAGGCATGATTCAATAAAGGACTGGCCTTCCCATCCAGGGTTAACAGTCATGATGATTACCTGGTCAAGATAGGGGAGAAATTTCTTAATTCTTGCGATGGGCGTGGCAGGATTAATTGCAATGCCGGCCTTGACTCTATGTTTTTTTATCATGCCAATTATCATTTTGGGCTTCCTTGTTGCCTCAATATGGAAGGTTATTATGTCAGCTCCTGCCTTTGCAAATTGCTCGACATAATTTTCAGGATTATATATCATGAGATGCACATCTTTTTTCAGATTTGTCTTCAGTTTTTGCATGACAACAGCGCCAAATGATATATTGTTTACAAAATGGCCGTCCATGACGTCGAACTGCAGATAATCTGCATTGCTGACCTTGTCAACCTCCTTCTGCAGAAAATTAAAGTTGGCAGAGAGTATAGAAGGCACTATCTTGATTTTCAGATTTTGCCTGCTTTTCACTGAATTTTTGTCTTTTTTCATCGTAATGTTCATCTGACCTGCACCAGAGCTTTGCATATCGCCTTTGTCTCCTCTTTTATGTCTTTTGCATCATAGATAGCCCTTCCTATAATTGCATGCCATTTATGCCCAGCTGCCTTTGCGCTCTCGCTTATCTTTCCGCCCTGGCTTATGAGTCCAGGTGAATAAAGCACAGGCCTTATGGCCAGGCTTTCTAAAAATTCCCTGTAAAAAACTATCCTCTCCGGCTTGTTTCCTGGAACAACAAAATCAACAACACCATTTTTTGCTGCAATCTCATACATTCTTTTCGGCGCATCATCCATTATGAAGCCGCCGTCCTTCTGCAGGTATTGCGGGTGTGTCATCTCCCCGCCAACAATTACAGGCATGTTTTCAGCTTTTGCAGCCTTTAGCCATTCAAGCTCTGTTGCAGGCCCGGCCTGCGGGAAAAAAATTACTGCACTTGTGCCTGTTTTCTTGCATGCCTTCACAAATTTTATTCCGGTATCGGGAATGTCAGTTGCAGATTTCTGATGGTCATATATTATCGGAATATTTGTAATATCCTTGATGGTCTCAACAACCTTGGTTAAGCCAAATGGTATGGCAAGCTCAAATCCAACCTTATATGCGCCAATGCCTTCAATTGAACATGTTTCCTCAACAATCTCCCTTGCCCTTTCAAGAGTGTCAACATCAAGTGAGGGGATTATGCTTTTGTTGTGCTTTATTATCATTTTTTCACCTTTTTAAATACCCGTAGCACAAATCCTCTCGGCAAATTGACATAATCAGATGCTTTTAACTTAGCTATTTGTTCCATTTGTCCGCCAAATATCCTATAATAATTTCTTGGAAAATGCCTTGGACTGTTTGTTTCTTCATCTTCTATTGTAACTATATAGCCATTGCATATTCTTATCATCTCAGTAAATACCCATGCACTGTCAGGGTGTATATGCTCTAATGTTGCCATGGTAAAGATGAGGTCATGCTTATTGTCAGCAATTCCTTTTATTGCAATCTCCACAGGCAAGTTTATTATTTTGGAATTAAGAAATAATTTTGGGTATGTTTTTTGCATTAGCAATACCGCTTCCTTGTTTATTTCAATGCCAGTTAAGTTCTTGTAGCCAAGATTATATAAATAATTCAAGTTTCTTCCGCTATTACATCCAATGTCCAATATTGTTGTTTGTTTGGTTATATATTGCTTGATATTATTGTATAAAAATGCACTCTTGGCATTTGCCTCTTTTTTCACATATAATTCAGGTTTGTTATATTTATCTGGATTGTTCCAATAATTATGTATGTCCTGTAATGATTTTCGCATTCTAAAAAAATTATTAAATAACTGTTTAATCATTTTTTCACCCCACTTTGTCTTGAATTCGCGTTTGGATTGTAACATTATTTATGCTAGTTTCATCCAAGCCCGTGCTTGCCTGCCCAATTCTGCGGGTCCTTGTTCCACTCAAGTATGATGTTCTTCTCTTTTTCATTGATATATTTCATCTTCTCGGCTGCGCCAACTATTTCTGTGAAATTTGTCAATGAATATGCATTGCAATCTGCATCGCTGAAAGCTTTTTTGGCCTTGTCAAGCTCATATGTTGTGACAGACAGGCAGTCATTTACAACAGCGCCTGCTTCCCTCGCTGCTTTTATTGCATTTACACTGCTTCCGCCTGTGCTTATGTGGTCTTCAATCATCAAGACCCGTTGCCCTTCCTCAATCCTTCCTTCAATCTGGTTCTGCTTGCCATGCTCCTTTGCCTCGCTCCTAACATATATCATAGGAACACCAAGCTGCTGGGCGAGCCATGCTGCATGAGGTATGCCTGCTGTTGCAATTCCGCCGATTGCATCGAATTCAAGCTTGTTCAATCGTATTGCTTCAAGGAAATATTGGATTATTTTTTCCCTCCTGTCAGGATATGACATTAGCAGCCTGTTGTCGCAATATATCGGGCTTTTCATGCCTGATGCATAGGTGTAAGGCTGGCTCGAATTAAGGGTAACAGCTTTTATCTCGAGCAGTATTTTTGCAACTTCAGTTGCAGCATGTTTTGACTTATCCTCGTTTTGACTGTGGGAATTGGTTTCATTGTCATTATTTTGATTGTTATCATTTTGATGCTTATCCATAGTTTACCTCCTCGCCGAGAAAATGATGCATCTCTCCATTCTCAAACACAAGCTGCCCATTCACAAAGGTCATGACAGGCCAGCCCTTCAGCTTCCTTCCTGCAAACGGGCTCCAGCCGCATTTTGTGAAAAGCCTGCTGTTTTCCACTTCCTTTACCATGTCCATGTCAACAACAGTTAAATCTGCATAATATCCAGGCGCAAGCTGGCCTCTTGTTTTTATGCTAAATATTTTCGCAGGATTAAGTGAGGTCAGCTTAATTATCTTGTCCAGGCTTATCATCTTCCTGTTGGCTGCATCAAGAAGCAAAGGCAGCATTGTCTCCAGACCAGGCACACCGAATGTTGTATTGAATTCTTTTTCAGCAGCAGTATGAGGCGCATGGTCTGTGGCTATTGTGTCAATTATGCCCTCAGCCAAGGCAAGCCAAAGGGCTTTTTGGTCCAGCTCGCTCTTGAGCATTGGCTTCATTGTGTTGTATTGGTTTGTGTCCTTGGAAGTCAGGAAAAGATGGTGCGGCGCAACCTCGGCAGAAATGCCTCTTGACTTGTTTTTCTTTAGAAAATCCATCTCTGACTTTGACGACAGGTGGCATAGATGCAAATTTGCCCTCAAGGACTTTGCAATTTTCACAGCCTTTTCCATGCTTGGACCCTCAGCATGCGTGCAGACTATTTTGGATGCTGACATTATATTCCTGATTGCCTTCTCATCATGCACGGTCATCCTGCCAGTTGTCTCATCCATGTAAATTTTCACAGACGCAATATTTTCTTTCCACGCCAGCTTTATCTGCTCAATGTTGTTGCCAAGCGTGCCAAAGTGGAATCCATAGTTTACAATGCTTTTCCTTGCCAGTTCCCTTTTCCTGTGCAAAGCTGCAATGTCTGTTGTTTGGGGATTTGTATTTGGCATGTCAAGAATGGTTGTCACGCCTCCTGCAGCAGCTGCCTTTGAGCCTGAAAAAAAATCCTCCTTGTATTCAAATCCAGGCTCCCTCATATGCACATGGCCATCAATCAGACCTGGCAAGACAAGCTTTCCCTTGACATCAATGATGTTCCTGGCATTGGAGAAGGATGAAGAAATTTTTTTTATGAATCTATCCTGGATTGTGATGTGCCTCTTCACATGCTTGCCTTTCTCAATCAGGCCTGCATTCTTTATGACCAATGATGTATTATGCTTCCTGGTTTTTGTCGATGCTGTTTTTCTTGCCATTTTCATCATCTGTGCCTTGCATGCCTTGCCTGATTTTAAATACAGATTTTGGATATTCAAAATGTTCATAATAAAATATTTCTTGTATCTTGCTGTATCTTACTATATCTTGCCAAGAACAAGCGCAAGGAGCGCCTGCCTTATTGGAATGCCATTCTTCGCCTGCTGGAAATAAAGCGCATATGGGGTGTCATCAAGCTCAGGGCTAAGCTCATCAACTCTTGGCAAGGGATGCAGTATTTTCATGTCTGGCTTGGCGAATTTTTCAATTCTCCTGTCCACAATGTAAACCCCTTTGTGCTTCTCATATTCTTCAGGGTCAAGGAATCTTTCCCTCTGGATTCTTGTGTCATATAATATGTCCAGGTGCTTGAGCGTGCCATAGAAATCATCTGTCTCATGGAATTCTAGCCCTGATTTTTTCAAATGCTCCATGTCCTCATCAGGCATCCTCAATGATTTTGGTGAGATGAAATATAGCTTGACATCAAACAAAGACAAGGCATGTGCCAATGAATGGACTGCCCTGCCGTATTTCAGGTCTCCAAGAAAGCCAACTGTAAGGTTTTCCAGCCTGCCCTTAGATTTCTGGATTGTGTAAAGGTCGAGCAGGGTCTGTGTAGGATGCTGGTTGGCGCCATCTCCGCCATTTATCACAGGGACGCTCGCATTGTCAGCAAAAATCTGGGCAGTGCCGGCAACAGGATGTCTCATGGCCACAACATCACAATATGTACTTATTATTCGCGCTGTGTCCGCAAGCGTCTCCCCTTTGCTGATTGAGGTGATGTTGGCATCTGCAAATCCCAGCACCTGTCCGCCAAGGCGGTACATAGCTGATTCAAAGCTCAGCCTTGTCCTTGTTGAAGGCTCGAAAAAAAGTGCTGCAAGTATTTTTCCTTTCAGCAAGGCAGGCTGGGGATTTTCCTCAATGCTTTTGGCAGTCTTGAGGATATACATTATCTCTTCCTTTGAAAGGTCCTTAATGGATACAATGCTTCTTCCCTTGAAATCCATTTTCCCCCCCACATCGCTCATTTTGCTGTTAATTTTGTTATTCTTATTGCTATTCATATTCATCCCATGACTTAATCTTTAAATCATTAATGCTTTTTTCAAGTATTGCATTTATGAACATCTCGGCTATCTGCAGATTTGTCAGCAATGGGATGGAAAAGTCAACTGTTGTCCTCCTTATAAGATAATCATCGTCAATCTCTTCCTGCTCAAACTGGTCAGGGATATTTATTACAAGGTCTATTTTTTTCTGGAGCAGGGCATCAAGGACATTTGGCTGTAGCTTCTCATGTATCTTGAACAGCATGGTGTTTACAATATTATGGAACAACAGGAAATTTGAGGTTGATTCTGTTGCATAAATGGCAAACCCCCTTTCATACAGCTTCCTTATGGGCTCAAGAAGATCATACCTGTTCCTGGCTCCGCTGACGCTGACAAGAATGGATTTTTCAGGCAGTTCCGAGTTTGTGGAGATTATGCTCTTTAGAAGGGCTTCATGCATATCATCACCCAAGCATGCCACCTCACCTGTAGATGCCATTTCCACACTAAGGATTGGATCCGCGCCCTTCAGCCTTGAAAAGGAAAATTGTGGCGCCTTTACACCGACATAATGCACGTCCAGGACATTGGGCTGCACTTTAGGCACCTCCTTGCCCATTATGACATGGGTTGCCACTTCAATGAAATTCTTTTTCAGCACCTTTGAGACAAAAGGAAAGGATCTTGATGCCCTCAGGTTGCATTCAATGACCATGACATCATTGTTCTTGGCTATGAATTGCATGTTGAAGGGCCCGTTTATCCTGAGCGAATCCGCAATCCTGTTTGATATGTCCTTGATGCGCCTGACTGTCTCAAGGTAGAGCTTCTGTGGCGGGAGCACCATTGTTGCATCTCCTGAATGCACGCCTGCATTTTCCACATGCTCTGTTATTGCCCAGATTATTATCTTGCCGTTATAGGCAACTGCATCAATCTCAATCTCTTTTGCATTCCTGATGAATTTTGTCATGACAACAGGATACTCCTCTGAAATATGCGCTGCTTTCTTCAGGTAGGATGCAAGCTCATGCTCATCCCTTGCAACACTCATGGCAGAGCCGCTGAGAACATAGCTTGGCCTCACTAGGACAGGATAGCCCGCCTTTGTCGCGAATTTCTTGGCCTGCTCGAAATCTGTGAGTTCCTTCCATTCAGGCTGGTCAACTTTTATTTTCTCAAGCAGCTTGGAAAACTTGAACCTGTCCTCAGTGTTGTCAATGCTTTCAGGGGAGGTGCCAAGAATTTTCGCACCTGCATTATGGCACTTCAGGGCAAGATTGTTGGGAATCTGGCCACCCATTGAAACAACAAGGCCAAGAGGATTTTCCAATGCATATATTTCCATGACAGTCTCCATGTTCAACTCATCAAAATACAGCCTGTCGCATATATCATAATCAGTTGAGACTGTCTCAGGATTGTAATTTATCATTATTGCATTGTATCCAAGGTTCCTAAGCTCAAGGACAGTGTTGACACAGCACCAGTCAAATTCCACGCTGCTTCCTATGCTGTAAGCTCCGCCTCCAAGAACAATAACACTTTTGTTTGCGCTCTTGCCTGAATCATCAGACTTTGCATCAGACTTGGCTGACTTCTGGCTGGAAAATTCAATGTCATGCTCCTCTGCATTGTATGTCAGATAGAGGTAGTTGGTTTCAGCAGGATATTCTGCAGCCAGTGTGTCTATCTGCTTGACAAATGGAACAATTTTGTTTTTCTTGCGATGTGCTGTCATCTCAGCTTCATGTATCCCATATATAATGGCCAGCTGCTTGTCTGAAAAGCCCAGCTGTTTTGCCCTGAGCAAGGCATCCTTGGTCAAGGATTTCAGGTCATATGAACTTAACTCATTCTTCATCTCAACAACATGCTTGATTTTGTGCAGGAACCACCTGTCAATCTTTGAAAGCTTGTGTATCTTGTCAACATCATAACCTGCCTTGAAGGCATTGGCCACAGCAAAAATCCTCTGGTCTGTTGGATGCTTCAGCTCATCATCAAGGTCTTCAAACTCCAGGTTGTTGCAGACAAGGCCATACATTCCGATATGCAGCATCCTCAAGGCTTTTTGCATTGCCTCCTCAAACTTCCTGCCAATTGCCATTACCTCCCCGACTGATTTCATCTCAGAGCCTATCTTTTTTGAAACCTTGCTGAACTTTTTCAGGTCCCATCTTGGAATCTTAACAACAATATAGTCAAGCGCTGGCTCAAAACAAGCCATTGTCTTCTTGGTTATTGAGTTTGGAATTTCAAAAAGCGCATATCCCAGTGCAAGCTTTGCAGCCACAAAAGCAAGCGGATAGCCTGTAGCCTTGCTTGCCAAGGCAGATGACCTTGATAATCTTGCATTTACCTCAATGACCCTGTAATCTTCAGAATTAGGGTCAAGGGCATATTGTATGTTGCATTCCCCAACTATGCCAACATGCCTGATAACCCTTATGGCAATTTCCCTCAGCTTGTGGTATTCATCATTTGTCAGAGTCTGGCTTGGCGCTACAACAATGCTTTCGCCTGTATGGATGCCCATTGGATCAAAGTTTTCCATGTTGCATACAGTTATGCAGTTGTCATATGCATCGCGCACAACCTCATATTCAATTTCCTTCCAGCCATGGAGGTATTCTTCCACCAGAATCTGCCCTGCAAAGGAAAAGGCTTTTGTTGCAATTTCAACAAGCTGTTCTTCATTTTCTGCATATCCTGAGCCTCTGCCACCAAGCGCGAATGCAACCCTTGTCATAACAGGATAACCTATTTCTTTAGCTGCCTTTATTGCAGCATCAACACTTGTGACAGCCTTGCTTCTTGGCGTCTTAACTGCTATTTCATTCAGCCTGTCAACAAAAAGCTGCCTGTCTTCGGTGTCAATTATTGCCTTGACAGGCGTTCCAAGAACCTGTATGTCAAATTTTTTGAAAACGCCCTTTTTGTAAAGGTCAACCCCGCAGTTCAATGCGGTCTGCCCGCCAAAGCTGAGGAGGATGCTGTCAGGCTTTTCTTTTTCAATGACTCCTTCAACAAAATGAGGGTTTACAGGCAGGAAATAAACCGTGTCTGCCATGTGCTCGCTTGTCTGTATTGTTGCAATATTTGGATTTACAAGAACTGTCTTTATGCCTTCCTCCTTCATTGCCTTGATGCATTGGCTTCCCGAATAATCAAACTCGCCGGCCTCTCCTATTTTCAATGCTCCGCTGCCTAGTATGAGCACTTTCTTTGGTTTGATTATGGTTGATTTTGTTGGTGATGTCATTTTTTGTTAAATCATTTTGTTTAATATCCAATCTCATTTCTTCCTGAACTTTTCAACAGTCTCAAGGAACCTGTCAAAAAGGAATGATGTGTCTACTGGCCCAGGCGTTGCTTCTGGATGGAATTGCACTGAATAGTATCTTCCTGACTCATGCATTATCCCTTCGTTTGTTCCATCATTCACATTCTCAAACCAGGGCTTCCATCCTTTTGGCAGTGTTTTTGTGTCAACAGCAAAGCCATGATTCTGTGTTGTGATGTAGCATTTCATTGTGCCAATTTCCCTGCACGGCTGGTTCTGGCTCCTGTGGCCGTATTTCAGCTTGTATGTGTCAGCGCCTGCTGCTAGCGCAAGCAATTGGTTGCCAAGGCAGACTCCGAAAATTGGGATTTTTTCATCAATAACACGGGCAATATTTTTTATTGTTGTTTTGCACATTTTTGGGTCCCCTGGCCCATTTGAAATTATTACACCATCAAAATCAAAGTTGAAGAAATCATAATCCCATGGGACCCTTATCACTGTCACATTTCTTTGCACAAGGCTCCTTATTATGTTGTATTTTACGCCGCCATCAATGAGCAAAATCTTTGTTCTCTGCCCATCGTTGTAGACAATCGGTTTTTTGCAGCTTGCCTCATCAACAAGATTTTTTTTGTTTGGATCATCAAAATCTATTTTGCCATTGACCTCAAGCTTGCCCAGCATGACTCCTTTTTCCCTCAGTTTTTTTGTGAGCATCCTTGTGTCCACACCTTGTATTGCAGGAATGCCCTCTTCCTTTAGCCAATCCCCGAGGGATTTTTCTGAATTCCAGTGGCTGTATTCTGAAGAATAGTCGCAAATCACAAGGCCCGCTATATGAATCCTGTCTGATTCAAAATTCTTCAGAAGGCCGTTTTCAATCTGCTTGCCCGGAACACCATAATTGCCAATCAAGGGGTAGGTAAGGACAAGTATCTGGCCCCTATAAGATGGATCTGTGAATGCTTCAGGGTAGCCAACCATGCCTGTGTTGAACACCACCTCGCCGGCTATGGATTTGTCTGCTCCAAAAGAAATTCCCGAGAATATCGTGCCATTGCTCAAGATTAAGTCAGCCTTTTGGCTGTGTTCGTTTGATTTTTTTAAAGAGCCCATTAAAAAAAGATAGTAGCTGTGGCCCTTTTTTAAAGATTGGCATTTAATTGGGGCTTTGCCCTGATTTATTCTCGTGGGTTACCATTTTGGAATAGTTCCAAATCTTTTAATATAGTCCTACTCTTTTTATCACTTGGTGGGGTTAATGGCTTTTATGGACTTTTTAAAGAAGACAAAAAAACAAGCTTCAGGCAATCTTGATGTGCCACCGCCGCCCCCGTTGCCGAATGCAGGCAGCAGCTTTGGTGATTTTCCCCCGCTTGATTCAGCTCCGCCTCCCACGCTTCCTTCTGCTCCTCAGGGCAAGCAAATGCCAAGTGATTTTGGCGCTCCTCCTTATCCAATGCCGCCAAAGATGGCGGACAGTGACCTGCTGGACATGGCAGACAAGGACTTATTCGGGCAGAATTTTGATGCTGGGGAAAAAGAGGCAAGCCAGCAGGATATTGGCCTGAGCGTCCCGCCTGCCATGCCGAGCAGGGATGAACTTGGGCTTGACCAGCAGGACGAAGGCATGTCAGAGGCGCCTGCGCAGATGGAGATGCCACCTGCGGCTGCAATTGGCTCTCAGAACATGCAGGCACAGCCCCTGTCCCAGATGCCCTATCTCGAAAAGGCGTCCGAAAAACAGGAGGCTGCAAATACCGAATCTTCTCTGCAGGAATCAGCAGATGACCTTGAGCCTCCGCCAACCCCTATGTCAAAGATTAGGCTCAGGGACACCTTTTTTGACAGGGAATACAAGGAAGCTGAAACCGATGCCAAGCGCGGCTATGGTGGCGGCCCATTATTTGTGACCATGAATGATTTTCGCGACATACTTGAAAAAGCAGACCAGATGAAAAGCAAGCTCAAGGAAGCTTCCGACACTCTGGACAGGATG
>Ga0209211_10006637_pt1 | contig 16651 bp, 15 predicted proteins | sample RifGroA2_FD_183992 | JGI IMG/M metagenome (GOLD analysis project Ga0209211, IMG submission 183992) | Groundwater microbial communities from Rifle, Colorado, USA - Groundwater A2 (SPAdes) (version 2) | ecosystem: Environmental > Aquatic > Deep subsurface > Groundwater | place: Rifle, Colorado... | reverse complement strand
TTCAGAGAATTTGTTGAGAGTTTTGAATATGAAATTTTTCGGCCCTGGAATTTGAAGCATTTTATTTTCTTTCTTTTTTCTGGACACTGGATACTGAACACTGATTACTGCTATACGCACAGCGCATAAACCGTACTCAGCCACTTATTGGCAAAGCCATATCCAACCGCTGTCACAAGAGCAATAACCAGCGGAGAAAAAGTAGATTTTATAAAAGCAAGAGCTGTTCCTCCCACAACTCCAGCAACAAGAATCAAAGGAACAATATTATTGTTCAAAAGAAGATTGACATAATCCACGCTTTCTTTCATTTCTCCCGCTTTAACGGCAGAGGCTTCTGGATTTACCAAAAGAAAAGCAGCTCCTATAGCACAAGGAGTTAACATAAAGAGTTTGGTTCTTTTATGGGGAGGAGCGTTAAAAGGATTTGAGTTGATTTTCATACATGTTTCTCCTGTTGGGTGTAAGAGGGGCAAATAGGTTCAGGGGGATCAAGAGAATCTTCTTCTCTTTGAGAAGTTTCTTCTTCAGAACAAGGATTAAAAGAACGTGCTTGAGACTGTTTAATGAACCCAACCCGTCCTTCGTGTTTGGTAATCATGATGTGGGGAGTGGCGCGGACCTGGCCGTATTGATCTGTCCAACGATGGTATGAAAGCTTCCCTTCAACATAAACCGTAGTGCCTTGTTTCAGGACATTCTTCATCCACCTTATGCTTGATTCTTTAAAAACAGTGATACGATGCCATTCGGTATGAGTGTGCCATTCACTATCTTCTGCTTTCCAAGAGGTACTTGTTGCAAGAGAAAACTTTGCGATTTCTTTCCCATCCTGGGTTAAACCAAATTGGGGGGATCTCCCAATGTTTCCTATTAAAATGACTTTATTCATGGGATCTTTCTCCTGTTAAATTCAGAGGGTTTTCGCGGGTTTGTAAGACATGTCTCGGTGAAGGGAGAATTCGCGTTCTGAGATTTCGGGCCTTTGGAAATGTCTTCTGGATGATCGGTAAAAGCTTTAGACGGAGCTTTTCAATTGAATCAAGAACTCTTCTGTCTGAACTTCCAATCCAGACAAGCCGATCATTTTCAATCTCTAGAAAGCTTGCAGCAGCAATGAGTCCTAACTCTCCTAAGGTTACGGGGTCCTTGTCATTGGGATAACTTTGAGTAAGATGGACGCACCATTCTTTCCAAGTAAGATCCTGAATAGACTCCAGAATGATTTGTCTTTCCTTCTCCCGTTTCTCCTGACTCATCTCCTGACTCCTGGTTCCTGACGCCTGCTCCCTGGTATCAAAATTGCCTTCTAGAACTTTCAGGAGATTGGCTTCATTCAAGATCCAATCCAAGCTCACCCGCCAACGTCTGGGGCCTTCTCCCATTAAAAAAGGAGAGGCCTTGACACGCTCACAAAATCGCTTCCATTGAGTCAGATCCTTGTTAAAATGCTGGGTGAGAAGGGATTGAAGCCTGTGTTTTCGTTCTTTTGTGAGATGAACCTCTTGGTCAATGTGAAACTTCCAGATTTGCAAAACTTCTTCAAAAAAGTTTTTATTGAAATCCTCGCGCGCGCGGTGTGTGTGTTCTTTGTTTTTAATCTCTGAAGTAGTCTCTGTATTAGAAAGGGCGTTTTGCACATTCGAGTGGGCGTTATGCCCGTTCGAGAGGGCATCATGCCCTTTCGAAGGGAGAATATACACATTCGAGGGGGCATTTTGCCAATTCGAGGGAGCCCTTTGCCCTTTCACATTTTGAGACCCTTTTAAAAAATCGTCTTCTAATTGGACGTCTTCTAATTGCCACAAAGAGATTTCTGAAAGAGTAAAACCAAGACGCAGAAGGTCCTTTTGAATCTTTCGCACATTAACCCGATATTGGATTGTTTTATCCCATTTGTTCTGAGGATTGGTTCTTTCAAAAAGCCATCCTTGTTTAATTAAAAAATTCAAATATCGACGAATGGTTGTCCTATCCACATGCAGCAGAGTCTCTTTAATGAGCTCATTTGCCGTCTTATAGATCCATCCATACTGGAGACATTCTTCTTTACCGTCTCGAGTCCTTTCCTCATCTACCATGAGAGAAAAATCTTTTGTTCTCGGCGTCCAATATAAGAGTTGATTCAGGATAACGGCACGAGAATGATTGCCAGCCAAAGTTACTAATTCTTGACGAATCAATGATACCTGTGTGGCTTTCGCAAGCTTGGTCTTTCCTTCCAAAATTCTCATGGAATAGTTTAAAGCCGATCCTCTCATAGAGGCCTCTCTTTCAAAGAGGAGGTTTCTGTTTCTGAAGGTAAGCAAGGCTTGCTTAAGGCCCCCTTTTCAGAACACTCTTTTTGTGAATGAAACAAACTCTCATAGGATTCAAAAACCGAAAGGGTATATCCCCTCTTTTGAAGATCGGCACATAATTTTCTAAGATTAACTCGATATTGAGTTCTTCGATCCCATCTGTTCCGAGGATTGGTGCGTGTTCGCACCCAACCTCGTCCCACAAGAAAATTAAGGTAACGACGGAAAGTCACACCCGTAACATGAAGCAGGGTTTCATCAAGGAGTTCCTGGATTGTCTTGCAAAACCATCCATGCTGGAAAGTTGGCTGATCTGTTGGAGGAGAAGCAGTCTCGAGAGAAGAAGTCTCTTCTTCTATAAAGAGATTAAAGTCCGGTACTCTCGAACTTTCCTCCACCAAATGACCTAAAACAACAGCCATGCGGGAATCATTTGTGAGGGTTACAAATTCTTCTCGAATCACAGCCACTTTTAAGGAGTCCTCCTTATTCTTATGACCCTTGCAAAGTTTACCCCTATTGCTGAGAAGTCCGGGAACATGGGAAAGATGAGGAGCGGGAACAAAGGGCTTCATTGGACTGTCCTCTCTGTTGGATTCTGATCATTAGCTGGGACGGTAAGAAGGATCTCAAACTTTTGATTGCTAGATGTTCCAAGCCTTTGCTTTTTATTCTTAAGGCTCAAAAGACCATGAAAAAAACCATCAGAAGAACTGCTGGGTTTGATTTCTAAAATATAAGGCCAAGAACCATAGATTCTAGAATTATGGTACTCATCACAAGTCAGCGTAAGAACTAAGAAATCCAGGCTTTCTCTTTCTCCAAACTGCATCATTGTGTTTAAAAGATTTTGGTAGAAGGCTTCCTTAAAATCTAAACTATCGAGAGAGACGAATTGATCGTCCTGGTCGATGCAAAGACAAAGCCTAACACACCAGACATCTTCCTTATTTGGTTGAAGAGTTGAGATAACCTTTCCGACTTTATCAGAAAGATCTGAGACTTTTTGAGGATAAAGGACAACGCCGCCATACACACCAAACGCTTTGTCTTCTGCAATGGCAAAGATGGACCGCGTTTTATCTTCTGAAGAGAGAGAAAAGCTCTGATACACTTTTAAAAGCCTTAAGAAAGACTCAACGCTTGGATCCGCTCCAGAATCGGAAGATTGTTTCGTGTGAGGTTTGGATTTTCCTAATCCATGACTTTTTGTTTCAATTATCTTTAGCATAAGATTTCCTTTGCTTGTTGTTTGTTGTTGTTCAAGCCAAGCAAAGGACTGATGAAGAGAAGTTTAGGGTCTGATATCTTCAGGCTTGCCTTTGGATCTTATCCAAGGGTAAACTCCTAACATATGAGGCTTCTTTGCTTGGCCTTGTATGTGGGCACCTGTGATGGTCGCGAAACTCTTCACAGGTGCTTTTATAAGTAGGGTGTCACATTCTTCTCCTTTATAATCATGTTATATTCTGTAGAGGTAAGCGCAGAACTTGTGCACGTCGTATCACGTCGTAAGCATTGTTTTTCGAAAAGCTCAACGTCTTCAAGACGATAAGCAACATGTCGCCCGAGCTTTAGAAAAATAGGCCCCTTTCCATTCCATCTCCATTGACTTAACGTAGTGGTGGGAACATGCCATCGATCTGCTAAATCCTGAGCACTAAAATGGGATTCTTTTTTAGGATTATTTTTCATAAATTTCCTTTTTTACATTAAATAATTTGTTTTATGAGTGTGTCAACTTCTTTTTTACAAAAAAACATATATTATACAAATAATTAACAAGAATAGACGAGAACAAATGAGAACCAATGAGAATGAATAAGAAGCAATGAGAATAAATTTACATCTCGAGACTTTTAAATTTTTTTCTGCTAGTTTCATTTTTTTGAGTCAAATATCAATTTTATGTGTCTCTCGTCTTATTTTTTGCACAAAATAAGTCTTCAAAAATTTAGCGAGTGGTTGGCCATTCTTTGATTTGTTACTCACGATCCAACCACCGACTCTCAATGACAATTTATGAAGACACGTGAGTAACTTCCAAAAGTTAATTAAAAATCTGCATTTTCTATATACCTAAAATCTAACTAATTGGGGTGATTAATAGGGTATTAGAGTGAACTATTGCTGCAATTTAATCTTTTGAAATAGAACAATAAAAAACCTCTTACTCTTAAAAGCCCACTTCTTTAAAAATTAAAGTGAAACAGTTCGCGGGGAGATATTAATTAAGGAAGGAATCTATTCTTCTTCCAGAAATATGATGGGCCTTGTATGGGGTATTTTTTGTCCCTCTAGATTTGATGTTATATAATATCATTTATAGCGTGATATTGATTGACATCGCATTGTTGCGTGTGTATCCTTTAAAAGGATAAAGGTGAGGGAAAACCATGACACATGTATGTTTTAAATGTCGAGGAAATTTACAGTCTGATTTCCAAAAGCATGGCCTTCATAAAAACTGCTTTAAAGAATGGTTTCACCTTGCGGATGAGGGGGAGGATTTTTGGAACTTAATTCTTAGACAAGAATTATCTGCTCATGACAAAGAGCGGTCCTTTAAAAATACAAGTTTTTTTCATGGAAAATTCAAAAAATACTCCGCAGAACTCGGGGGGAAAACATATATTTTAAAAATGTCTCCTGAATATCCTGAATTGGCAAAAACAGAATATTTATGCAACCAAATAGGTATTGCCATAGGGATCGACATTCCAAAAAACTATCTCTTAACTTTTCAAGGACAAGAGAATTGCTTTGTAAGCTATAATTTTATGCAAGATTTTGCGGGCTCTAACTTAGAGCATATCTGGCATTTTTTAAAACCAACCGAGTCCTATAACCTTGAAACTCTCGTGAAGATTATTGAGAAGCAAACTCAACGCCTTTCAGAAATACAAAAATTTATAAAGGTATGTTTGTTTGATGCCCTAATTGGCAATCATGATCGACATGGACGAAACTTAGGATTTATTTCCACATCCCAGGGTTATATATTTTCACCTTGCTATGATAATCCCTCCTACTTTGGAATAGCAGACTTCCTTGCAGCAGCTCATGCTCCAAGATGTGCTATTGCAACCTCCTCTACCGAAGAGCCCATGATGAAAGAGTATATTATGGAGTATAGGCGCCTAGGATTTGAAGATGAAATTCATGAGTTTAAAAAATGTCTCGACATCGAAAAATTAACATCACTGATTAATCATTCTTTCCTTTCTGAAGAAAGAAAAAAAGCCTTTTTAACCTTTGTAGAGCGTCAATACCGAGAGGTCAATTATGCCTTATCGGATTGATTATTCTAAGGTTGCGGGGATTCGTCTTTTTCTAGAACGTCGTTCAAAGCGACTCTTTGTCGGGAAACTAGAGCGAAAAGAAAAAAAATACATTTTTTCCTATGATAAAAAATACCTTAATTACAAAAAAGCAATTCCTTTTGGCCAAGAGTTTCCTCTCACAAAACAATATTTTGAATCTCAAGAGATTTTCCCCTCCTTTCAGGATCGAATTCCTTCAAAAGAAAATCCTGCGTATTCAGACTATTGTAAGCAGTTTGGTATATCTCCAGAAGAGAAGGATATTTTTATTTTATTAGCAACAATAGGAAGAAAAGGTCCGTCTTGGTTTATGTTCGAACCCCTTTGGGAAGAGACGTTTTCAGGAAAAGAACTCAAAACATTTAGGCGTGAGCTTGGCTTATCAACGAGAGACTTTGGACTTAGCTTTGGGATATCACAAGCCACAGTTGTTCGTATTGAAAACAACAAAGCCAGTGGAGCTGAGGTCCTTAAGTTTTTGGAAGTTTTATATGAATTTCCTAAGGCAGCGGCTTTTTATATTGAAAAATATTCCCCTTCCCTTCATTCAAAAACAAAAGAAAGAGTTATTTCAATCTTAAGATCCAAAAAATTCGGAAAACAGATCCATCTCCTCACTCAAGAAGAACTGTCTTTGAGTCAAGAAGTCATAACGAATTTAAAAAGAGTTCCCTGGGCTCAGAAGATGCTTGAGAGGCTCCCCATAAAACAAGTCTTAGAGGACTCTCCTCAGTTGAATGTAAAGGGAGAAGAAACTTTATTTAAAGTCCGTTTTGCTTATGCCATTTATAAAGTCGGTCTTTCCGCAGAGTATGCATTTAAGGCTGTCCGAAAAAGTCCTATTGATTTCAGGATATATAATCCGAAAATCCCTCATCCTCAATGGCTCGTTGAGCTGGCAAATTTTGAAGATGACGCGTCAGACATCGCCCTAGAGGATAAGGCGAATTCCCTTGACATAAGAAATATCATAAAAGCTCAACAAGCCATTCTCAACAAAGTCGCACGCATAGAAAATGGCAAAATTATACCCATAAAATTTCCAAGGATTCCAAAAGACAGTTTACCCGCTTCCTTTCAAGTTATCATCGTAGATATGAGGGGATTTAATACGGGCACCTTAGAATTAGGGGATTATTTAAACATTCTCTATGGAAGTGAGAAATTGCCAGAGCAATATAAAAGATACTGGATAACACCTGAGGGTAAGAAGGAGCTCATCCGTGGACTATTTAATGCACAGCATCCTGACCCCCGCAGCCGCTATTTACAAGAAAGAGTCCATGGGATAGGCTTTATTAAAGAAAAAATATTTACAGAAGATGAAATTAATCACAGCATTATACTCTATGGTAATGAAAACTTTTTCTCCTCTCATGAAGACATCAGAAAACTTTGGCCGTTATTGGGGTAATCTCTCTTTAAAAATTATGTTATTCAATGCGTTTTTGCTTGCACCCTTTGAAAATAGCACCTTCAGAAAAAAAGTTTAGTGCGTCTTTACATAAGACATAAACCTATTTACCGTAGTGAGACATAATTAAGGCCCTTTGACCTTAAAACGAACCATAAAAAACAGGGTTTATGCGGGGTAATGATTTTCTTTTTCCGCAAGATATTTATTTAAAACACTTGAACATCATTCGGGGGATTCATTTTACTCCTCGTGAAATTGAGGTGATGGCCTGTATTCTCCATAAACGAGGAACGAGTAAGATCGCCTCTTTTTTATCTATCGCCCCCAACACTGTCTTTGTTCATACTCGCAACATTACAGCGAAACTTGGATGTAACTCACGAGAAGGGATCATTGATTTTATCGAAAAATCTAACAAACTTTCATTCTTAAGAAACTATTATGCCCGTTTAGTTATTGAAGCCGAATTTGGAAAGACTTTAAAGGCGATTTCAAAGCTGAAGCGTAAAGAAAACTTGGGAGACACCCTTATTTATTGCGAAAACAACCGTCTAAAAATTGCCTTTATTCAACATCTCGTGAATCATTTAAAACATGCGGGAATCCATGCAGAAATAAGAGAACAAGCAGAGGATCACACTCTAGATGTTTCAAAGCGCCCAGAGAACATCCTCTTGCTTCTTATCAAAAAAGGGGAATTTCAAGAAATCCCTTCTGAACTTTCTTCTTTCAATTTTATAGACCTTACAGAGCAAAACAGCTATTATTTATCAGCTTTTGAGGTTCTCAGAAAGCTTTTGCCAGATGTTAACTTTGAAAGCCCGATTGCCAACTTTATACAACTCTATGAAGGGGTGCTGGGCTTTTCTGAGGAAAAATATGTTAAGATTGATGAAGAAGAATTTAAAAAAGACAAATGGTGGCAAGTTTATAATCTGCTCCGAATTTTCAAAAATAAAAAAGGGTATTTTGTTTTAGCGGCTTTTTTTGTTGGTATGCTTCTTTTGGGATTAATTTTATTTAAAGGAAATGAAGAAATGCGCATCATACAAATCAGCGAAAAACAAATACGGTCGGATCTATTTATTCCAACGGAATCAACGCTTCTCCACCGCCTTGAAAAATTGGCACAAATTGATGAAAAGCTTAATAGAGGATTGGATATTCAAACAATTGCCATTATAGGTCCTGGAGGAGCAGGAAAGACCATCCTCGCACGACAGTATGCTCGCAAACAAAAAGCCAGTGTTATCTGGGAAATGAATGCTGAAACATACGAAAATCTTAAGTCTTCTTTTGAAAATCTTTCCTATTCTCTTGCTAAAACAGAGGAAGATCAGAAGATTTTAAGAGGGGTCCAAGAGATAAAGAGTCCAAAAGAAAAAACAGAAAAATTGATTGGATTTGTAAAGGAACGTTTAAAAGCTCATCCATGTTGGTTTCTTATTTATGATAATGTGGAAAAGTTTACTGATATTCAAAATTTTCTCCCCTATGATGCAGAAACTTGGGGAAAAGGTAAAATTATTCTGACCACACGAGATAGCAATATTCAAAATAATGATCACCTTAACGACGCTGTCCAAATTGGAGAGCTGAGTGTCGACCAAAAATTAACGCTCTTTAGAAAAATCATGACAAGTGGAAGCTCTCTGCCCTTTATAACGAATCAAACAGAAGATGAGAAGTCCTTCCTTAACAAAATACCTCCCTATCCTTTGGATATTTCTGTTGCGGCCTATTATGTAAAAACAGCAAACGTTTCGTATGCTGTATATTTAGAAAACTTAGCTCAAAATAATATGGATTTTGCAAGCATTCAGGAAGGCCTTTTAAGAGATGCAGGAAATTACACAAAAACACGGTATGCCCTTGTAACGCTATCCATAGAACGTCTCATCAATACACATAAAAATTTTGGAGATATCCTTCTCTTCATAAGTCTTCTTGACTCTCAAAATATTCCGAGAGGTTTACTTGATACATATAAAAACAATACTGTTGTTGATAATTTTATCTACCATCTTAAAAAGTATTCATTTATTACGAATGAATCCTTTTTTCGTCCTTTAGGGCAAACAATTTCACTTCACAGGAGTACTCAATCTATTGCACTAAATTACCTTACAAAATTGTTAGACTTAAAAAAGGACACAAAAATTATACAATCTATATCAAATACTTTAGACACTTATATAATAAAGGCTATAAGACATGAAAACTTACCTGCTATGAAGCTATTACTTCATCATTGTGAAACGTTTTTAACTCATCCGCATGTGTTAGACAATACTATGAAAGGTTCTATAGGCACAGACTTAGGAAGTATTTACTTAGCTCTCGGTGATTATACAAAAGCAAAGCTAAGTCTTGAAGAAAGTCTCCTATACTTAAAGAAGGATGGCAATAAAAACTATTCTAAGCTTGCCCAAAACTTAGTTTGTTTAGGAAACGTTCATAGGGAAATGGGGCAGCTTGAAAAAGCAATGCAATTCATTGAGCAAGGTCTTGACATTTATAAAAACTATCTTCCTGAAAATCATACTGATGTTGCTTTGGCTTCTGCCCATCTCGGGAATATTTATAGAAGTGCGGGTCTTTACAAAAAAGCAGCAGCACTTCTTGAACGAAGTCTTGAAATTTATAATAAATATCCCCCGGACAATCCTACAGATATTGCTTTAGATCTGGTATATTTAGGAATTGTTAATATAGAACTTGGAAATTATGAAAAGGCTAAAGAAGATTTTGAACAGAGTCTTATAATATATCAAAGACATTTCCCCAAAACTCATGTGAAAGTCGGTTGGGCTTTGGGATGCTTAGGACGAGTTTACATGGAACTCGCTGATTATGAAAAAGCTAAAAGTTTGCTTGAACAAGCCCTTATAGCGTATACGAAAAGTTTTCCTGATAATCATGATAAAGTGGCTTGGGTATTATCTCACCTAGGAAATGTATATGTAGGTCTAGAAAATTATAAGAAAGCAAGAGAACTGCTTGAACAAGCCCTTGAAACGTATAAAAAAACTTTTACAACAGATCATCCAAAAATTGCATGGATTTCACTAGATCTAGGGCACGTTTATATGAAACTCGGGGATTATCAGAAAGCTAAAAGTTTATTTGACCATACGATGGTCGTTTATAAGAAATATTTTTCTGAAGACCACATTGAAATGGCTTATGTTTTAAGAAATATAGGGCAGTTATTCCTTCTAGAAGGAAATTTAGAAAAAGCTGAAAAGGTTATGAATCAAACTCTAAAAATATATCAAAAGAATAAACATCCCGATATTTATGCATCCTTAGAAATCTTGGCAGAATTATATGTAGAAAAATCTACACGTGCTCTAAAGGAAAAAAATATCTCCCAATCTCAACATTTTAAAAGCCAAGCCATTTCTTTCTTAGAGCAAGCGCTCAAAAAAGTAGAAATTCATTTTTCAGCAGATTCACCCCATATCCAAAGAATTCAATCTAAGATTAAAATCCTCGAACAAAAAGATTAAAGTCGAAAACAGACGCCGGATGCAAGCAATTAAAAGAAGTTGATATGTGTATAAGATCTTCTCATGGCGAAAATTTGGCGAAAATTTTATTTTAGGAATGTTTGAGATAAGTGGAGGAAGTCATAAAAAGTCAATCTTTTCCTTGGTGCCCGCTGCCAGACTCGAACTGGCACGGCCTTTCGACCGACAGATTTTAAGTCTGTTGTGTCTACCATTCCACCAAGCGGGCACGGGCAAAACCTTAACCGCTCCTGTATCTCAAATCAAGAGGAGATGGGGGCAAACTTTGCACTAAAATCACTTTTTCCTAATTTGGTGCAAAAACCATCACCTTCTAATAAGCAAGTTTTCTTCTTAATTGCTTCTACTAATTATCTGGCTCAGATGAACCGCGGATGGAACCTAATATAGCGTTTCATAAAAACCTAAACAGTATTCCCTGTGGATTTTTTGGATCGCCACGCCCCCTACGGGGGCTCGCGATGACGATCGTAGGCAGGCGCACAGTATAATCCCTTTCGTCATTGCGACCACGAGTGTAGCGAGTGGGAAGCAATCCATTTTTTAGTATAAATTAATGTAAATGTTTTTATGAAACGCTATACTAGTCCCTCAGTGCCCTTATTGATTTTTTTAAAATAACGGGGGAATAATCTTAATCTGAAGCAGCGGCTTTATCCCATGTCTCCTCCTTTTCTTTTTTGAGGTTTCCGTTCGCATCATACCGTCCTAAACACAAATGCCCATAAAAAACACCCAGTGTTTGGTCTTCATACATATGTACGCTTACGGTTGTCTTTACATAATGATGCCTCCCGACTTCGACGAAACACGAGGGAGACGAGTTTAAGAAGTGTTGTTTTTCAAAGGGTTGGTAAAATTAGGCACAACATTTTTTGTTTTTTACGTCGGATCTCTAAGGAAGGTAAATCTCAACATCCTGACTTCTTTTAACACCAAACGTTTGGTAAATCATCCGAGCCTCTTTTTTGAGGGGTGAGGGCATACGGTACCGATCGCCCGTCTTCTTGTGTTTGAGGATGCTGGCTTGGACGCTATTGAGGGCGCTGAGGATTTCTTGAGGACTCAGTTTTGTTTGAGCAATCTTAACACGATACTCAAGATGCCTTGTGAGAGCAAAAGCCATGTAGCATAGTGCAATGTGAGCTTTGACCCTCCAGTCCATAAAATGGTAAATAGGACGCATTCTCAGTGTATACTTGTTGATACGGAAGGATTCCTCAATCACCCACAACCGGCGATAACGATAAAGGAGAGTTAAAGCTTGTTCTGTCTTTGGGGCATTGGTCACAATGCCATGCATGCCATCCCATAGCTCTTCTTGTTCGATCTTCGTCTCATTTAATTGACAAACTGTTTTTCCATCTTCTTGAATATATTTGAGATATCCTCGATTTGAAACCAAGCTCTTGAGCGTTTTCTTCTCCCCGAGTCTTTTTTGAAGTTTATCGAGAAGTCTCTGTCTGTCAGATACACCTTTCTTGGCACGATTTGCACTGTAACTCACAATAAGACGATTTGTTCCGTAAGGGATTTCTTTTGCCCAAAGTATGTCTTTTTCAACAACCCCTAAACGATAGTCCTTTTCCTTTAAAATCTCACATCAATCTTTTCAATAACTTAACTTGCCTCACCCCTCATGTTTCGTCGAAGTCGGGAATATGTGGGCAAAAAGGTCATTGTTTATTATGACAAAAAATAGCCGCTAAATGTCAAGTAAATAGCCGCTAAACGTTGCTCTTTATGTGCGAATATGGAATATGGATCGGGGCAATGTGCGTATGAAGAGTTCCTTGGCTCTTCTAAAAAAACGAGTGGGTAGAGGATAAAAAGAGAAGGTGATAAATTGCATGCGGATTCAATAAGGAGGATGATTCCAGATGCGATTAGAAAAGCTTTCTTCTCACTACCTTGCTAGTTTTTCTTTTTCATCAGGCTCTGGCTTTTCCTTTTCAGGTTCTGACAAGTCATCTTCTGGTTTTTCCTTTTCCTTTGTTCCTTTAGAACTTCCCAGTTTGATCGGAGGAAGGCCATGCTCATCTTGAAAGAGATTTAAACGTTCTTCTCTCTCTTCGAGAGACATATCCCTTGGAAGCAGTGACTTTTTCACCCAACTATGAAAATCAGTCCATCCACCATGAGGATGAGGAGGCATTTTTCGGAGATGAGCCTCTGTTATTCCATATGAACCAAAGTCATTAAGAACTCTTTCTCTTCCTTTTACGACAGTCTTGATCTCTACAATAGAGAGAGAGGATAATGAATCCCCTCTTTTAAGTATCTTTCTGATCTGTTGATCATCTTGTTTTGCGCTTTCCTGTGTGATTTTCCATGACAGTTCTACTGCTTGAGGTAACTGTCTAACTAAGTTTCCAAAACCACAAACAAATGTCGCAGGCTCATCGTCAACACGGCCCCCAGATCCGCGTACTATTGCATGTCTTTGATCAACCTCCTTGAGATTAAACCCCCAAGGATTCTCAAGATTTACCAACGCTTCAAGGGGAGGTAAAGAAGATGGGAGATCTTCTTCTGAGAAACTTCTGGAGCGACGCCGTCTCTTATTTTCTTCACTATCTTTTGACTTAAAAAGCTTAGAAACAGTCCTCGACAGAAAAGATCCTCTTCGGGGTTTAGTAGGAGGGGTTTTGTCTACTTCTTCCTTTCCGGAAGATGTAGCTGAGGAAGAGGAAGCTGAAGAAGATATTTCAGGAGATTTTCGACCGTCTGGTAGCTCGAACTCACTTATTGCAAAAGGAGGGAGGGAATATCCCTGAGGTGCTGCCCAACTTTGGGAACGAGGACGAGCCGTCGGCGTCTTTTTTGTTTCTGGCCTTTCTTCTTTACCAGCAAAGCTTACAGTTGACGTTAAGAAAATAAAAAATAAATATACAAATAATTTCATACCAACACCCTTATTTTAATAGGTAACTTCCTAAGAAATAGTAAAAGCTCCTAGGATTGTCAATATAAAAAAATACAAAAATCTTCAAGAAAAAAGGTTTAGTGGACTGATAGTTATTGTTTGCAGTTTTACCACTGCGGTGCTATCGTCAGCAATCTCCTCTGCTAATTGACATATGTCGATTAATGGAGGGGTTCATTTTATGTTGTATTTACAATACATAGGACCAGGTATGAAATTTATAGGGCGAAAAGAAGAGTTAAAATTGCTGAGAACTCTTTTTGACAAACGAAGTGCGAGTTTAGTCATCGTTAAAGGCCGAAGACGTATTGGTAAAAGCCGTCTCATTAAAGAATTTGCGAAAGATAGCCCATTTTATGAGTTTGCAGGAATCCCACTTGAAAATCCCATGACTGCCCAAATGCAGCGTGAAGCATTCAAACTGCAGTTAGAGAAAAAATTCAACCTATCGGAGTTGAAGGCAGATGATTGGGGCAGCTTATTTTCTGTCCTGGCCAAACAAACTTCTCAAGGAAAAGCGATTGTTTTACTTGATGAAATCTCTTGGATGGGCGCGAAGGATCCAACTTTTTTAGGCAACCTTAAAAATGCTTGGGACATGGAGTTTAGTAGCAATCCAAATCTTATATTAATCCTTTGTGGATCTGTTTCGAGTTGGATTGAAAAAAATATCGTGAATAGCACTGGATTCGTCGGAAGGCCCTCTCTTTACTTAACGCTTGAGGAATTACCCTTATCAGACTGTAACCTTTTTTGGGACAAGTTAGGAGGTGGAGTATCAGCATATGAAAAATTGAAACTGCTCTCGGTAATTGGTGGAGTTCCACGTTACTTAGAACTTATGGATCCTAAATTGCCCGCGGAAGAGAACATAAAACAGCTTTGTTTTAGCCTAGCTGGCCCCTTGTTTGAGGAATTTGACCATATGTTTACAGATGTGTTTTCAGAGCGCAATAAAACCTATCGGAAGATTATAGAATTTTTGTCAGAAAATGGTAGTTCTTCTCAAGAAAAATTGATAAATGCCTTAGGTATCGTGAGATCTAGCGATATAGGTGAGCATCTCGATGATTTAATATTAGGCGGTTTTGTGAGCCGTGACTACACTTGGAAGTTGAAAACCGGTAAAATTTCGAGATTAAGCACATATCGTCTTAAAGATAATTATACAAGATTTTATTTAAAATATATTATGCCTAATAAGGCAAGCATTGAAAAAGGTAACTTTGCTTTTAAAACCCTGACGGCTCTCCCTGGATGGGACGCGATGATGGGCTTGCAATTTGAGAACCTTGTTTTAAACAATCACAAAACAGTCAAGCGTTTGTTGGATATTAATCCACAAGACATTATCTTTGATAATCCTTTTTTTCAACGGAAAACCAATCGTCAGGATGGATGCCAAATAGATTATTTAGTGCAAACGCGATTTAATACAGTTTATATTTGTGAGATTAAGTTCTCGCGTTTTGAGATTGGCCCTGAAGTTATCTCGCAGGTGGAAGAAAAAATCGAAAGATTGGCATTGCCTCGTCATATATCTTATAGACCCGTCCTCATCCATGTTAATGGAGTTCGTGAAGATGTTGTAGATAGTGGTTTTTTTGCTCAAACTATTGATTTTAGTGATCTTCTAACTTTTAGCTGAAAAAAGTGAGAAATGAATGCAGTTCAATTCAACGTCGGGAAATTCTGAGCCTCGAGGGATGCGAGGGCTGTTTGTATTTTTTGAAGAAGCCAGTCTTGGTGAGGGTCATGATCAGCCAGAGCCGATAAGAGAGAGATAAAGGAATCCAAATAGGCAATCCGTTGGGCTTGCATAGAATTCTGACACCCGTCGACTTCAGCAATGGCGGCTCGTTCCTCGAACGCGTAAGAAAGATCATCGGTTTGATCTGAACAATCGGTCTCAGAAGTTGTTCCATGCAATGGAACATTTTGATCAGGATGTGGAACAGATTTTGATGCGTCTGTTCCAGGTTTGTTCCACTTCTTGTTCTGCTCTAATATCTTGTTTGCCAAGGCTTTTAGAGAAAATGTTCCACTCATGTTCCGTGGGCTGTTCCGCTGATTTAATGTTTGTTCCATTGTTCCACCCTCTAGGGAATGGAACAGTGGAACAGGGGATGAATGAGAAGGAATACCAAGAAAATGGCGGATGGGGTGGGATTCGAACCCACGAGACGCTTTCACGTCTGCCGGTTTTCAAGACGCATAGAATGTTTAATGGATAACGGCCAGCAACAAAACATATCAATGAAATCAATGAGTTAGGCGTTTCCCTTCATTGCTGCCGATGCAGCTTTGTTACCGTTTTTTATCTCCAACTGTCCCATAAGTGTCCCAAGATTTGTTAGGTTAAGGGGGTTATAATATTCCCCCTTAGACAGGAATTTGATTTTATATAATGCACAACTTCACCCAGTGTGCAAAGGTTAAGCACATAATTTTTCGACCTGCAAGGGAGTGTAGGAGTTGATCGTTTTTTCATAAGTGCATCCCTTTCTTATTTGGGGGCTTTTGAAGTTTCAGTTTTTGAAAAATTTCGGGTATGCGCTGGGTTCTTTTAAAAGTACTCCAAAAATCTAAGCATCCTATGACGTAACCAAGCCAACATCGTCTACACGTATTAAGAAAAAATGATCCCTTAAAATCCAGCATCCCAATCTCCATGTAAGAGGCAAGGATATAAAAAAGGAACCCCCTATGTCAAAAAACGATTCAAGCTTTCAAGATTTAGAAAAACAACTTGCCAAAGATGCTTTGGAAAAGGCTCTTAAGGATCTCCATGGGGAGATCACGAAGGACATTGATAAAAACAAAGCCGCCTTTTCTCAAGAGATTCAGAAAACCTTGAATAACTTTAAAACAGATCTCGAAAAAACCGTCTCAAAGGAGATAGACAAGAAAATCTCCGCCCACTGGAAAAAACACTTTTTTGACATTAGCTCAAAGATTATCTCGAGTTTTGATGAGAGCTCCTCTCCTTTCTTAAAGAGCGGCCCTGACAATGTAACGAAACGAGGGATAACCTCGTGGGGACTGAATCGTGAGAGGAAGACCCTTCTGGTAACTACAAACCGGATGAGTGCTAGCTAGATGGTATGGCGAACACATGTAAACCTGCGATAAAGATCGTGAGAAATAACAAG
>Ga0209211_10006636_pt1 | contig 16651 bp, 7 predicted proteins | sample RifGroA2_FD_183992 | JGI IMG/M metagenome (GOLD analysis project Ga0209211, IMG submission 183992) | Groundwater microbial communities from Rifle, Colorado, USA - Groundwater A2 (SPAdes) (version 2) | ecosystem: Environmental > Aquatic > Deep subsurface > Groundwater | place: Rifle, Colorado... | reverse complement strand
GTGGGGCAATACAGGCTGGTGATTTCTGCGGACTATGAAGGCAACAGCGCGCAAGCCGGAAAGGGCATCAATATTTCAGACAATGACTCCCCGAAAGTGGTTGCAAGGTCTTATGGGCATGAAATAACTGAAGGGGAAATATTCGAAATGTTGCTGGTAACGCAAGATGCCAGTCCCGTTTCAAGTGCAACTCTCACAGTTGACGGGACCGAAACTGAAATGCTCAAAACCGGCTCCTTTGACAGGAACACGACATTTACAGGAACTTACTACAAAGGCCTCGGGGCTGGCACGCATACATTTTCTGTTAAAATTTGCGACAAGTTTGGCAACTGCACTTCAATGCCCCAGTTGCGGTTCAACGTGACTGAATGCACAGGAAACAAAGTGCTTGTCGTGTCAGAGGAAGACTACTTCAAAAACGAGCTTGGGACAGGGTATTGCGTTGCCAACTGGAAAAAATCGATTAGCGGCACCCCCGATTCTCAATATATGAGCGGCTTTTCTGCAGTAATATGGGGCGAGGGCAACAGCAGGAAAAACATTGATGCCAATGACGCAATGGCACTAAAAGAGTATGTAAATAATGGCGGAAGGCTGCTTCTCGAAGGCTCGGAAATAGCATTTGCCCACAGGGATGACAACTTCATGCAAAGTGTTGCACATGCGCAGCTTGCAAGGGACATCGTGTTCATTGCGCTCGGGGCGGAAGGAACTGAAGGAACAACAGAATCCAGTGAGATAACAGTGAAAACCATACATCCGATAACAATGCAGGAAAGCACATTCTCGCTTGACGGGAGCATTGTGCCTTCGCCTGACGCAATAAAGCCCGCCAATGGAGGAGTATCCCTTGCAGACTGGAACAGCGGGGATTCGGCAATGGTCGCATTCGAGGAGCCAAGGCAGGGCGGGGCGAGAGTCTTGTTTGTGCCATTCAATTTCAATGCAATAGAAACAGGGCCCCGGGAGAAAATATTCTCAGGAGCCATGAAATGGCTGCTTGAAATGCCTGGCAATGACATTGCAATAACAGGATTGGAAGCCACGCCGCTTCCAAAGGCTTCAGAGCCCGTGCAAGTGACAATTGAATTGTCCAATGGTGCTGCAGCCGAAGTGGCGCTTTATGACAACAATGAAAAAATAGGGGCAACCACGGCCAGCAACGGGACCGCAAAAATGCAAGTTTCACTTTCAGAAGGAAAACACACAATAGTGGCAATCGCAAATCCTGATTTCGGGGAAGCCGAAACGACTTACTTCAACAACTCCGCGGAAAAGGAACTAATGGTTGCAGGGCCAATGCCTGATGCAGCGCTTTCAGCACTCAAAATCACGCCACAAAACCCGCGGCAAGGGGAGAGTGTAAAAATTGAAGCCATTGCATCCAACCTCGGGGCAGCAACGGCGAATGCGGAAATCAGGTTCATTGTGAACGGCGCACAAATAGGCGTGGCCCCTGTCGAAATAGCATTTGGTGAAGAAAAAACCGCTTCTGCGAACTGGGTTGCAGAAGAGGGAATACATTATATTGAAGCAGTAGCGGCAGTATCCGGAGAAGATTCGAATGCCCTCAACAATGCCAGCAACGCCGAAATTTATGCGTGCAATGGGCCTTGGGTGCTGATTGTTTCAGATGACGACACTGCAAGCGGGCATTCAACCGAAAACCCTGACAGCCTCACAACATTCGAAGAAGCGCTCCAAGGCGAGAGATACTGCTTTGAATCATGGAAAGAATCGGAAAAAGGCGTTCCATCAAAGGATTACCTGCAGGCATTTGACACGGTTATATGGAGCGCTGGAGACAGGTGGAACACTGTTGTTGACTCGAATGACATGTCACTTTTAAGGGATTTCAACGGCAGCATATTCTTTGAAGGCTCTGACATCGGGTTTGACAATAATGACCCGGAGTTCATGGAAATGGAAATGCATTCGTCATTCGACAGGGATATTGTCCTTGGAACGGAAAATTCTATATTATTGCTCAATGACAGCAACATTTTCGAAGGCATTGGTTCGCTTGACCTGAATGCCGAGCTATCCCCTTTCCCTGATTCAATTATCCCGCTCGATGGCGAAAGCATAGCGGACTGGAACAGCGGTGGCTCGGCAATTATTGTTTCAGGCAGCGGAAAAAACAAGCAGGTGTATGCCGCTTTTTCAGTGGACGCAATTGCTGACGGCAATTCACGCAACACGTTCATAACAAACGCGGTAAAATGGCTATTGGAAACCAACTCGGCGCCGGAAATTCTCTCCATTACTGCAAATTCGCCGGTAAATGAAGGGGAAACACTGATAATCGACGTGAATGCTGTCGACGCGGACAATGACCCGCTTTCTTACACCATACACCCGGATCTTTTTGACTCGAATGGCAGCACATTCTCATGGATCACTGACTACAATTCCGCAGGGGACTATAACTTCACAATAACGGTTTCGGATGGAGACATGAACGCATCAAAAGATATCAGCATCACGGTGCTCAACACCAACCGGCCTCCGGTAATAAACGGCATAACCGATAATGCCCCTATACAGGAAGGCGAAGCGCTCACAATTGACGTAAATGCAGCAGATCCGGACGGAGACGCACTCGATTATGCCATAAATTCTGATGCATTCGGGGCAGACGGCAATCAGCTGACATGGGCCACGGATTACAACTCAGCAGGGGACTACGCCTTCACAATAACGGTTTCGGATGGAGACATGAACGCATCAGCAGACCTGAACATCACAATACTCAATGCAAACAGGCCCCCCGAAATACTTTCAGTAACCACAAACAGCCCGGTTAACGAACCGGGGGAACTCATAATTGATGCCAACGCCACTGACCCTGATGGCGATGCCATCACATACGCAATCGATTCGGATAAATTCGGCAAAAACGGAAACCGTTTCATGTGGCAGACTGATTATGAATCCGCGGGAGACTACAACTTTACATTGTCCGTTTCAGACGGGGACATGGATACGACAGCAGACATCAATATTGCCATACTCAACACAAACAGGGCGCCTGAAATACTTTCAGTTGAAACAAATTCCCCGATCCAGGAAGGGGAAACGCTCACAATTGATGTCAATGCGCTAGATTTGGACAATGGCCCTGTGCTGCTTTCAATTGCAAATACTGGCGATGGCGGGCCGGGTAATCATGCACGGTGGTGGAACACCGGTTATGCCAAAAGAATGCCAGTCAACATCCAGACAAATTCATCGCCGATTGATTACAACCACACTCTGGCAGGCAGGATAAACACGGCTGAAACAGGATGCCTTGACCTGAGCAGCTTCGCATTAGTATGGCAAAATGGAGAAAGCCAGACAGATATAGATATGGCGATAGAAGGAACCTGTGGGGAATACATTGAGGTTACATGGCGCTCGCAGTTCGCAATAGAACCAAACACTGATTTCACCACGGTCGACACAAACGGATACTACCTCTACATCGCAAACAACGCAATCCAAAACCCGAAAAGAGACCCAACCAAAGTATGGCTTGGCTTTGAATCTTTCGAGGACAATGAGTACACAGCCAACCCCGTGTGGGAAATCAGGGCCGGCAGCCCGGTTGTTGTGGAAGAGAAATCGCCTGACAAAAATCATTATCTGGACCTGCAGGTCGGCGCGAGTACGAACATGCGCACTGATTTTTCAAGCGACCTGAACGCAAACTGGTTTGAAATATGGGTGAGGCCAAGCGACGTTTCGACTGCCGTGCCAAACAACCCGGCAACAGTAATACTTGCAAACTCAGCAGACGAGCTCATACTCCACCTTATCATCGGCGCTAACCAATTTTACCGCTATGAAGGCGGCTGGCGGCAGATAGGCAGCGCCGTGCCGGAAAACAACCAATGGTACAGGTACCTGATTTATTATGACGGCCACTCCAAGACTTTTGGCCTGACAATATACAGCCAAAGCGGAACAATCCTTGAACAAGGGGACTTTAGCACATACACCCCTGTCGGGGGCGGGCCGTATTCGGGCGAAATAGCCAAAATCTATGTCGGGAGCGAAGTGACAAACGCCGGATTTGACGCAATAAAATACTGGAGGCAGCCGGAAGATAGACCCGCAATTACAACCGGCGCCATTGGCACGCCCGGAAAGCCAACGCAGATAAATTATGACAAAAACCGCTTCACCTGGCAAACTGACTACAATTCAGCAGGAGACTATGCATTCACCATAACCGCAACCGATGGAAACCTTTCAACTAATGCCGACTTAAACGTTTCAATCATCAATTCCAACAGGGCGCCAATAATCACGGCAATAACAACCAACTCACCAGTGAACGAAGGCGAAACCCTGACAGTAGACATAAACGCAACGGACCCTGACGGCGACCCACTGGCCTACTCGGTCATTGGGCATGACTTTATCGCCAATGAAAACATTTTTTCGTGGAACACGGACTACAATTCTGCAGGAGAATACACTTTAACGGCAATAATTTCTGACGGAAATGAAGCTGTTTCAGCGGATATAAACGTGCAAGTCATTAACACTAACAGGGCCCCTGAAATCAGCTCAATTGCATACCCTTTGGAAATAATAGGAGAAGGGGAAACAATCATAATAAACGTGAACGCGGCAGACCCGGACAATGATCCATTAAGTTATGCGATAAGTTCTCCAGTGTTTGATGCAAATGCCGCCTCATTTTCCTGGATAACAGATTACAATTCTGCAGGGGACTACACTCTCACAATTACTGTTTCCGACGGGGAACTGGCTGCCACAGCAGACATAAACCTGCATGTGAATAATGTAAACCGCGCGCCTGAAATACTCTCGATAGCAACAAACAGCCCTGTAATGGAAGGGGAAACCATTGCCATTGACGTAAACGCCTCTGATATAGACGGGGAAACACTTGAATACCAAATCAACAGCCCGCTATTTGACACAAACGCCGGAACATTCTCATGGGACACAGACTACAATTCAGCCGGCATTTACACTTTTACAGTAACCGTGTCTGATGGAAACCTCTCAGCATCTGCAGACGTCAATGTGGAAATCATGAACGTGAACAGGGCTCCAATAATCCATTCAATTGCCTATAACGGGCAGGCAAAAGAAGGCGAACTTATACTGATAGATGTCAATGCCTCCGACCCTGACAATGATGCACTCGCATATTCAGCAAGCCCGTCCCTGTTCGATATAAACGGCAGCATTTTGGCATTGCAAATCGGCTATGACTTTGCGGGTGATTACAATTTCACCCTGGCAGTTTCTGACGGCAATCTGGAAACCTTTGCCGACATAAACATCACAGTACTGAACACCAACAGGGCGCCGGAAATCCTGGCTGCGGCCATGAATTCACCTGCCAATGAAGGTGAGACGCTAATAATTGACATCAATGCCATTGACCCTGATGGCGATGCATTGTCATATTCAACCGACTCAAACCTATTTAGCGCAAATGGCAGCAAATTCACATGGAACACAGATTACAAATCAGCAGGGGATTACAATATCACAATAACTGTTTCAGATGGCAGCCTCAGCGCATCAAAAGAAGTCCTGCTGACAATAAACGAATACGCCCAGCCACTAGCAATAGAAATATCTGCCGAAAGTCCCATATTTGAAGGCGAAAGGGCCACAATACAGGTTATTGCCACCGGTTTGGATGAAGGCAGTACAGCATACTCAATCGACTCGAACCTGTTCTACTTTGACCATGCCACGAACACATTCAACTGGGACACGGGCTATGATTCCGCAGGAGACTATAATTTCCTGATAACCGCAAGTGACGGGGAAAGGGATATTAGTGGAGCCGTGCAGTTCCGTGTCGAAGACAAGAATCGGGCGCCTGAATTGGAGCTCGTTTCCGGCATGACTGAATTCGTGATCGGCGAATTCATTGCGCTAAAGTTCAATGCCTCAGACCCTGACAATGGCACATTGACGTTCAGTGCAGATCCCGTGCCATTTAAATTCTACGGAAACAATTTCATCTGGAAAGCTGATGTTAATTCCATTGGGGAATTTACTGTCACTATTACTGCTTCGGATGGGAACCTTTCAACGTCAAGGCAGGCAAGATTTATGGTGTATGATCCGGGTAATACTTGTAAAGATCCTGATGGGGGCCTCAATTATTACGAAAAAGGCACGGCAGATGATAGGGTTAGAGGCATCGGTGGCTTGTGGAATGACACCTGCCGCATCCGTACCCCCTGCAAGGAAGGCGACCCGGGTTATGGCACTTTTGGCATATGCGCTGTTTATTCCAAAGTAGATGAATGCTCTGGTGATGCATGCAATTTGCAGGAAGGCTACTGTGAAAACGGAAAAGTGACAAACATCGCATATTACTGCGAGTTCGGGTGCAGTAACGGGGCATGCATGACTCAAGAACAGGCAAACCAGGTCATTCCCGCATCAGTGCAAACCCATCCGGGCCAGCATGCAAGCACGCCGCAGGGAAATAGCGTGCAAGCCCCGGCCCTGCCAAGCGGCTCTGGATACATCCCGGATGGCAGCGGAAGCGGCTTAGGGTATAGCGCAACAGGTTCAGGTGGCAGGGCCGCGGCAGGAAGCGGGGCAGGATCAGGAAACGGATCCGGCAGCAGTAGCTCGGGATCGGGAAGCGGCTATTACCTGCCGCAAGCGCCGTCAGCGCTGCAACAGGCACTGGAAACGGTTCAGGAGATCATAGATTAATAGCAAATAATGATACTGCTGCAAAAAACACGCAGCCATCTGGGAAATAAAATGACGGAAAATAAAAACCTGTTTATTCAACCGTTTGGTTGATTGGTTTTCAACCTTACATTAATTACTTGTGCCGCCGCCTTTGCTTGCAGGGGTGTAGGAGAGTGGGAAATGGGCAAGCGGCCATGCATGGCTGGGAATTGGAGCTGCGGAAAATTAAGAGGGCTAAAAGGGGTAAGGGGCGAAAGTATTTTTTTGCGTTTTCAGTATTGCTTTTTACAATTTTTCTTGCAGGGCTCGCGGTTGCCGCGTGTGTTGATAGTGATAAGGGGTCTTCAGCGTATTGGGCTTTTGGTAAAGTGACTTACGCGGGCAAAACCTACAATGATTTTTGCAAGGATGCAAAGAATTTGACGGAGTATTATTGCTCTGCTGGTAAGGTTAGTGCCCTTTTTTTTAGTTGTCCTAATGGTTGTATTAGTGGAAAATGCAAGCCAAAGTGTAGTGCGAATAGTGCTACTGTCTGCTTTGGTGGCGATGTTTATTGGCAGGATTCGTGCGGGGTTAGGGGGGCTCTTAAGAGGGATTGTCCGTATGGTTGTGGAAGCGGGAAATGCCTGCCAAAGCCTTTGCCAAAGCCGGGGGGCATTGATTTTTGTTCTTCAAGTTCCAAGTGCTCTGCAGGGCAGGGTAATTGCAAGGGCAGTTCTGATTGTAAAGCCGGGCTTGTCTGCGTTCCGGATGTCGGTTCTAAATATGGCTTTGGCGCAAATGTTGATGTTTGTGAAGTGCCTTCGTGCAAAGACAGCGATAATGGGAAAAATTATTCTGTTAGTGGGGGCGTGACCACAAATAATCTTATTTTTTCTGACTTTTGCCTTGCAGACAACAGGAGAGTGAAGGAATATTTCTGCAAGACTGGTTTTGTCGATGAAGTCATATACAATTGCCCTTTTGGGTGCAGCAACGGAAAGTGCGGTGCAAAGCAGGTGTGCACTCAAAAAGCGTCATATTCGTGCATAAATGGGGATGTTTACTGGTATGATTCCTGTGGCGAGATGGGTGCCCTCAAAGAGTCATGCGGCAGTCTCGGGTGCAACGCAAATTCATGCAAAAAGCCCCCTGTATGCACAAAATACAATGCTGTAGCATGCTATGACAATGATGTGTATTGGTATAACTCGTGCGGTGGCAGGGAAACCAAAAAGTTGGAATGCGGTTCTTTTGGGTGCAGTAACGGGAATTGCAATCCTCCCCCGTCATGCAGTGAGGGCTGGTATTGCAAGGATGGCAGCACGCAGGAGCGCAAGGACAAGTCCTGCCAGATCATCAATTCGCAGTACTGTCCAAATGGCTGTGACAGTGCTAGCGGACAGTGCAAGCCTAATCCTTCCTGCGCGCCACATTGGGAGTGCAGCGGGCAGGAATTGCGGTATGTGGATGCTTCCTGCAATGTTTCAACGAAGTCAGTTTGTAATTTGGGGGGCGAAACATGTGATGCGTCAGCTGGCAGGTGTGTGCCTTCCCAATCTTGCGAACCGATGTGGTTTTGCGTAAATGAGCGCGAAGCTAAAAGGACAGGCCCGGATTGCAGGATTGACAGAGTAAAAGTATGCGGGGAAAATTATGGATGTGTCAATGGCGACTGCCAGCCAAAAGAGCCTGAATGCATTTCCAACGATTATTATGCCTGCTCCAACAATGATGTTTACTCATACAATTCCTGCGGCGAGCGCGAGGACAAAGCAGAGGAGTGCGGGGCTTTGGGGTGCAGTGATGGAGCGTGCAATATAGAAGATGCATGCACAAGCCGCAGCTCAACAGCATGCTATTCGGGCGATGTTTACTGGTATGATTCATGCGGGGGGAGGGAGGCAAAAAAGGATGAATGCGGGTCCAATGAATGCGCCCAAGGCGCCTGCCAGAGCGCGCCGGCCTGCACTCCAAAGAGCAGTGTAACCTGCTATTTGGGGGCATCATGGTGGGTTGACTCGTGCGGAAACCTTGGCAGCATGGTCAAGAACTGTTCGGGTAATTGTGAAAACGGCGAGTGCAAACCTTCCCCCGCAAATACACTGAACATTGGCTGGAGATGCAAGGACTCATCCAAAATGGCCTACTATGTTAACGGAACATGGATAAGCGAACTGCCATGCGTTTTGGGCTGCTCCAACAACAGTTGCAACTATCCATTCAAATATACTCCGCCACAAACGAAGAAAAAAGCTGTTTTACCTGTCCTTGTTCCGCTTGCGGAAATTATCATCAGCCGCGCTGCAGTATACCTTAGCGGCTTTTTGCTGATGGTGGGCTCTACAATACTTGTCAATGAGAGCGGCGCGTTTCATTCATATGAATGGCCGGAATATGGGTATGACTGGGAATCAGACTTTGATTATCATTACAATAAACACATTAAACTTATACAAGATTATTATGGGGGTAATGTTTTCCAGCAAGGGTACAAGGATATTTGCAAAGACCAAATAAACGACAACAGTGTTTTTACAAATCGTTTTAGGCAAAATGACGGCCGATTTGTTTCATATAACATTTCAAGTGGCTTAGTTGTAGTAGGAACCCCGAATGGCAAGATAGTGACCTGTTTCATTAATGATTCAGAACAATATCTGAAAAGTAAGCTCCAATCAAAAGACTGGAAACCAATACCAAGCTTTAAAATCCTAATAATCTAAAATAATAGTGATACTATGGCGAAAGGACTAGAAGACAAAATTCCACAACATTTACTAAGCCAGCTTTACACAGAACTTGAGTCACGAGGATTTAAAAAAAATGAATGGCTGCTCCAAAAAGGAAAAGGCTTTGTAGGAGAAGGACATTGGTGCGTGAGATGTAACTTCGAAAATTACTCTGGGATCGATATAATAAACAAAAAAAATCCATCAGACAAATTTAGCGCTGCAATTGATTGGGTGCATACGAAAGAATGCAGTGATAAAAACATTAACGATAAAGAAAAATTATTCGTTTACTGGGATTATATTGGTGGGGATGAAAAAACCGCAAGAAAATACGGAGTTCCACTGTTTTCCTTTGCGGGGGGCACTCCACATTGGGTTTTGAAAAATCTCAGGGTAATTTACAAATAAGCCGTGAGCCTCACGGCGAAGATGTAAAAGTCTTTTTCGGCTCTGTTCTGAATTAAGGTTGGTTTAAATAGGTAGGGCAATACAACACGTTTGATAGTGGTAGGGACACCAGACGGAAAACTTGTGACTTGTTTTATTGAGGATCCGAAAAATACCAATTATATTATCAATAAAATATTGAGAGCCGAGTGGATCCCAATACCACAATTTAATATTAAGATATTCTGACTTAATAAACAGTGGGCAAAATGGCAGTGAAAGCAAAAGAATTGTGGAGAAAGAGATTTGGGCATGGCATTCCGCTTTTTGATATTTCCAAAAATGACGGGAATATAGTCATACTCCTCAATGATTATAATGAAACTGAGGATAACATCTTTAATAGACTGGTTCTGCTTGATGAAAAGGGGGCAACTATAGGCTCGTACGATCTAAACCCTGAATTTTATGTATCTGACTTGAAGTTTGCAGGCGATTATATTGTTTGTTTTGGCGCCAAAGATGAGGGGGCATTTTTTCAAATGTTTAACAGGTCATTAAATTTGGCTGCCGGCGGGCTTTTAGATATACTAGGTGATTCAACTAGGATATTTGTCAAAGGCCATGATTGGTATGCATACAAAAAAACAGGCAATTACAAAAAGCTGCGTTGTTATAAAAATGGCTTATTGGCATGGGAACAGGAAGTGAGCGGTGAATCTTATGCTCCTTTGATTACCATTTCTGGGGAAAGTGAGTTAATCCATGTCTGGATGGGTCAAAAAAGTGAATCTCTCAGTAAGATCTCTGTAATGGGTTTTGGCGGAGAAAAAAAGTGTGATGTGCTTGTGCCTGCGATAGGAGCCTACTCCTCTTTTTCCTCAAAAAAAATAACAGTAATTGGCGGGGATAGTTATACTCCGCAGCCAAACCCTTTGACTGTCTATGATAACTCGGGCAATTTACTCTTCCAAAAGCAGCTCCGAATTGAAACGCGTTCAGTTTTTGTTTCAAAAACTGACACTGTTTTTGTTGGTTTGCATTCAGAGTATGACAATCATGTCGGTGGCATAATCATTTTTGACAGGGGTGGAAATGAAGTCGCAGATATTGACACAAAGAATTGGGCGGGGGGATTCGTATCTGTCAAGGGCGGCGATGTTGTTGCCGCCCAAAGTGGGGATAAGCTGCTCCTCTTTGATAAGAATGGGTTGCATCTGGATACTGTTTGCGATGTTCAGTCATTTAGCCCTTGTGCTGCCGGAGCTAACCACATATTGACAAAGAATATGCATTTGGGAAAAGACAAAAAAGATAATTTTGATGAACTAGTGCTCCTAAAAGTAGTGGAATAGAAATGGCAAGGTCGGAAAATTTAACCGGTTTGACCGAAAATTTTTTCCTTAGCATAATCTTTGATTTCATCTCATCGTTTTTTGCAGTCGTATTCGTGGTTTTTTACCTCAATTTAGATGCCACAAGGCCTGCAAATGCGCAAGGCAGCAGCGAACGGTGAATTTTCGGATTTTTTGCATGCAAAGCGCTTTTGAACATTTCCCCATCCAATATGTCCATTTTTGGGGTATTGGTGTTCTGGGGTTTTTCGAGATGGCTTTGAAGATCTATTTTCCGCATGAGTCCTGCCGCGATGGGCAAAAGCAGCTCATCAAGGACATCGCGGATGCCATTTGCTCCAAAAGTGTGCTTTTGGCAAATGCCCCCACCGGCCTTGGGAAAACAGCCTCAAGCCTTGCGCCCGCGCTCTCATATGCGCTGCAGGAGAAAAAAAAGGTATTTTTCCTCACCCCAAAAAGCTCGCAGCATGCAATTGCAATTGATACCGCAAACATGATGAATAAAAAGTTCGGCCTGAGGATAAAAACCGTTGATCTTGTGGGAAAGCGGAAAATGTGCATCCATCCCATTATCTCCCATGTCGGCACAGGGTTTCACGAGGCGTGCCACTCGGCAGTGGATGCGGGAAGGTGCGAATATTACAAGAATGCAAAAGGTTCAACTGCCCAGCAAAAGCTTGTCGCAAACGCGAAAAAAGCGCAGGTAAAAAAGTATGGCAAAAGCTACCGCGAAATTAAGCTCTCGTGCTCGCAACTGCAGCTATGCCCCTATGAAGTCACTTCGGAAATGGTGAGGGGCGCAGACCTTGTGGTTGCAGATTACTCGCACATTTTCGATGATGGCATACGCGAATCGGTCATGCGTGAGAGCAGGGCAAAGCTCGGGGACTGCATACTCATAATAGATGAGGCCCATAACCTCCCAAAGCGCATACGCGACATGCTTTCAACCTCGCTGAAAGTTGAGGACCTCGAAAGGGCGGCAGGGGAGGCAAAATCCATAAATGATTCGCCGGCGCAAAAGGCAATTAGGGAAGTTGCACTGCAGGTTTCAGGCCTTTGCACAAAAATCCCTTTCGGAAAAACAGATATCAGGATAGAGGAAGCCGAAATGCTTGCGCTGCGCGCGCTTGCAAAAGATTCTTTGCCTGTAATAGAGATGGCAATGGGCGAATTCATGGGGAAAAACGAGACGGAAAAATCCTATCTCCTCTCCGCTTTCGTGTTTTTGCAGCAGATCGTGCAGGAAAAAAAGAACACCCTCCATGCAGCAGAGCGCAAGATGAATTCGCTTCGCCTCTCACTCTATCCCCTGGACCCTTCAGAAGTTTGCACGCATATATTTGATGCGGTACACTCGGCGGTATTAATGTCAGGGACGCTCGTCCCGCTGCAGATGTATGCTGATGTGCTTGGGATTGAAAAAGCGATATTGCGCGAATATTCATCCCCGTTTCCCACCCAAAACAGGCTCAATGTAATGGTTGAGCGCACAACGACAAAATACACTGAGCGGTCCGATATGCAGTTTGAGGAGATTGCCTCCTTGATTGCGCAGATGGTTGAAAAGATCCCCGGCAACACCATTGTTTATTTCCCCTCATTTGAAATTTTGCGCCTTGTGCGCCAGAATCTGGCGATCCATCGCATCGTCCTTGAGCAAAAAATGGTGATGAGCCAGGACGAGAAGGAAAAGCTGGTTAAAGATTTCAAGGCGCTAAGCAGGGAAGGCGGAGTGATGCTTGCAGTGAGCGGGGGGAGCATTGCCGAAGGCATAGATTTTCCCGGCGAGAACCTCAAGGCAGCAATTATTGTGGGAATCCCTTTCGAGAGTGTATCGCTCCAGTCGGGCGCGCTCATTGAATTTTACGACAAGCGATTCGGGAAGGGCTGGGACTATGCATACAACGCGCCTGCAATCAACCGCGCAATACAGGCTGCAGGGCGCGTGATACGGACCGAAAATGACAGGGGCGTGTGCATATTCCTCGACAGGCGCTTTTGCGACCGGCGCTACCAGAAGTTTTTTCCCAAAGGCTTTGAAGCGGCCAAGACAGGTGAGCCCGGAAAAATAATTGCCCGATTTTTTGAAGGCGGCGATAACGCTGCCCGTTTTTAATTACATGCGTTCCAAAATCTTGGGATTTGCAGATGGATTTTAGTGCGATGCAGGATATTGCAGTACTCCTTGCGATCCTTATTGCAGGCTTTGCAGTGGGCAAGCTTATCCACGGGCTTATTGTATTTGTTTCAAGGGGGGTTAGCAGCAGGACTGCAAGCAGACTCGATGACCTAATAATCGAATACATAGAAAATCCGCTAAAGGCGGTGACAATACTGCTTTTTGTCTATGCGTTCACGGGCTTTTTCCCCGGGCTTTCATTCATACAGGGCCTTTTTGCCCAGTACTTCCTTGCAATATTCGCGCTCTCGGTCTCATACCTGCTTGCCGAGCTTGTGGGCGCGCTGCTAAAATGGCACTACATTGAAGGCAAAGAGAAGCTGAATTTTGACACCTCGCTCCTCCCGTTTTTGCGCAGGGTTTCCAAGCTTTTGATCCTGCTTGCAGGGCTTAGCGTTTCACTCGGGATTTTAGGGGTCAATGTCACGGGGATCCTTGCAATTACAGGGGTCATTGGCCTGGTTTTGGGGCTTGCCTCGCAGGAAACGCTTGCAAACATCTTTGCAGGCCTTGCGCTCCAGCTTGACCGCCCCGCAAGCTATGGCGACTATTTGCGGCTCATCAGCGGCGATATTGTAAGGCTGCGAAAGGTCGGCACGAGGAGCACAAAGCTTGAGGACCTGTATGGAAACACCGTTGTTCTCTCCAACAGCGAATTTGCAAAGCAGCGGATAGTGAACCTCTCGCGGCCAAAAGGATGCACGCGCTTTGAGGCAATTATTGAAGTGCCTTTAAACATTGATGTGGATGGATTGCAGCGCTCTTTGCTCGCAGCCATCAGTGAAAAGAAAGCAGAGGGCATTGATGCCCAAAGCGCGCTTTTTGTTGTAGAGCGGGTGGGAAAGGACTTCATTATTATCCATTTCTCCTGCACGCTGCAAGGGGATGGCCGGATTGTGAAACTGAGGGATTTCATCAGCCGCAGGGCCATAGAATTTATGCGAAAACAGTAATTGCAGGCCCAATGGCCGGGAACCTGAAAAAAGGGGTTAATGCCGTTTTATGCATAATTCCAAAGAGGGCAGGATTTTTATCCCCCGGCCCCCGCTTTTTGCAATTTAAACTACCCCCCAATCACTGCCCTTTTTTTATGATGGCGACTTGCATGTTCCTAAATTTTTTGTAAATCCAAATCTGCCCTGCCAGATTGCAACAACCCGATTCAAAGCGCCGCCAGCACAAACCATAAATACTGCATGCAGGCAAAATCTTTCCGGATTGGACTGGCTGATTGTATGAAAAAGCTGCTTGCATTTTCTGTTATAATTGCCCTCGTTGCCTTGTCAGGCTGCACTGGCGGGCCTATAAATGATACAAACAGCACAACAGGCACAACTGCCAGATATACACGGATTTCAGCGCAGGATTTCAATGCAATGCTTGAAAAAAAGGACTTTTTCCTCCTTGATGTCTATACTTCCAAATATGGGCTGATTGCAAAGACCGATGCATCAATCCCCTACAATGAGCTTGATTTTAATGCAGGCAGGCTGCCGCAGGACAGGAATGCCGCCATTGTCGTCTATTGCCGCTTTGGCAGCATGAGCAGAATTGCCGCGCAAAAGCTTGTCGATATGGGCTATAGGAATGTAATGGAACTATCAGGGGGCGCGCAGGCATTCAATTTATTTTTAAAAGAGGCGGAGTGGAAATCGGAAAATGAGGGGGCGCAAAGGCTCTATGAAATGGTCGCGCCGAAAAGCGGCGTCACTATCCCTGCAAAATGGAATGATGTACTGGTAAAAGCAGTGGATTTCGGCGCCATTGACATTAATAAGTATGAAGAGGCGCTTGCAAAGGGCGGGATGGAACTGAGCGGGGAGAACAAAAAGCTGCTCACGCAGGGCAGCGATGAAAATATCACATTCACGCGCGAAAACGCATGGTTTTACCTCAATGCGCTCTGGGCCATCGGGCTTGTGAATGAAAACCCGGTACTTGCACAGGGAAAAATATCCGCCTACGGGGAAAATAAAAAGCAACTTGCCTCAGTAGGCGGCTGGACGCTTGGGAAAAGGAGCGGGGATAAACTGTTCGCGGCCAAAAAAATAATCGCCCTCACCCCATCACAGCAGGAATTGCTTGAGGAAATAGTGCAGAATGTGTACCGCCCCTGCTGCAACAACAATACGGCCTTCCCCGACTGCAACCACGGGATGGCCGCACTTGCCCTGGCAGAGCTATTGATTTCGCAGGGCGCCACAAAAGGGCAGGTGTATGATGCGCTGCTTGTTGCAAACTCCTACTGGTTTGAGCAGACCTATGTAAATATTGCAGCATACCTTGAAGAGGGCGGCAACAGCTGGACTGCTGCCAATGCAGGCGAGCTTTTAGGCAGCAAGTACTCAAGTGCCAGCGGCTCGCTAAGCATTGCAAAAAGCCTGAAGAGCATTCCGGTAGTTAGCAGCAGCGCCCCAAGATGCGCCGCTTAAATAAAGCGCCTTGGGCCCAAAAAGCCATTTCAGAGCTTTGCCCTTTTGAGCAGCAGCGAATTTGACACTACTGACACGCTGCTAAGCGCCATCGCTGCGGCCGCGATAATCGGCGAGAGCAGTATCCCGCTCGAAAGGTAGAACACGCCTGCCGCAACAGGTATTGAGATCACGTTGTAAAAGAGCGCCCAGAACATGTTCTGCTTTATTTTTGAAATGGTAAGCCTGCTGAGCTTTATTGCCTTTGCAACATCCGTGAGCTGGTTTTGCATGAGGACGACATTGCCGGTTTCCATTGCAACATCGGTTCCCGCGCCCATGGCAATCCCTATATCTGCCTGCGCCAGCGCCGGCGAATCATTTATCCCGTCGCCAACCATTGCAACCTTTCCCTTTTCCTGCAGCCTTCTCACATAATTGGCCTTGTCCTGGGGCAATACTTCCGCAAACACATTTGTTATCCCTGCCTGCTTTGCAATTGCCTTGGCCGTCCTTTCATTGTCGCCTGTGATCATGTACACTTCAATACCGAGCTTTTGCAGCTGCGCCACCGCCTCTTTTGATGTTTCCTTTATCGCGTCAGCAGCGGCCACAAGCCCGAGCGCCTTTTTGCTGTCTGCAAGCACCATCACAGTCTTTCCCTGCCCTTCCATCCCTGCAATCGCCTGCTTTAGGTGCTGGACGGCAATATTGTTTCTTGCCATCAGCTTCATGTTCCCGAAGAAATATTTCTTTTTCCCGACTTCAGCCTCTATCCCATGGCCCGGTATTGCACTAAATTTTTTTACGGGGGATAGCTGCAAATTTTCCTTTGCTGCCCTTGCAACAATGGCATCTGCAAGCGGGTGCTCTGAGGGCTTTTCAAGGCTTGCCGCAAGCTCCAAG
>Ga0209211_10006631_pt1 | contig 16660 bp, 12 predicted proteins | sample RifGroA2_FD_183992 | JGI IMG/M metagenome (GOLD analysis project Ga0209211, IMG submission 183992) | Groundwater microbial communities from Rifle, Colorado, USA - Groundwater A2 (SPAdes) (version 2) | ecosystem: Environmental > Aquatic > Deep subsurface > Groundwater | place: Rifle, Colorado... | reverse complement strand
TAGCTGGGCCAAAAACAGAGGGGTCATTAATCACTCCGGGAATGGCAATTTTGCCTAGCACTCCACCACAAATTTCTCGCCAGCCTATACCTGCTAAAAATCTTCCTCTAAAGCCACAAATTAATATCCCGCTTTATCCAGATTCGAGCAAGTGGTATAACTTATCTTCAGACTTTTCCGTGTCATGGGATCTTCCCCTAGATGTGAGTGATGTCCTTAGCTCTGTAAATAAAGATCCTTCTTGGGGTTCACAAAAATCCGAAGGACTTTTTAATAATAAAAATTTTGGAGCTTTGAGTGATGGCGTTTGGTACGCTCATGTTAGATTTCAAAATAATATCGGCTGGGGTCCAGTAGCGCATTATAGAATATCCGTAGATACTCAGCCGTCGTCATCTTTTACTCCTAAGCTCAATGGGATTTCTGCCACAGACAAAATTGTTTCCACGGATGATCCCAGCCCAGTCGTGACTTATTCTATCGGCGATAATCTTTCCGGCGTAGATTTTTATTTTTTGAGGGTAGATGATGGAGATTTAATCAAAACAAATAAAACATCTTTTACTTTGCCGCTCCAGGCGCCCGGCAATCATTCTATATTGGTGGGAGCTCAAGACAAAGCCGGCAATATAACTGAAAATTTTATTAAGCTGGAAACCTTGCCTATCGAATCTCCCACGGTTAATCTTGCCGCGACAAACCTTTTTATCGGTGAAGGTGAGCTTTTCGCGTCAGGAACAGCATTGTCTAATGTCAAAATTCTTTTTATAATAAAACAATCAAGGGGCGAAGCAGTTTATACGCTGGAGACCTCATCTAAAGATGATGGAAAGTGGGAAATAAAAGTCGATCAACCGCTTAGAAGGGGCTCTTATATGGCCGAGGTTGTCGCCCAGGACGAAAGAGGCGCTCTTAGTTTGCCGGTCAAATCTGATGTTTTTAAAGTTAGAGCAAAACCGTTATTGACTTTAGGAGGCATAGAAATTACTCAATTCGGATTTTTTGTAGGTCTTTTAATAATTTTGCTTAGCGGAGTTTTTTTGGGATGGATTTTAGGAATTTTCACCAAAGAGCAAAGAGAGAGAAAGAGCGTAATCGCTCAAAGAGACATCACCTCTGTTTTGAGTCTTATCAAGAAAGATGTGTCTAAGGCGCTCTCTAAATTTGCTGATAAAAAAATCGACGAAACGGAAGCTAATGAAATTGAATTTTTGCTTAAACATTGCGACGAAACCATAAACAAAACGCAGAAATATATACTTGAAAACATTGAGGAGATTAATAAAGACCAGGTGTCGTTAAAAAATATATTTAAAGATTATATTAAAAAAATAATTAAATAAAAATATGAAGATTCTTATAGTTGAAGATGAAGAAGTTTTATTAAAAGTTTTACGGGAAAAATTTGAAAATGAGGGATTTAAAATAGAAATTGCCACAGACGGAGAAATGGTGATGGATATGGTAAAAAAGACAAGGCCAGATCTTGTCCTTTTGGATTTACTATTACCTAAAAAGTTGGGACTGGAAGTTCTTAAAGAAATGAAAGCGGACGTAGAAGTTAAGGATGTTCAAGTTTTGGTTTTATCTAATCTTGATAATGATCAGGACATAAAAGCCGCCCTTTCTTTGGGGGCTGTGGATTATTTTGTAAAAACTCAACATCCGTTAAAAGAAATTGTTGAAAAAGTCAAAGGACATCTTTTGACTCCGAAAGCGAGGTAATTTTAGAGGTTTATAAAACAAATAATATTGACTAAGTAATAATTTAAATATTTTATAAAAAATAGGCGATCCAATTGTGGCCCATCTATTTTTGTTTTTTGAACTGCAGGTTGACAGCGCGTTTTCTCCGTTGAATACTTAAATAAAAGCACTTTGAAAAAGAAAAGAGGACAGAACCATGAAATTTTTTGTTGGCGGCAGACCGCCGCCTAATTTTTGGGATTTGTTGGAAAATTGGTTGGACAAATTGATTTTTGAGAGGTTATGGAAAAGATTTAAGAGGTGGAGCAAGAAATTTTTAATCGGAGCGTGTGTCACTATCGCGATTTTTGTTTTTTTGGCGGTCTTATTTTTGCCTGCGCGCGTTACGAAAAGCGTCATTTTGAGCGTGCCCGGGATCCATGAATTTTATGAATGTTTATTTTTGAGCAAGACCGAAAAAGCGTCGGCAGATAATATAAGACAACAGCTCGGTTATTTTGGTGGGAATTTGGCGCTGTCATTTATGTATAGCTTAGATAGTGTTAAAACGGAAAAAGAAAGGGCGCGGATTCTTAACGGTGTAAATTTTCCCGAACCGCAAATTGTTGGATTTGAAACGATAAACATTCCAAGCGAAAAATTGGCAGATACCCTTACAAAGGCTGTCCCCAAAGGGTTTCTATTTAATGTTAAAAAAATAGCTTATGTTAATAGGGAAGCGCTTAATCCTAAATGGATATCTTACGGATTTTCTTTCCGATCTGTTGGTAGTGCCAACCCTTTAACAAAAAACATAACCATTTTTTACCAGCGAAAAAACGCAAACGTTAAAGTTATAAAAACATTTTTGATTCATGAAATTGCCCACTTAAATGACTGGAATTCAAACACCCTGCTTACTCGTGAGGAGAGGCTGGCACTTTTTTGCGCCACAATGGAAAGATTGGGCGAGCAAGATGAATACAAAGCTCGTTATATTGAATCTATAAATCCAAAAAATAAATATTTAAAAAAGTATATGCAAGCCATAGAATACTGGGCTGAGATTAATGAAGAGCATTTAAATAATGGCAAAAAAGTTTGTAAATTATCGCCAAAAGACCAAAAAATTGTGAAAGATATTTTACAAAAAATGGATCCGCGCTACTTATAAAAAATTAACAGCAAACAACACTAGTGGCCGTATTAAATAAAAAATACATAAATAAAACCCCGAGCTTGTGCTCGGGGTAATTTGTTATTTATTTCTTCGAAGATTTATCAGCATCGGTATTTCTCAAAGCCTTATTGTTTCTGACAAGCGCCAAGGCTTCGGCACCTCTGTTAAAAAACTCAACTCGGAATTTGGTCAAAGATCCGTCTTTGCTGTAAGTGATTGAGTAAATGATAAAGCCGACATCGGAAAGTTTGCCCAATCCTGTAATGAACCCGGTTTTTCCCTGCAGACAAGGCATCAAGATGAAGATGATGCCCTTATAAAGCATTGAACAATAAACGTGTCCACCGCCCGAAAGGACGCAAATCACTTTTCCGCGGTATCTTTCGGATTCCTGCTCAACTTCTCTCAGAAGTCCGCCTTCGATCACCTGCTGTGGCTTGTAAGATCTAGCGTAACCAGTGCCCCAATTAAAGTGTCTGAGAAGAGTCAGGATTTTTCCGTTTTCTTTTTCGCCCTGCTGAACGCCGAGATGTTTGATATCGCGACGAATTTGCGCGACAGGATCCAAAATATCGTATCCGATAGCGTCCAAAAACCACCTGTCGTGGTCGCCACTGATCACATGAGTGACGATTCCTTTTCTGCGCGGATACATGGAAATGATGTCGTTGGTAAGCGGAGTGGCGCGGAACTCACGGACCTCCCCCTTGTTGTGTTCCTGATGCTTGGGAAATCCGTTGGTGATGTCTCCAGTATGGTTTACCACCTTGATCCCGCGCTCCAAGAAAATATCATACGCTTCATTCAAAATAGGGAGCAGCTCGGAGTGATGCCCGAAGTGAGTATCGGAAACGCCGCCCTCTTGTGTCGTTTCAAAAAAGTATTCCGCAAAATTGATCGGTTTGGCCGAAAAATCGGTTCTGGTCTGGACGTTTAGCTTGAAGTTTTTGTAACTCTTAGATGTGGAGGACGGGCTATCAGGCCCTTCAATATCAAAACCAGCTTTTCTTAAGGAAGAAATTGCGACTGAAACAGTCTTGTCGCTTTTATTGATTGCCTGCGCAATCTCTCCACGCGATTTCGGACCGACTTCCAAAAGCCTGAGGATTGCTCGAGTCTCGGGGCTGAGCTTTTCCAGAGCCTTGGAGTGTTTGTCGTTGCTGGAAAATTTTTCACGGTAGTCATTTTTGGTGCTTGAAAGGGGGAAACAATCTTTCGTCACAAAGAAGTTTCCATCCTTGTCAAATGTTACCGTGATGATGACAAATCCAATCGTGGGGACTACGGATCGCCGCTTCTTTTTCATGATAGAAGGGGAGATCAGGCGGAGTCCGGGCACGGCGAACAGGGTTTTGAGAGTGCTACCGCCCAAGTCGCAAAAAACTCCCTGTCCGGCAACGGCAACGATATCTGCTCTGTCGTTTTTAAACAAATCGTTGACATTCTGATCCAGGTTTTCCGCATAACCTTGCACAGGATAGGACTTAGAATAGGGGCTATCGTCGCCGCCATGATGTGCGGCTTTAAGAATCGGCCAGCGGCCGTCTTTCTCAACGCCTCTACGGAGAGGGAAATCAGATTGTAGGTCTCCGCGATAAATCAAATCTGGTCGCTGTTCGCAAACATCGGCCAAAATATTGACGCCATCTTTTCTCCATTGCATATCGTGAAATCCTGAAATGAGACGAATCTTAAACTTTTTGGATTGGGGATAATTTTTCACAATATATGCAACTTGTTCTTCCACAGTAAGCTTGTGAAACTCATCCCGCTTTACAGCGGTGGGTTTTCCGGCGCTTACTCCGATGTGAATCATAAAATCCACACCTTCATGTTCGGCGATCTGAATCGCCTTATTCAAAGCGGTGGGCTGTTCAGATTTGCTACCCAAAATAGTATCGGCGATAAAGCCAATCTTGATCTGGCTTTCCTTAATTACCACATCTTCCGGTGGCAAATCAACAGTAGCTTTTCCTAAATAGAAAAACTCTCCACTTTTCCAAATCGGAATATCCTTTTTATCGCGCATTTCATGGGCCATTTCCACGACACCAGCCGCTGATTTGTCCAAAGCTTCGGAAATTTCCTTGATGTGCAATTTTTCTTCACTTTTAAAAAGAGCGAGGAACTTCTGTTCCTCTTCCGTCAATTCGGGCTTGGTTTTCCTAACCATTTACCCCTCCTTTTTCAAGGTACTTCAAGAGAAAAAGTGTTTCCCTTGGTTTCAATATAGCAAATTGAAGTGGAGTGTCAATGAAAAATACATATAAATATAAACGCGCCTACCCTCCCATCACAACCCTCCATTGTTATGAGTCTTATTCGTACGAATAGTGGAATAATAACTAACAGTATGTTATTATAATGGCAAGAAATTAATTTAGTAGATTATTAATAAAGACATGAAAGACAAAAAAGATTTAGAAAAAATTTTGAAAGTTTTGGCCAATAGGCGTCGATTGGCGATTATTAAATATTTAAAAGACAGCAAACAAGCTTCTGTGGGGGATATTTCCGGAGAAATTAATCTGTCCTTTCGTTCCACGTCCAAACATCTCTCGATTTTATTTTCTGCAAATTTGGTAGACAAAGATTCAAAGAGCACGCAAGTTTTCTATAAATTGTCGGATGATTATAATACTATAATTAGACACGTTGTCTCTATGCTATAAATCGGAGATACGCCCAAGATTATTAATATTGAATAGCTTAAAATAAATAAAAAATAATCAACCAGCGCTTAATGGTCCCCCAACTTAATTTCCTAAGCACGAACCCGATATAGGAACATTTATATTTTTACTTTATTCCACTATTCCACTATTCGTACGAATAGTGGAATAAAGACGAGAACAGGAATAGAGAATATGGAGATCAGAAAAAAGAGTGGCAATGAAGTGAAAATGAGCGTTCAGCGGGGAAATTTAAGGCGGGGTATTGACTTTTTATTTTTAGGGACTTAGTTTTAAATTAAACTTATTTTTATTGAATTTTAATAATTTTTTATAAATGGGATTGGTCCAATGAGCGGGCCAGCCTATTTTTTATACAAATAAAAAATAAACCATGAACATTTTGAAAAACAATTGGCCAAAGATAATTTTAGTCTGCGCAATTATTTTAGCGGCGGGGCTTATTGTTTATATGTTTTTTGGCAGCTATCTTCCAGGCAACTCCTATTGGCAACAGAGAAAATTGTTGTCCGATTTGGAGCGTCCATATAGAACGGATACATATGGAGGTAAAACACCGGAAGAAACATTTAATATGTTTTTATCCGCGTTGAAATCAGGCGACGTAGAATTGGCGAGTAAGTATTTTGAACCAGAGAGACAGATTGAAAAATTAAAAGATCTTCAATTATCCAAGGAGAATGGAAATTTGAACAAGGACACGGATTACGTAGAAGGCGCCTGGAACAGAAGAGCGTCAAAGATAAAGGAAGACGAGAGGGTTTTGTATCAATATGAAATAAATGTTTCAAAAAGGGAGCCGGTTTATGACAAAAATAATAATATTGTAGAATATGTTGAACCCGGTAATAAATACATAAGTGATATTCTATTTTTATTTAATACCTACACAAAAGTATGGAAAATAAGCGAAATATAAAAATATTTATTTTAAAGTGCCTTTTTGTGTTGGCAGTTTTTGGTTTAGTTTTAAATTTGCCATTTAAACTCAAAGCTTACAACGATACGATGGTCCATCCAGCCCTAACAGAAGAAGTGGTTAAGTTTTATAATCTAAATTTCTCTTCAAATAAAATTAGCGATCAAGAGATGAATTGGATAAGACGGGGGAGCATAGAAGAAGATACAGGAATTCGTTCGCTGAACCATTTTTATGATCCCGTGCATAATGTGGGACTAAAGGGCATGGAATTAAGCGCTAAAAACTGGTCTCAAAATACTCTGGCTCAAGCGCAAAAGAGCGCCACTTATTACCTGGCCGGATTTTTCAAAAATCCTTTCAATCATTCAACTGATTATTCTTGGGACAGGGCTTTATATGATTATGCAAAAGGGAATAAAGAGAGGGCGTATATTGCGCTTGGACATATAGTTCATTTGATAGAGGATATGACGGTGCCTGATCACACAAGAGACGACGCTCATCCGCCTGTCGGTGGAATGGGCAGTCCGTATGAAAGCTGGACGAAGAGATTTAATAAAAATTTAGGAATAGCCGTTAATTTAAAAGATCAAAATTATGCGCCTATAATTTTGTCTAATCTCAATTCCTATTTTGATAAAAATGCCAATTATTCTAATAATAATTTTTTTAGTAGGGACACGATAAATGATAGTAATTTTAGTAAACCACCATTGAATCAAAAAATGCATAATAGTAGTACGGGCGAAGATTTTTTTATAAGTGAGGATGAAAATGGTAAAAAATTTTTATTAGTTAGATACCTAATTAAACGTCAAAATGATAATTTTAAAATTTCATATTATTTAGTTGATTCAAAGGACTCCGTTCTCTCCGACTACTGGACCCACTTATCCAGACAAGCGGTTTTGTCTGGCGCGGGAGTTATAAATTTATTTTTTCAAGAAGCGGAGAAAATTAAAAATGATCCGAAATTTGTTAATGCGGATCAATCTACTTGGGACAAATTGCTCAATTCTTTGGGCGCGTATTTTTTCTCATTTTTCAACGGCACGAATCAAAATAATGGCGCCTCAAATGATGCTGGCGCAAATAGTTCCATTTTGACGGCTCTAGATGGAATAAATCTGAATCCTAGTCCAAGTCCTGCTTTATCTGGTAGTCCTTTTATTGTGCCGCCCTCTCCAATGCCTTCCGCTTCACAAACCACATCGCCAGCTTTTCCAGGTCCATCATATAGCGCATCAGTTGCGCCCACTCCAACTCCGACCTCTTACATTATATATGGTGGAGGCGGATCAGGGTCATCTCAAGCGTCATCTTCCGAGAATCCTAGTCCGACGCCCAGTTCTATGAGCTCACCACAAGCAACACTTTCTCCATCACCTTCTCCAGAGCTGTCTCTCGCGTCTTCTCCCACCCTCACTCCCACACCAACGCCGAGTGTCATTCAAACACCGACGCTATCTCCATCTCCTACGCTGACTCCCGAATTGTTCCCAACGCCTTCTCCTGAACTTTCACCAACCCCAACCCCTGCACCAACGCCTGAGCCGTCCTCAACACTTTCGCCCGAACCATCGCCAACACCTTCGCCATCTCCCAGCTCGGAGCCTTCTATTAGTCCATCACCATCACCAAGTCCAGAGTCGTCTCCTAGTCCGACACCAACATTATCGCCAAGTCCGACGCCCTCTTCAGACACTATACCGCCAGAAAAACCCACCATAACAACTAATGGCGGCGAAAATTTTACATCAACCTCTACGCCGATTTTTCTGGAAGGAACTAATAGCGAAGATTCAGATAAATTATTTATAAATGGAAATGAGGATGGCATTTTGCGCGCGAGCTCTACTTTGTGGAAAAAATTGATAGATTTGCTTGCAGGCGAAAACATTTTTGAAATTTTTGCCAAAGATGCGGCAGGAAATGAAGGTGAAAAATCTTCTATAATAATCAATTTTGATTCTTCTGCCCCGACCCCGATTTTAAATTTTGTAGATGTTGATTTCGTGGTTAGTAAATTTTCAATAGAGTATAGCACTGATGATAAAGAGTCGGATTTTCAAAGTTTTGAATTAAACCTAAAACAAGACAACGAAGATTGGCAGGATCTAACAAGTCAAATTGATTCTGAAGAGACGGAAGGAGCTTTGAATTATGAAGGACAAGCCAATAAAAATTATACTGTTCGTCTGCGCGCCAAGGACACAAAGGGAAATATTTCCGACTGGGTTGAAAAAAGCATTACTCTTATCCAAAAACCGATAGTGTTTTCAGAATTTGCTTGGGCCGGCACCAAGGCGTCCCCAAATGATGAGTGGATAGAGCTTTATAATCTCACGGACTATCCGGTAGATTTAACGGATTGGAAACTTTATGCCGCCGATTTGTCTCCAGACATAACATTTGTTGGCGGGGATAATACTGACAAGACAACCATAAACAAAATCATAGAGCCGCACGGGTATTATTTGCTCGAAAGAAAAAATGGCAACGATGAGACAGACCAAACAATTTCAAATATTTTTGCTGATTGGTGGGGGAGCTTTGGTTCGGGCCTGAACAATAATGGGGAAGTGATGCGTTTAAAAAACCCTGCAGGATTTGAAGTTGATAAAATAACTCCAAACGGTTCATCTGGTTGGTTTGCTGGAAACGTTTCTACGCGCGCCTCCATGGAAAAAGTTGTAATGGAAGAAAATGGAAATGATTTTCGCAACTGGCTTGCATTTTCTGGCGCCTCTACTGCTCAGGACGCAAAAGGCGATGTTGTCTTGGGAAGTCCAAAATCAGAAAACAGCGTTCACAACAAATACCACCAGCTCAACGGGACTCTTTCGCAAGATACTATCTTGACTTCGGCAAAAAGTCCATATTGGATTTATGATATTTTAAGTGTTCCGGAGAATATCAAGCTTACCATTGGGCCGGGAGTGATAATCAAATTTACAACAGGAGACGGACATCAAAGGATTGATATAAAGGGCACATTAGACGCGCGAGGAAACGAAGCAAATAAAGTTGTTTTTACTTCTTTTCGGGATGATGAATATGGGGGCGATACAAATAATGACGGCGCTTTAACAGTGGCCACTCAAGGCACCTGGAAATATGTTCATTTATTTCCGCAAAGCAAAAATAACAAAATAAGTTACGCCGTATTTCGCTATGGCGGGGCAACATTTAATGGGGCTGGAAACGATAGCGGAATGTTGAATGTCGATAATACTTCAGTGGATATTTTAGGCAGTGTTTTTGAACACGCTTTGTGGAAGGGATTGTGGGCGCAAAATTCTTTGGTCAATATTGAAAATTCATCTTTCCAGAACAGTACATCCACACCTTCACAGCCTTTTGCTTACGGATCTTTGTATCAGGACGGAGGGAAGGTGAATGTTTCAGGTAGCCGTTTTGTCGATAACAGATTAGCTATTTATGCTTCGGGAAATTCCGGCGAAGATCTTTTGAGCATAAAGAACAGTTATTTTTCAAAAAATAAAACCGCCACTCAAATTTCTATACCCATAGATTTTGGCAATGATAATACAGCAGAAAATAACGATTACAATGGATTTTTGATGAGCGGCTTGCCTGTGGGGCTCAACATAACTTGGGGAGGAAATGTTCCTTTTATAATTCCATCAACACTTTCAATACCTAACACCTCGCAATTAACTATAAAAGCTGGCACAACTATTAAATTTAAAGCTTTCGATTCGTGGTTTTTGGCGATGGGTAAATTGAGCGTTGATGGGGAAGATGGAAATCCAGTCGTGTTTACTTCTATTAAAGATGATTCGGCGGGAGGCGATACAAATAATGATGGAAGCGCGACTTTGCCGAATTTTGGTGATTGGCGATCGGTACAGTTGGAAAACGTTTCCGCGACTTCTACTATTAGATACGCGCAGATGAGATATGGCGGGACGCATTTAAATGGAACAGCGCAACACTCATTGTTTTACGCAAATAATAGTCCGGTGGAAATTTATAATTCTCAATTTCGTGATTCTAAATTTGCGAATGTAAATATCAGCGGGGGATCGGCGATTATAAAAGGCTCTGAATTTTCCAATGCTCGAAATAGTGCTGATGGTTCGCATGTCGGACTCGAGCTTTCCACATATGCGCCGATAGTTTTGGAAAATAATACTTTTTATAACAATAAATATGGCATCAGCGCCACTACTTCTCGCGCGCCCGAGGGTGTAAATGCCGGCTCGTTAATCTTTTCAGATAACGATCACGACACGAGCCCTATCGGTTGGCTGGGATTGTTTGAGTAGACGCTAATATTTTTTTAATATTTAAGAAATATGCATTTTGATTGGGCAGAAATTTTTAAATGGGCGGTAGTATGGGTGTTTTTGCTGGTAGGTATTTTTAGCACCATCATTCCGATTTTGCCAGGGGCGGCAATTATTTTAATTGGCGTTATATTTTATCTGGCCTTTTTTGGAATGGCGAAAATAAGCTTAGGCTGGATAATATTTTTTGTGGCATTGGTAGTATTTTCTTTTGTGGCAGATCTTTTTATGGGTGTTGCGGGCGCCAAGTATGCCAAAGCTACCAAGTATGGGATTATCGGTTCAATAATAGGAGGAACTTTGGGCATGACTTTCGGAGGGCTTCCGGGACTGATAGCCGGCACTTTTTTGGGAGCGTTTTTGCTGGAATATTTTTTCAATAACGACCTTCAGCAATCTTTGCGTTCAGGCATGGGTGCGCTATTGGGATTTTTCGCGGGCAGAGTGGCGCAGTTTATCATCGGAATTATAATGATAGGCACATTTTTATTTTTGATTTTTTAAATTTGGGTCGGATTTAATTTATTTTTTGTTTTATTTAAATTAATTTTTGACTGTAAAGTTTATTTTTTCCGTTCAAATAAAAAGAGTGGGGATTTACATTAATAGTGAGCGATGATATAAAGTTATTGAGCCAAGTCTTTTGAAAAAGGAAGGATGTAGAGTGGCTAAAGCTAAAACGAAAAAATATATGAGATCAAAAAATATGTTTGATCCAGATTCCAAAAAGCCATTTAAATTGAGCCGTTCCAAAATAGAAGATTTCATCAGATGCCAGAGGTGTTTTTATTTAGACAGGCGATTGGGCATAGGCAGACCATCTATGCCCGGATTTTCTCTAAATGTAGCGGTTGATGCTCTTTTAAAAAAAGAATTTGATTTTCATCGCGCCAATGCTTCTACCCATCCTTTGATGGAAAAATACGGCATAGACGCTGTGCCGTTTCAGCATGAAAAAATGGATGAATGGAGAAGTAATTTTAAAGGCGCGCAATTTCATCACGAAGCGACAAATTTTATCATTACTGGCGCGGTGGATGATATTTGGGTAAACAAAAAGGGAGAGCTTTTGGTGGTAGATTATAAGGCCACCAGTACGCAAGAAGAGATAAGCTTGGATGGCCAATATAAAGAAGGGTACAAAAGGCAAATAGAAATATATCAGTGGCTTTTTAGACAAAATGGATTTAAGGTTTCTGACAAGGGGTGCTTTGTTTACGCCAATGGCAAGAAAGACAGGGAAGCGTTTGACGGGCGTTTGGATTTTGATGTAGAGATTATTGAATATGAAGGAGACGATTCGTGGGTTGAGAAAGCAATCATTGAAGCGCATGAATGTTTGATGAGCGATAAGTTTCCCAAATGTAATCCGGAATGTGAATTCTGCTCGTATAGAAAGGCCGCCCAAGGTGTTGAGAAATAAGTAAACCCCGTTAGAGAACTTGCACGAAGCACTAGACTCCGCGCTCGTAAGGAGAAAATCCACCCCACGGCAAGTCGCAGGGCATTCTCTAACGGGGTAAAATAAAATCCCGTCCCGCCCTTTTGGTAAAATGCCAAAAGGGCGGGACGGGATTATTTTTTATGAGCAATGATATATAATGTAATTATGGAGGATGTTAAAAAAATAAAAAAAGTCCATTTAATAGGAATAGGCGGCATAGGCATTTCTGCCTTGGCGAGGTTATTTTTGCAAAAAGGCGTGCAAGTTAGCGGGTCAGACGCAACAAAATCGGAAATAACCGATGAGATCGCAAAATTAGGCGTGAAAGTTTTCATTGGTCACAAAAAAGAAAACGTACCCACAGATGTCGACATTGTTGTTTTTTCACCGGCTATTTTGTCGGACAATTCGGAATTTTTAACTGCCCAAAAAATTGGCGCCATTTTAAAGAATTACCCTGAAATGCTGGGTATTCTAATGGACGATTATTTTGGTATAGCAATTTCTGGAACAAATGGAAAAACAACCACCACTTCTTTAATTGGGTTAATGCTTGAAAGCGCGGGCATGGACCCAAGTGTTATTGTTGGTGGCAGAGTGAGAATATGGGATGGAAATTTTAGGAGCGGTAAAAATAAATATTTTGTGGCGGAGGCGTGCGAATATCGTCGCCACATGCTCAATTTAAATCCAAAAGCGATAATTTTAACCAATATTGAGGAGGACCATCTGGATTATTACAAAGATCTGCAAGATATTAAAAGTGCTTTTAGCGATTATATAAAAAAACTAAAGAGCAACAATCTTTTAATTTATAACGCCGACGATAAAAATATTTTAGATATATTAAAAAATTCGCAAGCCAAAAAAATAAGCTACGGCACAAAAAGCCCAGCTGATTTAACAGCGCAAAATATTAAAAAAGAAATCGGCGCGCAAAAATTTAATCTTGTCTGGCAAGGGAAAAATTTAGGGGAACTAAAAATTTTTGTTCCCGGGGATTTTAATATATATAATTTTTTGGCCGCCAGCGCGTTGTCCTTGTCGCTTGGGGCGGATATTGGTTCCATAAAAAAAGTTTGTAAAAAATTCCACGGCACTTGGAGGAGATTCGAAAAAGTGGGCGAGTTCAAAGACAGGCCTATTATTTCCGATTACGCGCATCATCCTACGGCCGTGCAAAAAACTATTGAAGCGGCAAAAGAATTTTACCCCCACACCTACCAGCAAAAAAAACTTACAAAAGATTTCCATAAACACCCCACAACTCAAATGAAAAAAAACGGCGATGTTGATGTAGGTGTGGGGGTTTATTCCCCCTCAAAAGTTTTGGTTGTGTTTCAACCGCATCAGCAAAACAGGACCCGCATGCTTTTTGATGATTTTGTAAAAAGTTTTCAAGGGGCGGACGGATTAATTCTATCCGAAATTTATCAGGTAGAGGGGCGTGAAGAAGAAAAAGAAAAAATTAGCTCAAAGGATTTGCTAAAGGCTATTAAAAAGACAAGTTTGCGGCTACGCCCTAAAAATTTATTTTATGCCAAAAACAAAGAAGAGGCGCTTAAAATTTTAAAGAGAAATGTTTTAAATTATGACGCAGTAATTGTTATGGGAGCGGGAGATATTTATCAAATAGCTAATAAATTATGATAATAGAATTTAGTAAAGATTTAAAAAAAGAAAAAATTTATGCCAATGGGCATGAACTTGTACAGGTTTTGGGGCAAAAAATCAATTTGTCAAAAAACCGGACAGCTTTAAATAAAAAGCTTATTGGTACTATCAAGAACCCTGTTCTGGTAACGGATTTGTATGCCATGGCCAAACAGCTTAAGAATAATATAGTGCGTGATACAATTTTTGCCTTATACCAGAGCTATCCGCGTATAACTCAATACAATAAAGTGAGTGTTTGGTGGGATCCTTTGCGCCATAAAGATGTGTGGTGCCCATCAATAGATACGATTTTATTTGCCAGGGCGCTCAACAAAATAATAAAAAATAGCCGATATTTTAAATCTGTGCTGGAAATCGGGTGCGGATCGGGATTTTTGGGAAAATATATTGCCAGCACGTTTACTAATATTAAAAAGGTGGTTTTTGTGGACATTAATCCTTTTGCCATCTTGTGTGCCAAAGATAACACCAAAGAGTTTCATATAAAAAAAGAATTTTTTACGCAAAGGTGGCAAAATATAAAAAAGGGTGAAAAATACGACTTGATTATTTGCAACCCTCCTTATTTGCCCAGACCTCGAAGTGTAGACAAAAATTCCTATGAGGGCATTAGTTTGATGCGCGAGATAATTTTATTCGGGAAAAATCATCTGAATGAGGGTGGATCAATTGTGATCAATTATTCGAGTTTGTGTGAAAAAGATGCCAAAAATTTTATAAAGCAGTCTGGGCTCAAATCGCGATTATTGGTAAAAATGAAAGTGCCGCTGAAAGTTTTACCAGTCTTAAACAATAAAGATTGGATGAAATTTTTATATAAAAAAACAGGTCTAAAAAAAGAACCTCGCCAGGGATATATTTATTGGCAAACATTAAATATAGTGGAATTAAAAAATGATAAAAAAATATAAAAATAAAAAGAGAGTCTTGGTCGCTATGTCTGGGGGCGTTGATTCATCTGTGGCGGCGGCACTGCTGACTAAAAGCGGAAAATACGAAGCGGCTGGGGCGTATATGAAAAATTGGTCGGATGAAGATTTTTTGGATTTTTGTACATCTGAAAAAGACCAATTTGATGCCAGATGCGTGGCGGCAAAGTTGGGCATTCCTTTTTATACTTTCAATTTTGAAAAAGAATATTATGACACGGTGGTGAAATATATGATAGAAGAATATCGCGCTGGGCGCACACCCAATCCTGATATGCTTTGTAATAGGGAGATTAAATTCGGAATATTTTTAAAAAAAGCGCTATTGCTTGGATTTGACTATGTTGCGACAGGACACTACGTTAAAATTTCAAAAATCAAAAATCAAAAATCAAAACTCTTTGAGGCGAAAGATAAAAATAAAGACCAGTCGTATTTTTTGTCGCAACTGGCGCAAGATCAATTAAAATATTCTTTATTTCCAATAGGAGATTTTGTAAAACCAGAAGTAAGAAAATTGGCTAAAAAATTCAATCTCCCTACGGCGGACAAAAAAGACAGCCAAGGGATTTGTTTTATCGGGCCAATGCGGCTTTTGGAATTTTTAAAAACAAAAATTAAATCAAAAAAGGGTTTAGTGAAAACATTACAGGGGAAATTGGTGGGGCAACATGAAGGGGCGGAATTTTTTACCATAGGGCAAAGAAAAGGCATCGGCTCTTCGGGTGGCGGCACGCCGTATTTTGTGGTGGCAAAAGACACCAAGAAAAATATTTTATATGTTTCGGAGGGTGATCAGGAAGATTTATATAAAAAAGAACTCGTGGCGGAAAATGTGAATTGGATTTCAAGCAGTCCTCCAAAAAAATCTTTTAATGCGCTGGCAAGAATAAGATATCGCCAGTCGCTTCAAAAATGTGAAGTTATAAAAATGGCGCGAAAGAATTTATGGACTCGTTCCGAGCTTGCCGAATGGAAAGTGGTGTTCGATGAATCTCAGCGCGCAGTGACATCGGGACAGTTCATTGTATTTTATTTAAAATCGGGTGAGATGCTTGGCGGGGGAGCGATTAAATAATAAAAATAAAACCCCGCCTCAATGAGGCGGGTCGGAAAACCCTACGGAGTTTCTGGAGGATTTTCCGTGATTTTGTTAGAGATAGTGCCGATGACTATCACCTGTTGGTCTTTGTCAGCGACCACGATGTCGCCTTCTTCAGGATATCTTTCACCGCCATCATTTAGACCAGAGTTTTCGTTCGAAACCACTCTCGTGAAATCGAATGTGAAGATCTCCCGGCTGGCATCCTGTGTCTGGGCGACATACCCGGGACCGCTGTTTGGTGCGAAGTACTCATTTAAAATAATGGCGGTTTGGCCGGGTTTCAGGCGAACTCGTGAACGCTCCGCCTCCTTACCTGCGTCCATAGACGCAGTAACGCTACTGATAACAATGACTATGGCAAGCACTGCTAAAGCTATTCTCTGAGCCGGCTTAACTTGACTTGCTCCGGCAGCAGCGGCGAAAGCAAGAGCCATGATTCCCGTGACAATGAAAAGCAACAACATATCACACCTCTCTTTCTGTTTTGTGTGGTTTAGGGAAATTGACGGACTGTCCGCCAACTCCATTCACCATTCAATTTTGTAAAAGTGCCACTAAAAGAACTAAAGGCATTATACTCCCTTTTGACAACTTGTCAAGGGCTTCGTAATATCCCAATAGCTTGGAAACGTTTTTGGTATAGTAAGTTAGCTATTAACTAAAACGTTTCCAATATGCCTTATACAACAAATCCTCACCTGCCCAAATTAA
>Ga0209211_10006628_pt1 | contig 16662 bp, 13 predicted proteins | sample RifGroA2_FD_183992 | JGI IMG/M metagenome (GOLD analysis project Ga0209211, IMG submission 183992) | Groundwater microbial communities from Rifle, Colorado, USA - Groundwater A2 (SPAdes) (version 2) | ecosystem: Environmental > Aquatic > Deep subsurface > Groundwater | place: Rifle, Colorado... | reverse complement strand
CCCGCCTCAACCCGCGCAGCACACTGTTCATCGTCGCCAGCAAAACCTTCACGACGCTGGAAACGATGGCCAACGCGCGCACGGCGAGAAACTGGGTGCTTGCTGCCGCTGGTAACGAGCAAGCCATCGCCCGCCATTTCGTCGCGGCATCAACCAATCTGGCCGCCACGGCCGAATTCGGCATCGCCCCGGAAAACGTCTTCGAATTCTGGGACTGGGTCGGCGGCCGCTTCTCGATGTGGTCGGCTATCGGCCTGCCAATAGCGCTGGCCGTCGGTTTCCGCCATTTCGAACAGTTGCTGGCTGGCGCGCACGCCATGGACACGCATTTTTTCAATGCAACCCCCGAAGGCAACCTGCCACTGACGCTGGGGCTGATCGCGCTGTGGAACACCAATTTTCTCCGCGCCCACAGCAACGGCGTCTTCCCCTACAGCCACTCGCTGGCCTTGCTGCCGTCCCATCTGCAACAGCTCGAGATGGAGAGCAACGGCAAGCGCGCCAACCGTGACGGGGTGGCTGTCGACTACCCGACCAACCCGATCCTCTGGGGCGAAGCCGGCACCAACGGCCAGCATTCGTTCTTCCAGCTGCTGCACCAAGGCAGCGAACTGGTCGCCTGCGATTTCATTGCGCTGGGCAAATCCGACTTTCCGCTGCCCGGCCACCACAGCGGCCTGCTCGCCAACTGCCTGGCGCAGTCGTCGGCCCTGGCCTTCGGCCAGACCGTCGACGAAGCGCGGGCCGCCGGCATTCCCGAGCACTTGTTGCCGTTCCGTCGCTTCCCAGGCAATCAGCCATCCTCAACGCTGGTTCTGCCCGAACTGACACCTTTCACGCTGGGCCAGCTCATCGCCCTCTACGAGCACAAGGTCTTCTGCCTTGGCGTGCTGTGGAACCTTAATTCTTTCGACCAGTGGGGCGTCGAACTCGGCAAGCAACTGGCCGGCAAGCTCGCCCCGTGCATTCGCGACGAGGCACCAACTGACGGTCTCGACCCGTCGACGCGCGGCCTGATCAACCATTTGCGCCGTTTCCGGAGCGAACCCCATGACTGAAGTCGTCGTCATCGCCGCCGTGGCGAAGAACCGCGTGATCGGCAAGGACAACCAGCTGATCTGGAATATCCCGGAAGACATGGCGCACTTCAAGGCGCTGACTGCCGGCCACACGGTGATCATGGGACGCAAAACCTGGGAATCGCTGCCGCCGCGTTTTCGCCCGCTGCCCGGCCGACGCAACATCGTAATCAGCCGGCAAACCGACTACCCCGCCCCCGGTGCCGAATTGGCCGATTCCCTGGAAAACGCCCTGAAACTGGCGTCGACCGCAGATACCGTTTTCATCATCGGCGGCGAGCAGATTTACGCCCAGGCGATGGCGCTGGCTGACCGTCTCGAAATCACCGAAGTCGACCTTGAACCCGAGGGCGATGCGTGGTTTCCCGAGATTTCCACGGTCAACTGGAAAAAAACGTCAAAAACAGAAGATGCCGGCCACGCCTTCGTGACCTACCGGAAGCAGTAATTCATCGTCGCAGTGCCGCGTTCAGCTCGCGGCACCGGACAACGCTTCGCCCCTGTCAGCGCACGCAATCCACGTAGTAACGCCCATCGGCGCCCTTGACCAGACCATGGACGTCGGTCTCGAAACCGGGGAAACGCGCATTGAATTCGCGGGCAAACTTCAGGTAGTTGCAGATCGTCGCGTTGAAACGCTCGCCCGGGATCAGCAACGGAATACCCGGCGGGTAAGGCGTCAGCAGCACCGCCGTGACACGACCTTCAAGTTCATCAACCGGGACGCGCTCGATGTCGCGATGCGCCATCTTGGCGAAGGCATCGGCCGGACGCATGGCCGGCACCATGTCCGACAAATACATCTCGGTGGTCAGGCGGGCCACGTCGTTCTGCTTGTAAACGCTGTGGATCTGCGTACACAGGTCGCGCAGGCCGACGCGCTCGTAGCGCGGGTTTTTTTGCACGAACTCGGGCAGCACCTTCCACAGCGGATGGTTCTTGTCGTAATCGTCCTTGAACTGCTGCAAGGCCGTGACCAGCGTGTTCCAGCGGCCCTTGGTGATGCCGATGGTGAACATGATGAAGAAGCTGTACAGGCCGCACTTCTCGACGATAACGCCGTGCTCGGCCAGGTACTTGGTGACGATGGCGGCCGGGATGCCGAATTCGTCGGCGAAATCGCCATCGACGTCGAGACCCGGGGTGATGATCGTTGCCTTGATCGGGTCGAGCATGTTGAAGCCATCGGCCAGATTGTTGAAACCGTGCCAGCGCTCGCCGGGCTTCAACATCCAGGCGTCGCGCTCCTCGATGCCCTCTTCGGACAAATCGTCCGGCCCCCAGACCTTGAACCACCAGTCGGCGCCCCACTCCTCGTCGACCTTGCGCATGGCGCGGCGGAAATCGAGGGCCTCGGCAATCGATTCCTCGACCAGCGCCGTACCGGCCGGCTCTTCCATCATCGCCGCAGCGACATCGCACGAAGCGATGATCGAATACTGCGGCGAAGTCGAGGTGTGCATCAGATAGGCTTCGTTGAAGATATCGCGGTCGAGCTTCTGGTTCTCGGCATCCTGGACCAGAATCTGCGACGCCTGCGATAAACCGGCCAGCAGCTTGTGCGTCGATTGCGTCGAGAAAATCATCGACTCCTTGCAGCGCGGGCGGTCGGCGCCGATGGCATGGTAATCGCCATAGAAATCGTGGAAAGCGGCATGCGGCAGCCAGGCTTCGTCGAAATGCAGCGTGTCGATCTTGCCATCCAGCTCCTGCTTGATGTCCTCGACGTTGTAGAGGATGCCGTCGTAGGTCGACTGGGTAATCGTCAAAACGCGCGGCTTGGCGGTCTTGTCGGTAATGAACGGGTTGGCGGCGATCTTCTTCTGGATGTTCTCCCAGAGGAATTCCGATTTCGGGATCGGCCCGATGATGCCGAAATTGTTGCGCGTCGGCATCAGGAAAACCGGGATCGCCCCGGTCATCATGATGGCGTGCAGGATGGACTTGTGACAGTTGCGGTCGACGACCACGATGTCGTTCGGCGCCACGGTCGAGTGCCAGACGATCTTGTTCGACGTCGAGGTGCCGTTGGTGACGAAGTACAGGTGGTCCGAGTTGAAAATGCGCGCCGCGTTGCGCTCGGAAGCGGCAACCGGCCCCGTGTGGTCAAGCAACTGCCCGAGTTCCTCGACTGCATTGCAGACATCAGCGCGCAGCATGTTTTCGCCGAAAAACTGGTGGAACATCTGGCCAACCGGCGACTTCAGGAAAGCAACGCCGCCGGAATGACCCGGGCAGTGCCAGGAATAAGAACCATCAGCAGCGTAATGCACCAGCGCGCGGAAGAACGGCGGCGGCAGCGAATCAAGATAGGCGCGGGCTTCGCGCTTGACGTTGCGGGCGATGAATTCCGGCGTGTCTTCGAACATGTGAATGAAGCCATGCAGTTCACGCAGTACGTCGTTCGGGATATGGCGCGAGGTGCGCGTCTCGCCGTGCAGGAAGATCGGGATCTCGGCATTGCGGTTGCGGATTTCCTTGACGAAGGCACGCAGCTCGGCCAGCGTCTCTTCCGGCTCCAGCGCCAGTTCCTCGTCGTCAATCGACAGGATGAAAGCCGAGGCACGGCTCTGCTGCTGGGCAAACGAGGTCAGGTCGCCATAGCTGGTGACACCCAGCACTTCCAGACCTTCCTTCTCGATGGCGTCGGCCAGCGCCCGGATGCCGAGACCGGACGTATTCTCCGACCGGAAGTCTTCGTCGATGATGATGACAGGGAAGTGGAAGCGCATGTTGAATCCTTAAAATGCGGCGACCCGCCGCAGCGGGTCACAGAATAAGACGATTTCGTTACGGTATCGCGTCAGATTTTAGGGAGGGTGACGCCAACTTGCCCCTGATACTTGCCGCCGCGGTCCTTGTAGGAAGTTTCGCAGACTTCGTCGGACTCGAAGAACAGCACCTGGGCACAACCTTCGCCAGCGTAGATCTTGGCCGGCAGAGGCGTCGTGTTGGAAAACTCCAGGGTGACGTAGCCTTCCCACTCGGGCTCGAAAGGCGTGACGTTCACGATGATGCCGCAACGGGCATAGGTGCTCTTGCCGAGACAAACGGTCAATACCGAGCGCGGAATGCGGAAGTACTCCATCGTGCGGGCCAGCGCGAAAGAGTTAGGCGGAATGATGCAGACATCGGACTCGATCTCGACGAAGGACTTCGGATCAAAGTTCTTCGGATCGACGACTGTCGAGTTGATATTGGTGAACACCTTGAATTCGCGGGCGCAGCGGATATCGTAGCCGTAGCTGGAGGTACCGTAGGAGACAATTTTCTCGCCATTGGCCTCGCGTACAAGCTCGGGTTCGAACGGCTCGATCATGCCGTGCTCAGCCGCCATACGGCGTATCCACTTGTCTGATTTGATGGTCATTTTTTATCGTCCGCGCCACAAAAAGCAAAGGCGGGATTTTACCCGCCTTTGAGTGGGGTTTTGGCAAAAAACTTACGTATTCTGAACCACGATATTCGGGAACTTCGAGGTCATGTCCTTGGCTTTCTCGCCGATCTTGACGGCAACCCGGCGGGCAATGGTGCGATAGATCTCGGCTGTCCGCGAATCCGGCGCGCCGACCACGGTCGGCTTGCCACCATCGGCCATTTCGCGAATCGCCAGCTCCAGCGGCAGACTGCCGAGGAATTCGACGTTGTAATCGGCACACATCTTTTCGCCACCGCCCTCGCCGAAGATATGTTCTTCGTGGCCGCACTTCGAGCAAATGTGGATGCTCATGTTCTCGACGATGCCGATGATCGGGATATTGACTTTCTCGAACATCTTGAGGCCCTTGCGGGCGTCGATCAGCGCAATATCCTGCGGCGTGGTGACAATTACCGCGCCGGTCACCGGCACCTTCTGAGCCAGCGAGAGCTGGATATCGCCGGTACCCGGCGGCATGTCGACGATCAGGTAGTCAATGTCGTGCCAGTTGGTCTGACCGAGCATCTGGTCAAGCGCCTGGGCGACCATCGGGCCGCGCCAGACCATCGGCGTCTCGACATCGACCATGAAGCCGATCGACATCGCCTGCACGCCGTAAGCTTCCAGCGGCTCCATGCTTTGGCCATCCTTCGATTCCGGCTGCCGGCCGGCCAGACCAAGCATTTGCGGCTGCGACGGACCATAAATGTCGGCGTCGAGAATACCCACGCGCGCGCCCTCCTGAGCCAATGCCAGCGCAAGATTTACGGCTGTCGTGCTCTTGCCGACGCCACCCTTGCCGGAAGCGACGGCGATGATGTTCTTGACCCCCGGCAACAACTTGACGCCAAGCTGCACGGAATGGGCGACGATCTTGCTGAAAACATTGGCGGACACGTTACCGACCCCCGGAAGGGTGCGCACGGCTGCGATCACCTGCTTGCGGATCGGATCAATCTGACTTTTTGCCGGGTAGGCCAGTTCGATATCAAACGACACGTCGTCGCCATCGATTTTCACATTCTTGAGCACCTTGCCGGCGACGAAATCCTTGCCAGTATTGGGGTCGACCGCAGCAGAAAGCGCCGCCCTGACTTGCTGTTCTGTAAGACTCATGGAAACTCCGGTTTTGGGGTGAGCAACGGGCAATACCCGAGTGATTTTGTCCAGTATACCCAAAACCTTGGCAGAAATCAGCCTTGGTGGACGGTATCCAGGCGGTAGCCCTGCCCATAGACTGACGACAACATCAACCCACTCTCGCCGGCCAGCCCGAGTTTTTTGCGCAAACGACTGGCATGGGTATCGACGGTACGCGTATCGACACCGGCATCTCGCGCCCAGACGCTGCTCAGCAACTCATCCCGCGACAGAACGCGGCCGACGTTGTGCAAGAGAATGACTGCCAGTTCGAATTCACGCTGGGTCAGATCGACATCGACCCCGGCCAGCCTGATCCGCCGACCTTCCATGTCGATCTCGATGCTACCGAACTGCACGGTGGCCGGACGCACTTGACGGCGGCGCAACAGGGCATGAATCCGTGCCATGAATTCCATGTAGCGGATAGGCTTCGGAATATAGTCGTCAGCACCGAGACGCAGGATGTCGGAAGCAGCCTCCTCGTCGGTGCGGCCTGTGCAGAAGACAACCGGAACCTCCCAACCGCACTTTTCGCGCACATGGCGGAGCACTTCATCACCGCCAATGTCAGGCAGGATCCAGTCGATGACAAAGAAATCGAAGCTTCGGGTCTGGAGCGCCTCGACGCAGGATTTCCCGTCCACAAACACTTCAACCTGATGCCCCTCGCTCTTCAAAAGCGCCTTGAGTACCTCAGCCTGGCTTCTACTGTCCTCAACCACTGCAAAAATCATAGATCCTCCCGTTCCGCGCCGAATTCTGCGCCCTTCGTGCAGCTTCGGCAATCATTCATCGATCATGTTTTACCAATCGAGCACACTGGTTTACGTTCCCTAACAATTGTCGCTGAAAGGTGTCGGCCTGATTTCTGAATCGTCTCCCTGCTTCCTCGCGGTAAAATTGCCCTTTATTTTTCCAGCCTTGCCCATCCATGTCGCGCAAAATACTCGTCACCTCCGCCCTGCCCTACGCCAACGGCGCCATTCACCTTGGCCATCTGGTCGAATATATCCAGACTGATATCTGGGTAAGGTTTCAGAAGATGGCCGGCAACGAATGCTGGTACGTTTGCGCCGACGACACGCACGGCACGCCGATCATGTTGCGCGCCGAAAAGGAAGGCATCACGCCGGAAGCGCTGATCGCTCGAGTCCATGGCGAGCATTCGCGCGACTTTGCCGGCTTCGGTGTCGGCTTCGACAATTTCTACAGCACCAACTCCGACGAAACCCGTGACTGCGCCAACGATATCTACCTCAAGCTGCGCGCCGCCGGCCTGATCGAGACGCGAACGATCGAGCAATACTACGACCCGGTCAAGCAACTGTTCCTGCCCGATCGCTTTATCAAGGGCGAATGCCCGAAGTGCGGCGCCAAGGACCAGTACGGCGACAACTGCGAGTCCTGTGGCGCAGCCTACGCGCCGACTGACCTCAAGGAGCCGTATTCCGCAATCTCTGGCGCCAAGCCGGAACTGCGCAGCTCCGAACATTACTTCTTCAAACTGTCCGACCCGCGCTGCGAGTCTTTCCTGCGCCAATACACCAGTCGCGACAACGGGGTTCTGCAAAACGAAGCCGCCAACAAGATGCAGGAATGGCTGGGCGCTCCCGGCGAGAACAAGCTGACCGACTGGGACATTTCCCGCGACGCCCCCTACTTCGGGTTCGAAATCCCCGATGCGCCGGGCAAATATTTCTACGTCTGGCTTGACGCGCCGATCGGCTATATGGGTTCGTTCAAGAACCTGTGCAGCAAGAACGGTCTGGACTTCAACGAGTACTTCAAACCGGACTCAACGACCGAGCTCTACCACTTCATCGGCAAGGACATCCTCTACTTCCATGCCCTGTTCTGGCCAGCCGAGCTGCAACACGCTGGCTACCGGACGCCGACCAAGATCTTCGCGCACGGCTTTCTCACGGTCGACGGCGCCAAGATGTCGAAATCGCGCGGCACATTCATCACCGCCCAGAGCTACCTCGACACCGGCCTCAACCCGGAATGGCTGCGCTACTACTACGCCGCCAAGCTGTCGGCCAGCATGGAAGACATTGACCTCAACCTTGAGGACTTCGGCGCCCGGGTCAATTCCGACCTGGTCGGCAAGTACGTGAACATTGCCAGCCGCTCGGCCGGCTTCATCACCAAACGCTTCAACGGCCAACTGGCTCCTGCCGCCGCCGAACTGCCGGCCATCAAGGCCATCCAGGAAGCCGCCGGCCGCGTCGCCGAACTCTACGAAGCCCGTGAATTCGGCAAGGCCATGCGCGAAATCATGGCGCTCACCGATGCTGCCAATCAGTACGTCGATAGCGTCAAGCCCTGGGAACTGGCCAAGCAGGAAGGCAAGGAAGTCGAACTGCATGCTGCCTGCACCAATGCGCTCAACCTCTTCCGCCTGCTCACCGTGCTGCTCAAGCCTATCCTGCCGGTGGTCGCTGGCAAGGTTGAGAAGTTCCTCAACATCGCGCCGCTCGACTGGACCGACACGCAAAGCCTGCTTGCCGCCGGCCACGGCATCAATGCCTACGAACACCTCATGACGCGCGTCGATCCGAAACAGATTGAAAAGCTGGTCGAGGCCAACAAGGAATCGCTGGCGCCGACCCAGGAGCAGCAGTCACCGCAGCGCCACGCCGAGCATCAACAAAACGAAGTGAAATCCGAAAGCCCGTGGGAGCCGTTCTGCAACATCGACGATTTCATGAAGGTCGACTTGCGAATCGTCCGCATCGCCAACGCCGAACACGTTGAAGGCGCCGACAAGCTGGTGCGCCTGACCCTCGATGTCGGTAACAACGAAACGCGCAATGTCTTCGCCGGCATCAAGGCCGCTTACGATCCAGCGCTACTGATCGGTCGCCTGACCGTCATGGTAGCCAATCTGGCACCGCGCAAGATGAAATTCGGGTTGTCCGAGGGGATGGTTCTGGCGGCTTCGGATACCGAGGGCAAAACCCCCGGGATTTTCCTTTTGTCACCCGATTCAGGCGCTCAGCCCGGGATGCGAGTGAAATAAATTGACACCGTCCAAAACGGTTGGCGCAGCAAGGAATCGCCTGCTGCGCCGCAGCAAAATTGTGACACAACCTAAGATTTCACTTTAACTTAGCTAGCCAATCTAGCTACACCGTTTAGGCTTTTGGAACTATCCACAAAAACTGTGGATAAGTCTGTGAATGAATCAAGGGGTAAGTCGCTAAGTGACCGTTCCACAAGGATTTTCCTTACCCTGCCCGAAACTTGAGCTGAACAACAACACACTGATTTTAAACGATATTTGATTCACCCGGCTAATCTGGCAAATCTATCACTCAGAAAGAAAAGTGGCGCATCGAAACGCCCCAACTCTGTGCATAAGTCAAGCCTTGACTTTCGCTTTGTCAAGACCATTTGATAAATATCAATAAACCAATCAACTACCGGCCCAGCACATGCTCAATCGAACCAATCGCCCACCCCGCCCGACGCTGACCGGCCCGATCTTTCTCTATGCGCTGGTCGATATGTTTGGCCTGGCCTGCGTCGGCATCGGCGCCAGCTGGTTTGCCGCCGGCAAGGGCGCGATTTTGGCTGATTTTCCGACGTCGACCGTGGAAGCTGTGGCCTGCACTGCCGGTGGCGTTGCTGTCATGCTGTGGGCGGTGGCGCGCATTCTGCGCGAACTGGCCAAGCAGTCGCCGCAAATGCAGGCCAAGTTCGATGCCTATATCAGCGCAAATCACCCGGACAAGGTTCGGAAGGCCCCTGAAAACGAACAGGATTAGTCGGCGACCTTGCCGCTCGGCTTGAGCCACGCCGGCAATTCGCGGTCGCCGGCATTTTCGATAATGTATTGGCGCACCAGGCGACGAACAACCTGGGATGAAGTCAGGTCCTTGGCCGCGCAGATTTCCTCGAAGATTTTCTTTTTCTGAGGATCGATCAGGATAGTCAAACGTGCCGTGCGTTTCTCCATGATTCACTCTTGTTTGATTCGTGTTGCATCATATTAACATGTGATTAACATTGACGATTAACATGGTGCTCATATAATGCTGCGCTTACCCTCCGAGCGTGCGTCATGAAAATCGCCTTCCACCCCAAGCTGCTGGATTGCCTGCCTACTTATAACCGCGCGCAATTCGGCAAGGACATTGCGGCGGGAATCACGGTTGGCGTACTGGCCCTGCCGCTGGCGATGGCTTTTGCCATTGCCTCGGGCTGCTCGCCGACGGCCGGCATCTGGACAGCCATCGTGGCCGGCCTGATCACTTCGGCGCTGGGCGGCTCACGGGTGCAGATCGGTGGCCCGACCGGCGCCTTCATCCCCATTGTTTACGGCATCGTCGCCATCCACGGCTATGCCAACCTGATGGGTGCCACCATTCTGGCCGGCATTTTTCTGCTTGCCATGGGCCTCGCCCGCATGGGGCAATTGATCCGCTTCATTCCGGTTACCGTCGTCATCGGCTTCACCAACGGCATCGCCGTCGTCATCTTCCTTGCCCAGATCAAGGATTTTTTCGGCCTGCAGATCGACAGCCTGCCTGCCGAATTCTTCCACCGAATCAAGACCCTGGCCGCCAACGCCCACACGATCGACCTGCCAACTCTCGGCCTGGCCTCGGCCTGCTTCGCCTTCCTGCTGTCGTACAACTGGCTGGCCCAGCGCATTACCTTCCTGCGCCGCGCCCCCGGCCCCCTCGCCGTGCTCCTGGTCGGCACCCTGGTTTCCTACCTGTTCGACCTGCCAGTACAGACTATCGGTAGCCGGTTTGGTGGCATTCCGCAGGAACTGCCCAACTTCGGGCTTCCCGACCTGTCGATTCACGATTTCGGCAAGCTGATCTCGCCGGCGATTACCATCGCGCTGCTCGGCGCCATCGAGTCGCTGCTCTCGGCCCGCGTTGCCGACAGCCAGATTGACGACCGTCACGACCCCAACCAGGAGCTGGTGGCCCAGGGGCTGGCCAATATCGCTGCGCCGTTGTTCGGCGGCTTTGCGGCGACCGGCGCCATCGCCCGGACCTCGACCAACGTCAAGTCCGGCGGCCGGACGCCAATCGCCGGCATGGTCCACGCCGCCGTGCTGCTCGGCATCGTCCTCGTTGCCGCGCCGCTCGCTTCTTACGTTCCGCTGGCCACGCTGTCGGCCATCGTCATGGTGGTTGCCATCAACATGGGCGAATGGCACCAGTTCGTCGAATTGCGCCGTTACAGCTACAACTACCGGATCATCCTGCTCGCCACCTTCTTGGTAACCGTACTCTTCGATCTGACCATCGCCGTCGAACTGGGCATGGTGCTGGCCAGCCTGTTCTTCATCTACCGGATGTCGGAACTGACCAAGATTGATCGTCTCCCGCTCAGCGAAGAAGCTCAGGAACCGCAGTTCCTCTACCCGGATGGCACGATGCGCGTCGCTGCCTGGCAGCTTTTCGGCTCGCTGTTCTTTGGTGCGGCGAATAAGCTCGAAGAATTGCTCGATCCGCGCGAAGGGCACCCCGAGGTCGTCATTCTCGACATGACGCGGCTGATCCAGCTCGACACCACCGGCCTGGAAGGCCTCGAAAATCTGCGCGACAAATTGGCCAAACGCGGCTGCACCCTGCTCGTCTGCGGCCTCAACTCGCAGCCCGGCTCGCTGCTTTACCGCTCGGGCTTCATCGATCATCTCGGCGACGAAAACGTCCTGACCGACCTGAGCGAAGCCCTCAAGCGCGCCTATATCCTGCTGCCCAATCTGATGGGCGGCTTTGAAGAAGACTACTGAAAAGGAAACTCCATGAGCGGCTTGCCAAACTGTCCGAAGTGCAAATCGGAATACACCTACGAAGACGGCACGAACTACGTCTGCCCGGAATGCGCCCATGAGTGGAGCAAGGATGCCGGCGAAAGCACCGAGCAGGCCCGCGTCTGGAAGGATGCCAACGGCAACGTCCTGCAGGATGGCGACTCGGTTACCGTCATCAAGGATCTCAAGATCAAGGGCTCGTCCTCGGTCGTCAAGGTCGGCACCAAGGTCAAGAACATCCGCCTGATCGATGGCGACCACGACATCGATTGCAAGATCGACGGCATCGGCGCCATGCAGCTCAAGTCGGAGTTCGTCAAGAAGGCCTGATTTTCAGACTTCCACGGTCAACCGTAAAAAACAGCCAAAATCGAAATCTTCCGATTGCCTGCTTGCGGCGCCTTCTAGCGTTGCAAGCCCGCCGCCCAGGCTTCAGCCGCTGGCCTGACAATTTCGATCCATGGCCCGGGGTAGATGCCGATGGTGGCGATCATGACAATCAGCGCCACCAACACAGCCCATTCGCGCGGCCGGAGGTCGCTGGCGTTGGCCACCGCGGCCCGGCTTACCGGGCCGAAAAAGGCTTTGCGATAGAGCGACAGGAAGCCGCCGGCCGCGATGGAGAGGCCGAACAGCGCGGCCATGCCGGCGCCGGTGTGGCTTTGCAGGGCGGCGATGATGAGCATGAATTCACCGGGGAAACTGCTCGTGCCTGGCATGCCGACGCCGGCCAGGCCGCAGATCAGGAAGCCTGTGGCGAGCAGCGGCATGGTTTTGGCCGCACCGCCCAGCGCGTTGACGTCGGTTGAGCCGGTACGCTGGCGCAGGAATTCGAGCAGCACGAAAGCCCCGCCGGTTGCCACCGAAAAACTGAGCAGCAGCGACACCGCGCCCTGCGCCGCCTGCGCCGTGTAGGAAGCCAGGCCGAGCACGGCCAGCCCGACGTGGCAGATGCTGGCGTAGGCCAGGCCGAGGCGCAGGTTGCTCTGGGCCAGCATACCGACCGCGCCGTAGAGAATGGCGACGGTGCCCAGCCCGGCGAGCAGCCAGTGCAGGTCGAGCGCCGCCTGCGGCGCGAGCGGAATGGCGAAGCGGATCAGGCCGAAGGCACCGAGCTTGAGGCCGACGATCAGGGCCGTCAGCGAACCGGGCGCGGCCAGCGCGAACTGCGGCAGCCAGGTGTGGAGCGGCACAAGCGGCACCTTGACGCCGAAACCAATCAGGCAGAGCAGAAAAACCGCCGTTTGCGTCGACCGGGGCAGCGACGCGCCGAGCAGGACCGTCAGGTCGAAAGTCGGCACCGGCTGGCTGGTGGCGAGGATGACGAAGGCGATGAGCAGCGGAATACCGCCGGCCAGCATGATCAGGAAATAGCGCGCCGCGGCGTGGGCGCTGCCGCCAGTCACGCCCCAGCGGCCGAGAAGAAAATAGAGCGGGACCAGCGTCAGTTCCCAGAAGACGAAGAACAGCGCCGTATCGAGGGCGCAGAAAATGCCCAGTGTCGCCATCTCGAACAACAACAGCAGGCTGAAATGCAGGCGTGGCGCATCGGGCACGGCGTTCCAGCTGGCGACCAGCGAGCCGAGGAAAAGCAGCGCGGTGGCCGGCAAAAACAGCACGGAAATGCCGTCGACCGCGACGAGGTAATGAATATTCAGGCTGGCGATCCACGACACCCGTTCGAGCAACTGGAAACGCGCCCCGGCCGGGTCGTAGGCGACCAGTGCGGCGGTGGCCAGAGCCAGCGTGACGAGCATGGAGAAGGCCACGACATGGCGCGTCGCCCGCGTCGGCAGCAGCCAGATCGCCGCGATGCCGCCGAGCGGCAGGAACAGGAGCAGGGAGAGCAGCGGCAGGCTCATCGCACGAACCTCGCCGCGGCCGCCTGGCTGGCCGTTTCGGTCAGATACAGCCAGGGCTCGGTGAAGAAACCGATGGCCAGCATGGCGGCCAGGGCAATGCCGCAGACGACGTATTCCATCGGCAAGGTACGGTCGACATCGTGGCCACCGGCTTTCGCCTGCGACAGGAAGGCCCGCTGAAAAGCCCAGAGCAGAAAGCCGGCCGCCGCGACGTTGCCGAGAGCGGTCGCCACAGTCGGCAGCGCACCGAATTTGTCGATGGAAGCTTCGAGGATCAGGTGAGCGGCATCGAAACCCGGCGTGCCGGGCATGCCGACGATGGCCAGGCCGAAGGTCAGGAAGGCGATGGCGAGGAAGGGGATGCGCTCGAACAGGCCGGACAGTTCGTGCAACTCGGTCGTCCCGGTGCGCCGGAAGACGAAGCCGACGATGAACCACATGCCGGTCACCGCCAGCCCGAAGTTGGCGGCGAGCAGCATGGCGCCCTGGATGCCCGACTCATGCAGGCTGAACAGGCCGATGACGAGCAGGCTGGTGTGACTGACCACGGCGAAGGCGAGCAGGCGGCGCAGGTTGCTCTGCTGGAAAGCCAGCGCTGCCGTGAAGAAGACGCCGGCCATGGCGAAGCCGACGACGTAGGGCTGCCAGGTTTCGACCGCCGCCGGGGTCAGCGGCAGGACGAAACGCATCATGCCGTAGATGCCGACCTTGACGCCGACCATGAGCGCCGGGGCAACGGCGATCAGGCCGTGTTGCGCCATGTTGGGCAGCCAGCCGTGCAGCGGGAAGAGCGGCGTGCGCACGGCCAGGCCGTAGAACAGCAGGTAGAAGGCGGCGGTCTGGAACTTGCCAACCGGCACGGCGCCGACCAGATCGAAGAGATCGAAGCTCCATCGGCCGCCGGTTGCCTCGGCGTGGCCCCAGCCGAGCACCAGACAGCCGGCCGCGAAAAGTACCCAGCCGAAGGCCTGATACTGGACGAAGCGAGCCAGGGCATGGATTTCAGCCCGCGACGAGGCCCAGCGGCGGAGCAGGAAAACCACCGCCCACAATTCGAGGGCCGAGAAGGCGGCGAACCACGCCACATTGACCGTCACCAGCATGCCGACCAGCCCGGCTTCGGCCAGCAGCAGGACGGCAAACAACCGGCCCGGCGAAATCATGCCGCGACTCATGCCGTAGAGCGTCATGAGCAAAGTGAGCAGGGCGACGAGCAGCAAAAAGAGCAGGCTCAGGCCGTCGACCGCGACGTGGTAGGCCAGCGGCGCGAAGCGTTCAGCCAGTTGCAGGGCGGGCAGGGTCGGGTTGATGTGGCTGACGGCGACGATGCAAAGCACCAGTTCGCCCAGCGCGAAGACCTTGCCGAGCGTGACGCCGGTTCGCCGCTCGTTGAGGGCATAGACCACGGCCGCGCCGAGCAGCGGCAGCAGTTGCAGGGCGAGGAGCAGCGGCAGGCTGGCTTGCTCGGTCCAGAAGATTTCGGTCAGGCCGCTCACAGGATCACCACGAAAGTCGCCATCACGGCCATCATCAGGTAGCGCGGCTGTTCAAGCAGGTTTTCCAGCGTGCGCAGGTAGGCGCCGGCCCGGTGCATGAGCTTTTCGGCGGTGCCGCCCTTGCCGCGCAGCAACAGGCGGTATTCGATGCGTTGCAGGACATCCGATGCCCAAGCCAACAGGCGTCCCGGCAAGCCATCGACTATGACCAGCGGGCGGTCGGCATGAACTGCCTTGCCCTGCCCTGGCTGGCCGATGGCGTGGTCGATGAAATGCTCTTCGAAGGCGTGGGCATCGCGCGAGAAGGATGCCGTCGGCTGGACGAACAGCGTATCGGCCAGCTTGTCGAGCCAGAAACGTTGCAGGGCGGCGGTGTACAACAACTGATTGTTGCGCAGCCAGGCCGGCGGCGGAGGCGGCCGCTCGCGGGTGATGACCAGCCACGATGGCGCGACGAGGAACTGCCAGACCCGCCAGCCGGCATGCAGGCAGAGATGGACGAGGGCCAGCGTCGTCCAGCCGAGGCCGATGGAAACGAACATCAGCGAGACCTGGAACAACGTCGCGAAGATCAGCGCCGACTTGACGTCGGTCTGCACCAGACCACACAGCCAGGCGTAGATGGCCGTCAGCGCACCGGCGACGACGAGGCCGAACATGACGTCGGGCACCTGGAGGAGCAATGGTTCGAGACGCAGCATCAAATAGACGCCGGCATGGACCATGACCGCGCCGTAGAAGATGGCCGACGATGGCGTCGGCCCTTCGAGCGCCTTGGTGATCCACGCCGAGAAAGGCAGTTGCGCCGATTTGGCGAGCGCCGCGATGACGAAGCCGATGACCAGCAGACGGTCATTGACGACGCTGATCTGCGAGGCTTTCGAGAGCAGCGTCCACTCGAAACCGCCGAGCCAGGTGGCGGCCAGGCCGAGGGCGAGCAGAAAGCCGGCATCACCGCCGCGATTGGTGACGAAGGCGAACAGCGCGTTGCCGGTCGCCACCGGCCGATGCCAGGCGTAGCCGATGAGCAGGAAGGACGAGACACCGCACATTTCCCAGCCAACGAAGGCGAGCAGCCCGTTACCGGCGAGCAGGACGAGCTGGATGCCGGCCAGGAAGAAACTCAGCGCGATGAAGAAGCGATGGAAGCCGGCCTCGCGGTGCAGGTAATTGGCCGAAAAGCGGATGACCAGCCAGCCGATCAGCGCCGTCAGCGTACCCAGCGTCAGCGACAGTGGGTCGAGCATGAAGGAGAAGGTGGCCTCCCAGTTGCCGTTGCCGAACCAGTGGGCGAGGCGAAGGTGGCCGGGGGGCGCGTCGATCAGTGCCAGGGCATCGATGGCGAGGAGCAGCACGAGGCCGCCGAAAGCGGCGAGCGACGACAGCCGGGCGGTGAGCGGCTCGGCGGCATCGCCGGTGGCGGTGCCGAGCAGGACGCGGGCGGCATTGATGACGACGGCGACCAGCGGCAGGACGGGGACGAGCCAGATCCATTCGGGCAGGTTGGCGAGCAGCGGGATCATCGAACGCCTCCGAGAATGATCGCCGGCGCCAGCGGCTCCGACTCCCCAGCGAACCAGTCGGCCGAATGCGCGACCTGCGGCAGCACGGCCTTGCCGGACCACGGCAGCCAGCCGCGGCGCGGGCAGTAAAGTTCAATTGCTGCGGTCGACGGCGATTTGGCGGCCAAAACGATCCATTCGTTGTTGATCAGTTCCTGCAGCGGCGGCTGGCGATTGAGGATGGCGGTCAGGCGCTCCGTGGTCTGTTCGACAACGACGAGCAGGCGCATCGGCTCGTGGATTTCGACCATCTGCCAGGGCAGGCCGGTGCGCAGGTCGGAATCGGCGCCTTCCATGACGCCGAACAGGCCGGTGATGTTGTG
>Ga0209211_10006627_pt1 | contig 16662 bp, 10 predicted proteins | sample RifGroA2_FD_183992 | JGI IMG/M metagenome (GOLD analysis project Ga0209211, IMG submission 183992) | Groundwater microbial communities from Rifle, Colorado, USA - Groundwater A2 (SPAdes) (version 2) | ecosystem: Environmental > Aquatic > Deep subsurface > Groundwater | place: Rifle, Colorado... | reverse complement strand
AACATTATTCCAATTGCTCGGGTTGTCTCTGTATTGATTTACAATTAAAGTGACTGGAGTTCCGGACGGGGCCCAAAAATATGCTGATGCGACATATGTCGTGTCTGGAGTAATTAACATGCCTGCTGGCTGCGCAATATTGGCATCAGTTCGATCATTGTTGTAAAAATAGCGACCGGTAAACGCACCCTCTTTTTCGTTTGCCCCGGTATTCTCAACTTTTAAACTTCTTTGTCCAAATAAAGTTTTTTCCTCAGTTGAGGCAATTGTTGCGTGCCACGTCTCCCATCCATTTATCCCCAGATTGCTTTCAAATGAAGGGTTAAGAAGATTTTCTGTACAATCATAATACAAATAATAATTTCCCTCGTCCTTTACCACAAACGGGTCTCTTGCACCAAGTAAATCATGGAAACTACTGTTCCCCCAACGAATCACAGGAGAGGATTGAATTTGGGGAATGCTAATAAACTCATCTGCTGCAAAAACTTTTTGAACAACAAATGAACTTACAACAACAGCAGTAAAGAAAAATAGTAACAGTCTTTTGTTCAGCATTATGTGCCAAGATAACTATACTACTTACGCAGCGGAGTTAACTAGACTTGTAACAGGGAGAAATTTGAAAGGGCGTCTGCCTCAAGGTTCGCTTGACGCAAACGCCCTTTAGAACGTTTCAAAACCCTTGGGTTTTGATTTACGTTCCCATCTCACCTCTCGTAAGCCCAATTTCCCGGACTTTCGACCATAAGGAAGTAGCCACGCACGTGTTCCATCTCGTAGTCATTGACAGGAAACCCACGAAGGTGAGTTTGCCAACCACCGTTATTCCACCGGACAAGTTGGGTTACAGTTACCCCCTGACTTGCCATGTCGGACAACAAGGAACTTGCTCTGAAACTTCTGCGTCCTTGTGGTATCGAGACCAGCTGCCACCCGCTTCCGATCGGCAAGGTTGATGTCAAGATAGGTGCAGGTTGGGCTTGTGGCAAAGTCCAAGAAACGGTTGCACAATGTTCTTGACCTCCCTGACCAAGAACATTCACCAGCACACTACCCGAAATTCTTGACTCAACCGTCTGCCATTCGTTGGTATTCAAGGGTTTGGGGTTGATCAGGCTGCCGTCCGCGTTGTACAAGTTGATTCCGGACAGATTGTAGTTTCGGATGGTCATCAGAGCACGAGGTTGAGGTGAGAACTCGTCCAAGGCTACCATAACTTCAGGCCCGGGAACACAGGTTGTATACCACTGCGTATCAACCAGAGTTCTTGGACCTCGCGCCCCACCAGCCGAAATCAACCTAAATCCCCTTGGATAACGAGTATAGTCAAGGTCGGTTGACTCGTAGTTAGTGTATCCTCCTTCGCCAATTGAACGCGTTATAATTTGAGTCGGCATGGTCAAGTAAACAGTATGGAACTGGATTGAATCTGTAAACGTACTTTTGGCAAACCAGTCTGTCCGATACGCCGTTCCGCGTGCCTCTTGTCCAAACTTGAAACTTGCCTCGAGCGATGCTTGTACCGTTGGTTCATCTGCTGACACCACCCGAACACCTAGAAAAACTACCAGCAAGATGGAAACCACTCCAATGACAGCCAGGGTCAAACCTGATTGCGCTCGAATCGGGATTCTCACTTTCAAGCTCCTTTTTTATTCCTACAAGTTGTGATGTTAAGCTGCGTTGCTTGAAGAACGAGGAGAAACGCTAAGGCTGTTTGTCTCATCCTCCTAGCATTTCATTATATGTACATATTGAAGCTTAAAGTCAAATGACAACAAAAAAGTGGCACTAGGCGATAGACATCTGATGTCCATTTGAGGCTAAATTTTAGATAACGTATCAAATTGTATCATCTTCTGGCTCTTCAATATCGATAAATGCTTCCTTGGAGTAAAGTTCTAGCGAATCACCTATCCCCGCGTATACAAAGTTTATGTAATCTTTTGTAGAACTAAAAAAGCTCAGTACTTCTTCGGATTGACAATAAAGATCATTTTTCTTTGATATATAATTTTTCATGCTACTCCAAGGATATTCATGTGTTTTTTCTTTAGGAAGTTTTGTTTTCGAAGAAGTGTGTGGATTAAGGTGTATATATTTCGTAAGATGTATTAGCTGTTCATCGTTTTCGACCGGAACAAATTTATATTTAAAAGTAAAAATTCTTCCTTCCCTTAACTCTTTAGCATTAAAATATTTGGTGTAGGCATTACCAAGTCTTTGCATAAATTTGGCAACACCTTGATCTGTTAACTCCTTTAATAAAAAATGAAAATGATTTGGCATCAGGCAGTAAGCAATAATATCAACAACGGGCGGCCCCCATCTATTTTCAATCTCTGATTCTTTTGGAAGTAAACCTAACTTTTGTTGCTTGAAATATAGATTAGCCGCTGGAGCGTTTTTTAGCCTAGCAAGCATTGTAGTTAAGAGGAAGCGCTCGAAGTAAACCTCAGAAAGAAAAACTTTTCTTTTATCCAACCCTCTATTGTAAACATGAAAATATCGCGGATTGTACATTAATTAACAATAACACGCCGTGGACATCAGATGTCAAATCGAGGCTAAATTTGAAGAAGTGTAACAAAATGTATCAATTCGGAAGTAATCAATCCCGCTCTGCGGGACGAAAAAGGGGCACTTGGATACCGAGCTGTCTGCTTGCGCAAACAATGCTCGGACACCTTGTGCCCCATGACCCTTCGACTCGCTTCGCTCGCTCAGGGCTGTAGCCCCCGACTATCAAACTCGCTCAGGGCTATAGCCCTTGCTAATTTCCCTTCGAGCAAAACTTGTCGAAACCCCTACTTTCCCTTATCCGCAACATCCGGGATACCATGTGCCGGATCTCGTGACCCTGACAAAGTATCCCTTACCCGGTCGTATGGCAAATCCGTCAGTTGGGAGATTTGCAAGGTAGCTATGCCACCCGCCGTTTTCCCAAGCTGCGATTTGCGCGACCCCGATACCTTGCTGGCCCAACTCGGCAAGCAACGAACGTGCTGTGTACGCTGAGTGATCAGAAGGTATCGATATCAGGTTCCATCCGTTCTCGAGAGGAATCTCAAGATACGTTGGCGGAAACGGAATCGCGACAACTGTCGGCGCTGGCGTGGCTGTTACTGCCGGAGTCGAAGTCGATGTGGGTGTGGCTGTCAGCACCACTGCAGTCACAGTGGGTGTTGCCGCTTCCGATAAGTCACTCGAGACCACATGCACGTCGAACACACGTTCCGCTAAAAGCTCACGAGTAGTCCTGTCACTCATTCGCAAAGCACGAACTTTCACCCGAGCATCTCCCGCCTTCAGACCCCGCAGTATCGCGTGATCGTACGGACAAGGCACTTGGATCCCAGGGCTACACGCCTCATACGCACTCGGAACAACGACATTCCAGTCGGAGCTCTCCCAGATGTAGGCAATGCCTGTCTGCGTTATAACCCGTCCGTACTCCATCAGATTCGCGTAGACCGAAGCGATTCTTGGACTGCTCCCAGAGGTCAGTTCTACGATCCCTTTCGGAAACTGGTCTAAGCCGTACGTCGCTTGGTCTGGCGTTGGAGTTGTGCTTGCCACCGGCTGTCCGAACCTCCAGTAGCCTGACGAGCACCACGACCGTTCCATATCCGAATAGAGAGCAAAGCTCCCGTCTTCGGGGGACGTGTACTCGAACTGGCGTCCAGGAAGGATCGATGCAGCAACGACACGTGACGGATGTGGCAGGAAATACAGTGTGTTGGTTGTTGTGTTTGTGACTCGTACCAAGGCCATCTGGTCGGAAGATTCTTTGATTTCGATACTCACCTTCGGACCCGGGAGGCAGATCTGGCTTTGCCAGAAACTCCCGATCACAGCACCCGTGCTCTTTTCTAGCATCATGCCGTTCATCGAGTACAAGTGTCCCGGACGGCCGTCGTACATCCCCCTGACTCCATCAGACGAAATTGTCTGAGAAATCGAACTCCAGGACGACGTCCAGTTGAACATCGCGGAACGGGTAAAGACATTCGTCGTATTGCTCCAGGCGTAGAAAAAGTTCGTTGAGTAGAACTGCTCCGACTCCCGTACGCCCCATTCCATCTCAAGCCCGAACCGTTCACCACCGCCTGCCGCCACACGTTCGACCGCCACGGCCAAACTGAAAATAGCAGCTGTCATCCCCACAACCACCAGTACCAAGATCCCAAAATTCTTCCTCATGTTTCGACTCCTTCTGTTTTTTGGACCATGACCCGTATTTGGTTGTCCTTCGACTAGCTCAGGATAAACAACTCCTTATTTGGAAAATTTAGAACGTTGTCGCCTTATGCAACTTTACGTTCTAGAATGTCAATGTGCAAACGCTCTCCATCGTCTCCTTGCGCACTTTTGTCTTCTTGCGAAGAAATCGCATCCGAGAAACTTAAGAAGAGCTATTGTAAACGTAAACAAGAACAAATTTTGTTCGCGTTTATCTTTACAATAATTTAATTGGGGCACTTGGACACCGAGCTTCAGCCAAAGGCTGATTTGCTCGGCGCCAAGTGCCCCACGTCCCTACTTTCCCTTACCTGCGATACCCGGGGTGCCATGTGCCAGAGCGTGTTACCCTGACAAAGTACCCCAAGCCGGAGCGGATTGAGAACCCATCAGTCGGGAGTCCGGACAAGTAGCTGTGCCACCCACCGTTCTCCCAACTGGCAATTTGCGCAACCTCGATCCCTTGACTGCTCATCTCGGCAAGCAACGAACGTGCTGTGTATGCCGAGTTGGCAGAAGGAATCGAAACCAGGTTCCACCCGTTCACGAGCGGTACGTCGATGTACGTCGGAGGGAATGGGATTGGTTCGACCGTTGCCGTTGGTGTCGCAGTCGGAACTTCCGGCAAGATTATGAAAGTCCCACCAGCATACCCCAATCTTGAGTTGACATCCAACCTGATCAACCCCGACCTTGGCGAAAGGTTCGGCATCGTGAACGTCACTGCCGTACTTGTCCAGTACTGGCTGTTGTACTCGGGATTAAAGTGGGCAAGTTCAATTCCTCCACCATCCCGCTCAAGCCAAACATAAAGCGAAATCTCGTTAGGCCGTCGAAAGTTCTGACCTTCGACCACTACCTGTTGCCCCGGCGCTGCCTCCATCGGAGTCACTTTCGTGATCACCGGCGGGACTTGTTGCGTCGAAATCGCCGTTGGTGTAATAGTCGCGGTTGGCGTCGGTGTCGGGCATGTCCCAATCGTGAACACGTTGTATGCAAGAACCGTTTCCGAAGTAGGCAAACCCACTCCATCATACGGCGCTTCCGCAACCGTTACCGTATAGGTTCCACCCGGAAACAGTTGAACCGTCCCTTCCCAGCGGATGCTGGAAATTGACCCGTGGAATTCCGCGTGATCGCCCAGTGTACTCGAAACAGCACTCCCGGCACCGTAGTGTGCAGTGATCGTACCGTCTGATACCTCGTACCAATACCCCAAAACCGGGGACAGGATCCGAGCATCAATGGCAAGATCGACGTGACTCGTCGGAACCAACGTATGCGGCCCCGCGCAGCTCCAACTTACCGCGACGCTCGCCCGGGGCGAAGTCGTCGTCGGTATCGTGGTTGGAGTAGGCGTTGGCCCACCCCCACCTGCGTATGCCATTCCTCCGACCAGGCTGGCAAGAGAAATCACCACCGCAGCCACCACCAAACCCATAATCCCCAAAATCCTGCGCATTCGAGTTTCTCTCCTTCCGCTTTTCTTGGACCATGACCCTGCTGGCTATATTTTGTTGTCGCACAACTCCCTTTGGAAAGTAGGTTATTAAGGTGCAAAATCGGCAGCCTCATGCGTATTAGCCATCAACCTTATCGGCCTCAAGCCAAAATCATAAGAATTTGCCGACCCTTAGATATTGTGAACGTAAATATGGATGTTTTTAACCTCCACATCTAGCTTCACAATATTACTATACTTGCTACTACAGGATAGCATGTTTTTGGCATTTTGTCAAGTTTTCACTTGGAACTTAAAACCAGCCTTTTTGCTACGAAAAAAGGGCGTGCGACCAGATCAATCTCCCAAAGGAGAAATCTCTGGCACTCACGCCCCTGTTTGCAGACTACTTCTTAGTCTGCGTGTCCGCACTGAGCGGAGTCGAAGTGCTCATCACGATCGCCCTGCCCGGCACCCAGACCCCCGCACGCTCAACGCGCACGAAGTAGCCTCGGCCCGGCTCAAGCGGGAAACTGTTGGCCGGGAAGTTGTGGAGGTGAGACTCCCATCCTCCTCCTTCCCATCGGCTGATCTGAATTGGTCCAAGCCCGAGCTCCGAGAGTTCTGTTAGAACATCCTGAGCAAACCTCGGCCCGTTAGTCAACACTGCGATATTGTTCCAGCCACTGTTCAATGTGACAGTGACAGGCGCCGCAGGAGTCGGTGTTGGCGTTGGCGTACTAGGCGCCGGTGTCAGCTCCAGATTGATCATTGCGGGAAAGTACCAGCTGAATGTGGAGCACGTCGTGTCCAAGTCATATGTTGGCTCCGACTGGAGGGATACAATCCCTTCTCGGGAGTCAACGCTAACTCGCTGTTCAACAGTCGCCCACCCATCAACTGGCAGTGGCCAAAAGCCCATATCCCCGATACCTAGAACCGTCGTGACCGAAAGTGCCTTCGTCTCGATGGACAAAGCGTTGCGTACGGACGCATTCGACTGTGCCGCAAGCAACATCCTCTTGCCCGTCGTGTTGTGCACGATAAGTTGGATCGTAGAATCGTTAGTCTGCGGCCACTCGCTGATCAAAGCAAAGTACTCCGGACCCGTGGGACAGCCTCGAGTGTACCACTGAGTTTCTGCCACTGGAGTATCCGCGCCCTGCACCATGAACGAGAAATACAGCGGCGAGAAAACCACATCGGTTAAGAGCGTCGTGAGAAACCCGCCATCCGGCCCTGTCTGCACTGTAAACGTGCTTCCCGACCCAGACATTTGCACCGTTTCTGAGAAAAACGAGCGCAACGACCAGCTTGTCGGAGATGGTTCCTTGCCTAGAGGCTGACTCCATTGAACATGCCAGGCAAACTTGTTCGAGTTGAAAACAACCGTCCCAGGTCCACCTGCTGCTGCCCTATCGGCAAACAACGCGATCCCAGCAACCACCAAAACAACAAATGACGCGATGAAAACCAAATGCTTCTTCATGCGACCTCTCCTTTTTGAATTTGTGAATGAGCTAACTGCGTAAAAACAACGAAGCTAAACCAAGCGTTTTCGTGCCTAATTCAACCCCATCATTTACTTACTAGAGGTTAACATATTTTGAGCTAAATGTCAAACAAGCGAGGCTTTACTTTTCAACAACATTCGAACCCATTTCTTTAGCTAAATTCCTAAAGAAGTCTTTTAATTGCGCAATGGTCAAGGGCTTAATCATCCTTGGTAAAAACTCGAATTCCTCTACTTTCAAAAAATCAGCAGACTGGTTCAAAATATCCAATTTGACCCCAAATTTAGCCTCTGCCATAATCAACAAGTCCCAAACGGAAAATTTGTTCAACAAAAAGTACAAGTCCACAAAGTCCTTAACCTCGCTGCGTTGATTGATAAGCATCATTTTACTTGCTGCGATATCTTCAAGGCTATCAGTTTCCATACCTTCAAAAATTTCACCAACCTTAAGTCTTTTGTACGGATAATACGCAAAATCAACTTTCAATAAATACCTGTCGGGAAAAGACATGTTAAAAACATGTGTATCCTCAATTGTTTGGGGAGAAAATTTGAAATCGTGCTTAATACTCCATGAACTTACTTTATTCAACAAGATTAGTGGGTCAAATTTATTTTGTGAGAAAAAATCAAGGTCGTCAGAAACCCTGTGGTGAAGATAAACTGATGCGAGCGCCGTTCCCCCGCTGAAATAAAATTGAGATCGGAAAAAAACGTCGTTTGCTATTTCTCGAAAGATAAGTAATTGCTTATCTGTTAATTCCCTTACTTTCCCCATATTAAGAGTTCAAAAAGTCGTTTCTTTCTCGGTTGAAGTTTTAACTTGTTCCAATTTTTCTTTACTTCAGATAATTTGATCTTTGTCGTTTTTCCAGGCTTAGTACCAAAATTGATTTTTCTCTCCAATATCAACAGTTTCCCAGCCTTAGTTGATTTAATCGTTGTTGGATAATCCCAAAGGTAACCCATGTTTTGATTGTATACACTCTGTTTCAATTTTGCAAAATCTAGTTCTCTATTTGAAGAAACATATCAAACTACATCACCTTCGACAGTGGGTGCAAGTCAAGCTCGGAACTATTGCCTGTTTCTTGGATAATTTTCAACAAAGATATTGTAGTCAAAGATGTCTACGTTCCCATCCTGGTCAAGATCCGCAGGACTCCCCCCAACAGGCATTCTTGGACCAAAGTGTCTAACTAATATATTGTAGTCATCAATTGACAGTTCTCCATCACCATTGATATCACCTAATAATGTTTGTGGTGAAGGAGACGGACTGGGACTTGGAGATGGTTCAACACTTGGCGATGGAGACGGCGAAGGGCTAGGACTTTGTGAGGGAGAAGGGCTTGCCCCGATTGGATCGGGGCTTGGCGAATGGGTAGGCTCAAGGCCAACAAATTGGGCTGAATAAACGTTCATGCTTCCCCCGCCAGAAACATACACCCTGTCTCCCCAAGCTGCAGCATCATACGACCACAACCCTTCAGGAAGCAAGGTGTTTTCTTCCCAATCGCTTAAGGTCATATATTGGTTAATTCGAGAACTCATTACCAATCTCGTCTGGGCATAGTCCTTTCTTCCTCCCAAAACAAAAATGTTTCCATTGAAACTTACAAGCCCATTTGAAAGCCACCGTCCTGGCAAATTCGTCAATAGTCTGAATGGGTCCGCCAAGGTTCCATTTTCACCAACTTGAGCTCGATAAACAATGTTGGTTCCACCTTCAGGCTCTCTTATTTGATATCCGCCTACCACATATAGATAACCGTTCATGGCCACTGCTGAAGAGTAAACCATTCCCGTTTGAAATTCTCCAATATTGGACCACTCGGACAACCCCCCGTCTTCTAATATTCTGGCTGAATAAACATTGTAATTGTGCCCAGAGCTGTAATTTGCACCTCCCAACAAATATATGTAACCGTTTGAGACTACAGCAACCGGAGAATATAAGCCCTTTGGTAGTTTTGTCGTTTCCGTCCAGGAGCCAATTCGCCCGTCGTTCCCCATTTGAGCAAAGTACACGTTGTCTGACGCAGAATAATCAGAAGCCTGCCCACCAAGAACATACAAATACTGGCCGCTGGTAACTGCAGCATGAGAAGTTAGAGCTTTTGGAAGAGAAGTCGCCCTATCCCAAATATCAAGAGATCCGTCTTCTTTTACTCTTGCGACACTGACCGTATCAACAGGAACGTCAGCAGCGTATCCTCCAATGTTAAAAATGTATCCATTCAAAGCAACAAGCTTACGAGCGTAGGTAGCAACTGGCAAATTTGATTCACTTCTCCAAAGACTCAAATGGCCTTGTGCAACTGGTGAAGGACTTGGGCTGGGTGAAGGCGATGGACTTGGAACAACAGGAGATGGAATCGGTGAAGGAGTTGGGCTCGCAAGCGGTCGATAAACAATTGTTTTTTGGACATCCCTGTGTGATCCGTCAGAATAGAAAAACCTTGCGTAAAGTATTTTTTGGCCTTCTTGTGAATCGGGAAGTGAAAAATCGCCTGTAGCAACATCTCCAGTTAGGGAGGTTGCATCAAGGACAGTTGATCCATCTCTGTCAGGACTAAGCCAGGTTGCAAAGTAGCCTGTGGCAACAACTGGCTCTGGAGCCGGCAGCCCGTTAACTTGCGCTGAAATTGAAACCGCAGGTATTCCTCCGGTTACGTAAATCCTCCCCTGGGAAAAGGTTGCACCTGCATTTAATATCTGACTTGTTAGTTGCGTAGTCTCCTGCCAACTAGATAGATTTCCATCGCTTTGGATAATAGCTTTAAGCACTCTTTTACCAAAAGATGGCGAATTAGAATTGTCTCCATACCCTCCAACAACATAAATGGTATTTCCAATTACCAGCGCCTGATGGTTTGTTGTAATAAAAGGAAGTGACGTTGTTGTTTGATATGCTCCAAGCGATCCATCCGAACTTATTCGCATTTTCAAAACAGTTCCAGGTCCAGTGTAATAACTTCCCTGCCCTCCAACCAAATACAGGTATTCATCTGTTGCAACAAGTGATGATGAATATATTTTCTGGGGTAACGTAAGTTCAAGCCTCCACTCACCAAGCGATCCATCACTCCCTATGGTTGTCGAATATATCTTTGAAAGGTTGTTGCCGTCTGCCGCACCGGTTTCCAGGTAAATTTTGTTATTCCATACTGTAGCCGTAAGATGGCTTGCAGAAACTGGTAGATTACCAAGTCGCTCCCAAGAAGATATTGTTCCGTCCCAGTTTGTTAAAGCCCTATACACAGTGTTTTTCCGCAAAAAGTCAGGTCCTCTCCCACCAAAAACGTAAATTAACCTTCGGTAACCAACAGCTGCAAAATGATAGCGTGCTTCAGGCAAGCCAGTTGTTACCTGCCAATCACCAACAACTCCGTCAACAAGTGGCGCATAATATACTGTATTTATAACACTCCTTGAATCGCTGCCCGCAATATTGTACAGATAGGAAGACCTGACCGAAACGAGCCGATGGCCAGAAAGCTCGTTTGTTGAAATTGTTTTTTCAGTTCGCCAGGTCCCCAAATCACCTGGATCAGGTACCGGAACCGGACTCGGTGATGGGCTTGGGCTTGGTGAAGGTGATGGACTGGGACTCGGTGATGGTTTTGGCGACCGTGTTGGTCTTTCAGGATATGGCGGGGGGCTTGGCAACGTAATTCCAGTCCAATAAGAATCTTCAAACAAGTTAATCGCCCAAAGACGTGGCCATGTATGATCTTGGATAATCAAGTTGTTGTTTTGATCGAATGCAACCTCACCTGCCGCGCCCATTGGGAGTTGAACTGCAGCGTCTGGCGTTTGTTTGCTTAATGGATCCTGGTAAAACCAAAGTTGTTTATTCTGACGAGTTTGTACATCCGCAAAATACCCATCATTTCCCACAACCATGTGATTTGCGCTGTCAAAGGCAATACTCACGGGCGATCCAGGTTGGTCAAACTTTCCATCATTACACCCGGGCATTGCTTGCTCCGTTAAACTGTTTTTGTTAAATACCTTCTCTGCCTCAATATTGGGAAAAAGACCTTGGGCATTTGCAAGATCCTCGTACATGAATGTTGTTATTCTGTTGTTGCCGTGGCACTCATATCTGTTTTCAACAACATACAGGTTCCCAAAGTTGTCAAACGAAGCTTGAGTTGGTGAACAAAGGCTTTCAGCAGTCGGTGAACCACTTGGAGACCAACTTCCAACTTCTATTTGGTCGTGATTGCACATGGTTTCCGATTTGTTTCTTTGCCCAATCACCATATCAACCAAAAGTTTTGCTCCGGGCTCGCCCAAATCATCATAGTTTTTAACTCTCAAAATCCTGTGGTTTGCTCCGTCAACAACGTATAAAGCCCGCTCTTGCCAACTATAGCTAACACTAGTGCCCATTGAAAAATATGAAACCGCACTGCCGTCATCCTGCCAATAAAGTGGAATATTTTCCGCAATCGGACTATTTTCACCTTGCACAAAAGGCAGCTGGTAAACTCTAATTTTTCCTTGGTCGTTAAAAACCCAAAGCCGACCGCGATCATCAATTGCTTGAGACAACCAAACGCGGGGCAAGCGGGCATTTATTGTTATGTCAGGCGGCGCGTCAAACGACTTGTCTTGGTAATTGTTCCAAACCAAGAGACGCCCTCCGTCAGCCAAAATCAACTGATTTTGGTAAACAACTGTTCCTGTTGATCCACCACCTAATCTGGAATCATCCGGCACATTTGGACCTTGCCCCGGAAACAAACCACCGCTGGGCAACGGAAAACAAGTTTTATCGTTTATTGTTCTTGTTTCAAATGGAACTTTATATCGCGAAACCCTGTTAAAAAACTCATCAGCCAAATAAATGTTATTGTCCTGATCAAATCCAATTGATCCGCCCGGTTTCCAGAGATTAAATCCCTCGTCATATATCGAGCCGCAAGCTGCGTCATATCCCGACCTATCACCCCCCGCGTGGTTTTGATCAATTGCCCCCAAAACTTTGATAATGTTTCCGTCCGAGTCGGTTAATATCGTCCTGTCCATCCCGTCATTTATCCATAACTTGCCTGAGGTATAATCGCCAACTTTGTATGTGTTAAATGCAAACCCAGTGGTACGAAAAATGTAATCACTTCCGCCCAAAGGTGTTAATTCCTTATAAGCCTGCATCCCGTTCGTAAAGTTTGGTCTAAAAACTAGGATCCTTGCTCTAAAAGCTTGAGGATACTCATCAATTACGTACAAATCCCCAGTATCCGGATCAACTTTTGCAAGTGTTGGAGAACAAAATCTGTTTCGAGGCAAATTATTCGGCAACTGTTGAGTAGATGCGCCAACATTCAAATAACAGTTTCCTTTATATCTGTTGCTGAAATTGTCTTGACCCAAAACCAAATCGGCAGTTTGGGAATCTTTGGGGAAACGCAAAACCCTTCCGTTGAATGTATCTGCAACCCAAACATTGTCTTGTATATCTATCGATACGCCCCGCGAAGCAACATGGTCCGGTGGTCCGGAACTTATCCAAAGCGAGTTGGAGGAAGGAGTTGTGTAGTCGTCATAATTCGACCCCTTGTTCCGACCGTTTGTTTCTAAACTGTCCTGTCCAATTTCAAAATCAGCAACATTGTCCCCTTTTCCATTTGACTTGTCTGCGCTTAGCGGTTGGTCGTACTTTAAAACTCTATTATTGTAAACATCGGGTACATACAAGTTTCCCTCACTATCAACATCGATGTTGGTCCTCATCCAATACTCGGCAGTGTTGGTTCGGGCCGGAAAATCAATTAAGCACAAAAGCGATGCTGTTGGACTTTTGTTAAAACCTAAATTGTTGTCTCCGTTACAAGCCCCACTTTCAATATCCGGTTGGCCAAAAACAATGTCGGGTGCTTTTGTCCCGTCCATGTAGCATGAATTCCCGCCAACCCCATTACAGTCTGAATCAGTCGTGCAAGACAGCGAGCTGTTGCCCACACATTTTCCTGTCCCATTATAACCAAGAACCCTGTTGTTCCCAGTATCAACAACATACAATTTGTTTGGACTTGTAGACTTGTCCACAATTACACCCGAGGAGTGGTCAATGCCAAACGGTCCCACTTTTCCACGAGAATTTTCCCCAATTCCCTTTTGTCCAAAAAATTTCAAAACCTTAATTTGAGTTCCGTAAAAATCAAAAGGAGTCGTCGCAGCACGAGGATTAAATATTTGAATCTTCTGGGTTAATACAAGCCCAACACCCAAAGACGCAAGAAGAAAGGCAACAATGCCCAAAGAAACAACGTCCCTTTTTGTTAATTTAAGTAAAGGATAATTCACCATTAATTATCAGTATTCACCAATTTGTAGCAATTTTCAACTTTTTTAGCCCTGATGCCATATCACACCTCCGAGGTGTGATATGTGATTATGATACACATTCAAGGCCACACCTTTAAGGTGTCCCCCCTACTGCATATTCGCGAAGTTTTTGAAGGTCACAAATTACGATTTCGCCCTTGTTGATTCGAATAATTTTTGCGTCTTCCAAGCGGTTCAAGGAAAGCGTTACAGTTTCCCGAAATGAACCGACAAAATCTGCAATTCGCTGGTGAGACAACTTAAGTGGAAGCACAATCTCTCTGCCTGCCCCTAACGTAGCCGAAGGCGAGGTGGGGTATCTTTCCGCGCAGTCATAAAGAAAATGGGCAACTCGCGCGGTTGAATCGGTAAACATAAACCCAACAAGTCTTTGTTCTGTATAGTCAAGTCTTTCAATATATGCATGCAGTAGATCAACAAGAAGTGACGAGTCGCGGACTGCATGCTCAAAAAATTCCTCACGCGAAATACTAACAACCTTTATATCAGTTAAAGCTTCTGCGTTGTGTTTGGCAGACTTATCAGGAGACAGCAAAGCCCTTAGCCCTACAATATGCCCCGGTCCAAGAAGATATGATGTCCCGTCTCGCCCGTCCTCAGAAAGCCTGTAAAGTTTGATAAATCCTTCTTTAATAAAGTAGAGCTTCTCCAAAGGATCACTCTCATCGAATATTATTGTTCCTTTTTTGATTAAGCACGCCGGTCTTTTTGTTTTTTCAAAAAATGAGGCAAAGTCTGGAGATTCCCAAATGTGTTCAAGCCTGTCTTTTAAAGAAGGTTTGGATCGTGGTCGCCAAATTCTTTCTAACAGTTTCGCCTTGCCCATAGCCTGATTGTAGCATACCACGTGATTACTGCTTAGCGCGTGTAACGTACATTACAGACTTCCCTGTCGCAATGATTTACAAATAGTTCAAACAACGTTGCACGTTAATAGAGCAAAGAAGATGGGCTTAAAAAGAGAACGCTTTGTAAGTTCAGGCGAAAGTATGTCATTCCGAACACGTTCGACAAGCTCAGTAAAGCGTCCTTTCTTCTGGCCCATCTTCGCTTAACGGCTCGCGCCAACTGTCAACATTTGCAAGAGTGGTTCTTGTAAATTGTCGGCAGTGAGGACAGAAGCGGAGACAAACAAACTTACCTATGAGGTGAGAAAAGTGAACGCGCTTACCATCATTCGTGCGGTTCTTGTCGTAGTTGTATCATTGATCCTGGTTCCGATCGTTGCGTCCACGACTCTCCATCCGCTGTTTGCTGTGGCAATTGCATTCGGCGTGGTGGTGTTCCTCTGGGACGTGTTGCTTCCGCTGGTTAAACTGGCAGCGCCAGTCAATGTTGATCTGGAATACCTGATCTCTCTGGCAGCCACAGCAGTCATCGTTGGTGCAATCGCTGTTTCGGCTCAAGTCAAGGCGATCGTCGGTGAACCAACGATTACGACATTTGCAACGGCTTACTTGGTACCGGGCGTCGTGAACTGGCTCGTCAAACTAAGCCAGCCTGGACCGGCTAAGACAACAGTAGCCGCCTAACGCGCCACATTCTGCGAGCCCAGCCTCTTGGTGAGCAAGCACGTATGGCCACCTTTTGGCTGGCCGCAACAGGTAGGCATTTGAGGAACTGTCCTCCCTCGAGTGTTCTACCTCGCCCGAGGAGGATGATCGTTCCGCTTAGCGGACTTTCATTCCTCCCCGGGCAAACTACTTTTTACTTCTTACTATTTACTATTCGCTGTTTACTATTTAAAATACCCCCATGATCAGGGAAATGCCGCCACCATACACCTTCGAACCTCAAACTCCCGATTGCTTTGACGGCCCACAGAATCCTATCGAGAGATATTTAACGGAAATCACCCAATTCCCACTTTTAACGCGGCAAGATGAAGTATATCTCGCCCAAAAAATCGAGCGTGGTAAAAAAGCCTCCGATGCTTTAGCCCATACTATGGATTTGGCCAAAAGAACAGACTTGGAAGAAAGAATAGAAACAGGTAATACCGCCTTTGAAAAGCTTGTCCAAAGCAACCTTCGCCTGGTTGTTTCGCGCGCAAAAAAGCAGATGAACCATAGAGTGCCACTTTTAGACTTAATCCAGGAAGGCAACCTCGGACTTATCCACGCCATAGGAAAATTCGATTGGAAAAAAGGCTTTAAGTTTAGTACATATGCTGTTCATTGGATTGATCATTACATAACGCGTGCCCTGCAAAACCAACCTGACGGCCCAAGAATCCCTGTGTGGGCACATGAGAAAAATGCCCAAATAAACAAAGTCGAAGCATACCTTACGCAAGAACTCGGAAGAACTCCTGAATTAAGTGAGTTGGCCGTATCAGCCGGTCTCCCTGGAGAAAAAATAACTTTCATTAGAGACCTATTTAAGCCGCACCTTTCCTTGGAAAAACCACTCCACGAAAACGAAGAAGCAATCCTATCAGAAACACTTGCTTCCCCAAACGCAGACGGCACAGATGAACTGGCTTTTACTCGTGTAAACCGAGAAAGGGCTTTAGAACTATTAGCAGAAGCCATGCCAAATACCCAAAACAAAGAAAGGGACATAAAAATTGCCATTGCTAGATTATTAGGTGAAGAAAACGGCAAAGAACTCACACTTGAAGAAATTGCTAGACGCTACGGGCTAACTAGGGAGCGCGTTAGACAGGTGCAAAGAAAAATTCTAGATGCCCTAAAAAACCCTAAAAGGAGAGCTTCTGTCGCCCTAATACAATTTGCCCGTGAAGGTGTCGCAAGACGAAAGAAAAAAAAGAAGCATCCGGTTGACAACAACTGACAACCCCCTTAGAATTGCTCAATGCCCAGATGTGAAGCGCAACTCCCAACACAAAACGCGCTTAACTTGGACGAATTGTACCAAAAAGAAATTAGACAACTTGAACTCCTTACTTTTGAACAAGAACAGATGTTGGGTCGGGCAATAAGCGAAGGTGTTGCAGCACGCACAACACTGGCCAATAATGGTTTATCAAGTCCGGAAGAAAAGAACAATCTTAAAAGAAGGATCGAGACCGGACTTCAATCACGGAGTGCTCTAGCCGAATCAAACCTCCGCCTTGTTGTCACTATTGCAAATAAAT
>Ga0209211_10006625_pt1 | contig 16664 bp, 16 predicted proteins | sample RifGroA2_FD_183992 | JGI IMG/M metagenome (GOLD analysis project Ga0209211, IMG submission 183992) | Groundwater microbial communities from Rifle, Colorado, USA - Groundwater A2 (SPAdes) (version 2) | ecosystem: Environmental > Aquatic > Deep subsurface > Groundwater | place: Rifle, Colorado... | reverse complement strand
TACCTTTACAGCCTTGGGTAGCATTTTTTATCTCTACTAAACTGGCTTTGCTAGTTACGGTCTTGTCGCCACTAATACCGACTAGTTTAATTTCATGTAGCCCGTCGTTTAACTGAGTAGTGTCAATAGTACAAATCCAAGAAGAAGCTGATGCAGTGCAGTTAAAAGTTTTTTCTAATTTGGAAAAATTATAGATATCATTGAAATTAAGCTTAACAGCAGAAAAACTATTACCTTCTTGGCGACCGCTAATAGTGGCCTGGCCTTTAATTGTCGCCTTATAGGCAGTGGTGATAGTTAGAGTGCCTTGAGTATTGGCTATTTTTAAGCTAATGGTCGGACTGGCATAATTGCCTTCAGTAGACATAGCCTTTAAAGTATAAGTCCCAGTGGACCATTCTTCTGGTTGAATATCACAATAATAATAGACAAAAAACTTTTTATAACATTCAACCCTTTTGGTTAACTGACCATTGTCTAAGCTATATAAATTAACCCAGCCAATATCATTTTGCGTTGAGACCACTTCCAGAGTGGTTAAGGCATTAATAGTAGAGCCACCGGCTGGTGATTTTATCGTTAACACATCGCCTGCGGCTTGAGTCATGGTCCAAGATAATAAACCGCCAACCATAATTAGAACTAGGAGCAATAGTTTTTTAGAGGTTTTCATAACTTTATTATTATAATTAAAATATTAAGTTAAGCATTATTTGATCTCTCTTTAAATATTGTATCACAAAATACAATTTTACAACATATTGGTCAATTGATTTGTAGAAATAGCTAAGATAACAAAAAACAGGCCGTTTGGCCTGTTTCTAACTATCATTCAGTAATTTAAATTTTGCCTTTTAAAGCATCTTTGAGAGTCTTGCCGGTTTTGAATTTAGCCACCTTAACTTCTGGAATAGTGATGCGTTCGGTTGGTTTCTGGGGGTTAATGCCGCCACGAGCATGGCGAGTACGGGCTTCAAAAGAACCGAAGCCAACAACGTTAACCTTACGGCCGGCCTTTAGTTCTTCAATGGTAATTTTAACAAAACTGTCGATCATGTCTTCAGCTTGTTTTTTGGAAACATGAGCCCTCTCTGAGATTTTGTCAATTAAAGTAGCTTTATTCATATAATTGTTTTTAATTATACTTTATTAAGTTATTTTATAATAAAAATTATTATTGGTAAAGTATGATGCTCAAAATGCCCAGGCCAATAAAACAGGTAGCTAGAATAATTGATGCCCAGAAAAGAGTTTTTTCGGCTCCACGTTTTGTGCGATAGACTGCACCGCTACCGCCAAAAACTCCGCCTAGACCAGCACCACGACCTTGGAAGAGGATGGCCAGCATCAGTAGAACTGAAACAATTATTTGGAGTATTTGAATTAATTTTAAGGACATCATATTATTTTACTGTGGCTAAGATTTTTTGTAAAATCTTTTTATTATTAATAGCTAAATCAGCCAGTATTTTGCGGTCTAACTCGATTTTGTTTTTGTGTAAGGCATCAATAAATCTGGAATAAGACAAACCTTGTTCTTTAGCAAAGGCACTAATTCTAATTTGCCAGAGAGCTCGAAAATCAACCTTTTTGTGGCGACGATCTTTGTAAGCATTGGCACCAGCTAGGGTAGCGGCTGTTTTAGCTTGCTTCATTAAATTTTTACGACCCCATTTAAAGCCCTTAGTCTGTTTTAACAGATTGTGTCTTTTTTTGACATGCATTGTTCCGCGTTTCACTCTTGGCATATGTTTAGTTATATGGCATTAATTTTTTAATAGTTTTAGCACTGGTGCTATGGGCTGAGACATCTCGTCTTTTGTTGCGTTTGGCATTACCGGATTCGCGAGCATTAAAATGATCTTGACCGGATTTGCGTCTAATCAGCTTGTCGGTTTTGGTTCTGATAAACCGTTTGGCCGTGGCTTTATGGGTTTTCTGTTTCGGCATAAAATTATTTTACATTAGTTATTTTTTTACCTTTATTAACCAATTGTATGGTAAACTGTCCACCTTGTTTTGTCAAGGGCTCGTCAACATCTATGTTCATTGCTTGATTATTTTGCATGGTCTCAACAAATTTAATGATTACCTCTCTGGCAGCTTCGGGGTGTTGTTTCTCACGACCTTTTAATCTTAATTCCAGTCGGATTTTATGGCCTTTGGCTAAGAATTTTTTAGCCTGTTCTATTCTGACATTAAAATCGTGATTGCCGATGCGGACTGACAAGCGAATCATTTTAGTATCAGCTTTTTTGGATTTAGATTTTTGCTTTTGAGCTAATTTGTCCTTCTCGTATTTAAATTGACCGTAGTCCATAATTTTAACAATGGGTATATCACCAGTGGGGTTAACTTCTACTAAGTCTAATTCTTCAGCTTGGGCTCGAGCAATAGCCTCGTCTAGAGCCAGCAGACCTATATTTTCTCCTTCAGCACCAATAACCATAACCCTCTCAGCTCTAATTTGCTGATTGACTCTGAATTTTTTTTCTTCTTTTGGTTTGGCTCTACGATAGACTCGACGCATAATTATTTGTTAATTTTTTCTTGGCGATGATAATTAAATAAATCTTTGACTATGACACTGACGGCTGTGGCTACGGGGATGGCTAAAATAACACCCATGATACCACTAATTTTGAAACCTATCATTAAAACAGAAATGCTAACAATGGGATTCAGACCAACAGCTTTTTGCATGATCTTAGGCACCAGAATGTTGTTCTCTACGGTTTGAATAACGAAGTAGAGGATAAGCACAAAGAGGGCCAACATTGGTGATTGTGTAAAGGCTAGGAAAACGGCAGGGATGGCACCTAGGGTTGGTCCGACATAGGGGATAATTTCTGTCATACCGGCAATTAGGGCTAGAATCAGAGCGTAGTTGACTCCTAGGATGGATAAGCCAACATAGGTCAGAATAAAAATGATAATACAGAGAAGGAGTTGACCACGAAACCACATACCAATTTTCTTTTGCATGCGATTTATCAAATTCAGGACATAGGTTTGATATTTATCTGGAGCCATAGACCAAGCTAGTTTTTTCATAGCATCTTCCTCTACTACCATATAGAAGGTAATAACTAGTACTAGGAAGAAAGCGAAGATGCCGCCAAAAATGGAGAATAGAGTAGAGAATAAACCTTTAGTGGCGTTCTGCAAACTCTGATTAACACTACCTAAGGAAGTCCTCATTTGATCAAGCCATTGATGCTTGTCAGCGTAATTTTGTAAATCAAAGAACACATTACTGGCCTGATCCACATATTTCGGGAAATTATTACTTAATTCAGTTATCTGGTGATTAATGGGTGGAATAATCAAATAGACTGCCAAGCTAACCATAGCTAGCAAGACCAGATAAATGATTAAGACGCCTAGGCCACGAGGTATTTTTCGGTTATGCATCCAATCAATCCAAGGATCAATGGCGGAAGCGAAAATTAAGGCGGCGAATAGCAAGGCGATAACATCAGAAATCAGATATAGGAAATAAAGGATCACGCCAATGACTATTATTTTAACAATAGTCAAGGTTGAAATATTAATAATAATAGGTGCTTTATGAATTGACATAATATAATAGTTATTTATTAGCTGTTTCTATTATACTATTTTTTACCGGAGACTACAAGAAAATTGACTAAGATAAGAACTATTTAGCTTCTGCTGTTTCATCTGCTATAATTGGTGTTGGGACTGCCTCGGCTTTGGCCTTTTTAGTCTTAGTTGCGGTTTGCACAGGAGATTCTAGTTTGTGATTGATTGATGCCAAACCTAAACGGTGCTCTTCAGGTACAACTGACATAATAGTAAAGTCATATTCTTTTTCAATTTGATAAGCTTGGTCAATCTTCTGACCAGGGGCCAGCTCCAATTGACTAATATGAGCTAAACCATGAATGTCCTTATCTAGTTCCACAAATAAACCAAAAGGATTAATCTTTAAGACAGTGCCTTTATGAGTTTGACCAATCTGATATTTAGTAGCTACATCTTTCCAAGGGTCTTCCTTAAGTTTTTTAGCTGAAAGAAATATTTTTGAACCATCAATATTAATAATTTCCGCTTCAATCATATCGCCAACCTTATATAAATCAGCCGGATCATCAATACGTTGCCAAGCTAGTTCACTAATATGAATCAAGCCTTCTAGGTTTTCACCGAAGTTAATGAAAACACCAAAATTAGTAATGGCGGTAATAGTGCCCTTGACTAAAGTGCCTACAGTATATTTAGCAATAACATCACTTTGTTTTTCTTGCCAAGCCTCTTTTTCGCTCACGACTAATTTTTCTTCTTCTTTTTCTAAGGTAATAATCTTGACTTCTAATTCAGTACCAATAATAGATTTTAGTTTTTCTAGAATTTTGTTTTTGTCGCCACCACTAACGCGAGGGTAGTTTTCTGGTGATAATTGAGAGACGGGTAAAAAGGCGCTGACCTGCATGTAAGAAACCAGCAGACCGCCACGGTTAGCTTCTTTGACCTTAACTTTAATACTTTCTTTATTTTTGAAAGCGGCCAGTAAGGTATCCCAAGCCTTAGCTTCTCCGGCATAACGGAAAGATAGTTCTAACTCACCATTCTCATTTTCTTGATCAACTACAGTAGCGACTATTTCATCGCCAGGCTGTAAATTAGCATATTCATCAGCTTCGAAATATAATTCACGACCACGGACTACGCCAGTTTGCACGCCATTAATGTCCAATCTGACTTCGGCTTTGGAAGCGGAAATAACCTTACCTTTAACTGTTTCACCAACTTCTGGCACAGCTAGTTCAAATTTATCTAGCAATTCGCCAAAGTTACTTGTTTTATTATCTGTCATATGAGTGTCTTTTTATCTAACAAAAAAAGACTACTTAACCCGCCTTGATTAGAGGCAAGCCTACAGCCACCTTGGCTATTATGGGAATAGCTATAACTCTGTAGTTTAAATTATAAGGTGTTTTTAAGTTGTGATTGATTATAGTATAAACTAGTTATTGAAAAAAATCAAGTATTTTGGCTAAAATAAAAAGTAAATTAATTATTTGTTTAAAATTAGTAAAAAATTATATAAATAGCCAAGAAACAAAACAGCCTTTTAATAAGGGCTGTTTTGATAATTTGTTGTATTCTAAGATTTTTTATTCTATTTATGCTTGCTGTAGTCAGTTGTTATAGGCGCTCCTTGATGTAAATATTGATAAGCTGCCAAGATAGCTGTGGTACCTAGGCCACAGGCCACAGTGATTTGTTTCATTGGCGTGTTAGTAGCATCACCGGCAGCGAAAATACCTGGTTGACTGGTAGTACAATGGTCGTCAATAATAATTTGTCCTTTGTCATCCAGTTTAACTAAATTAGCGACTAGACCAGTACTAGCTACGCGACCGATTTCAATAAAGATGCCATCGAGTTCAATGGTTTGTTCCACTTTGGTTTGATTGTTGTAAACAGTAATTGACTCCACTTTGTTTTGACCATGAATACTCTTTATTTCACTATTATCATACATAGTAATGTTGGGTGTTTGTTTAACCTCGTTCACTATGGCTTCAAAGGCCCGATATTTAGCAGTACGATTAATTAAGTGTACCTCGGTACAAATCTTGGATAAATATTCAGCAGCATCTAAGGCTGCGTTACCACCACCGACTACCGCTACTCGCTTGCCTTTAAAGAATGGCCCATCACAGGTAGCGCAGTAGGTGACACCCTTACCGGCTAATTCTTTTTCCCCAGGGATTTCTAAACGTCGAGGCAACAGACCCATGGCAATGACTAGAGTTTTGGCTTGATATTCAGTTTCTGTTGTTTTAACTACAAAATGATCGCCGTCTTTACTAATAGTCGTGACTTCAACTGCTTGAATATCTATCTCTAATTTTTTAACTTGATTAGACATGCGTTCTATCAATTCTGAAGCGGTGATGCTCTCAAAGCCCGGATAGTTTTCTATCTCAGTAGTTAGGTTAACTTGACCGCCAATGTCTTTGCTCAAAACTAAAAGATTCATAGCTCGGCGTTGTCCGTAAAGAGCGGCTGTTAAACCCGCCACACCGGCGCCAATAATAATAGTGTCGTACATAATTTTAGGTTAATTCTTTGTGCCTATAATCTATCACGTTGTGGCTGGCAAATCAAGTCAATCTTAATTGTCGGTTGATTCAGATAATCTATTCTTTTTTATGAGCCCTGGCATCTACTTCGTAATTGGTATTTTGAGTTTCAAAGAAATTTACTAATTCCAAAACATCAGTGGCTGAAGCCATCCATTTAGCCGGATTGCTTACCTGATAATGGGGGGGGAAGCCTAATTCTTCCAAGCGTCTATCCGCTACATATTGTACATATTGGTTTACATAATTGGCATTCAAGCCCAGTATACCCTTGGGGAACATGGCTTGGTTGTAGGCCACTTCTAGGTCTACGCCTTGCACAATGATTTGTTGTATTTCTTTGGAAAATTCTACAGTCACTATTTCTGGATTCTCTTCTAAAATAGTGAGGATTAAATTAATACCAAATTTAAGATGTAAACTTTCGTCACGTAGCACCCAATCGATCATGGAACCGAAGTTTTTTAATTGTTTTCTTTGTCGGAAGCTGAGGGCTACCATGAAACCGCTGTAAAACCAGATACCTTCCATAACAATATTGTAGGCCACCAGATTACGGACAAATTCTTGTTTACCAGCAACAGTATCAAGGTCTAATTGTTCATTAGTCATGCGGTTGAGATAGCTGGTCACAAAGTCTTCCTTGGCTTTGATAGCGGGATTATCTAGGTGTTGATTGAATAACTTCTCACGTTCTACAGGAAAGGTTTCTAGAACATATTCAAAGGCCATACAATGGTTAGCCTCTTCCCACATTTGTTTGGCTAGATAGAGATGGGCTTCCGGGGCTTTGAGATAGGGATAGACACCCAGAGCTAAAGTGCGATTGACGATTAATTCGGAAGGATTAAAGAAACTGAGTAGAAAAGTCACGGCATGACGTTCATCATCAGTCATCTTTTGCCAGTCTTCTAAATCTTCGCCCAAGGCGATTTCATGAGGGAACCAAGTGTTAGCTACGGCTTGGTTGTACAAATCATAGGCCCAGGCGTATTTGATGGGCCTGAGATTCATGTCCTCGTTAAGTGGTTTGCCTAATATCATATGATTATGTAATTAATTATTAATTTTAATTTGTTAATAATTAGTCATTCTTGACCAATTTTTTTATTGACAACTGTCACACTGCAAGCGTTCTTGCGGATCAATCGGGCAGGTGATGGGAGTCGCTTCAACGGTTAGAGTAATGGCACTAAAACCTTTTCTGCCCATGGCTTCCGATTTGTTAACCTTAGCTGTGCTTTGTTCAGCGTTATGACGTGGCTTCATGTGTAGATAGTAAGTAGTTTTGAGTCCGGCTTGCCAAGCTTGGATATATATCTGCATAATTTCCGCAGTATCTCGAGTCGCTAAATACATATTACGGGAGATAGCTTGATCAACCCATTTTTGAGCGCGGGCCGCTACTTCAATAAAGGCTTGAGCTGGCACAGAAAAAGAATCTTTGTACAGACGTTTCAAATGGTCAGGTATAATTGTAATATTGTCCAAATTGCCATAGTCGGTAATTAATTGATCTTTCACTTGATCCCAAATATTCAATTTTTTAAGAGCATCAACTAGGTTAAAATTAATTTCTAAATATTTTCCAGAGAGGGTATTGCGAGAAAAGACTTGAGCAAAACGTGGATCCAATCCGGGTGAAGTGCCAGCTACTAAACCAATGTTAGCTGTTGGCGCAATAGCCAGCACAGTGGCATTACGCATGCCCTGTTTAACCTTTGGTTTAAGTTTTTGCCAATCTAATTTACTATTTTGATTTACGGCAATATCTAACTGACGTTCTTGAGCCAGATGTTTGATAGTATCTAAAGGTACGAAGCCTTGGGACCAGCCAGAATTAGCAAAATTGGGGTAGAGGCCACGCTCTTGAGCTAAGTCAGCACTGGCGTCAATAGCGTGATAGGCAATGAATTCCATAATTTGGTCAACAAGATCATAGGCCTGTGTGCTATCATAGGGCAAACCCATTTTTTCTAACATATCGGTTAAGCCCATAATGCCCATGCCGACTGCCCGATTGGCTTGATCAAAATTTTTGGCTTCCGGTACTGGTGGCTGGTTGATGTCTACTAAGTTATCCAATTGTCTAATGCCTAGTCGAGAGCTGTCTGCTAATTTGTCCCAATCGATTTGTTGGCCAGTTGTTAAATGTCTGGCCAGGTTAATAGACAAGAGATTACAAACAGAAATATTATCTTTATTTTGGGCCAGAGTAATTTCCGTACAAAGATTTGAACAATAAATAGTGCCGGCTTGTTGGTTGAGATTGCGTACATTGATGGGGTCTTTCCAAGTGAGCCAAGGGTGAGAAGTGGCTTGTAAAGCAACAATAATTTTACGGAATTGATCAGTGGCCTTAACTCGCTTGTAGCGTTGGATTTTGCCGGCTTCAGCTAGGGCAATATATTCTTGATAGCGTTGTGAAAATTTTTGACCATAAAGTTCCACTAAGTCTGGGGTCTCTCGTGGATCAAATAAATACCACCAGCCATCATTCTGGACGCGTTTCATGAATTCATCTGACATGTAAACGGCGGTATTGGCTGTGCGCGTGCGACGATATTCATCGCCAGCATTTTGTTTGAGATCTAAAAATTCATCAAAATCATAATGCCAATTTTCCATGTAAAAGCAGAGGGCACCCATTTTTTTGCCAGCTCGAGAAATAGCCCGAATGGCCGCATCAATAATATGTAAGAAGGGGATAGGGCCTGAGGAAGCGGTATTGTTAGTGGCAATGGGTGAACCATTGGCTCGTAATTTTGTAACTGATAATCCAATGCCACCCGTAGCCTTAGACAGTTGCATAATATCAGAGATAGTTTTACCGATATGATCAATGCTATCTTCCATATCCATTAGATAGCAATTACTTAGGCGAGGACGTACTGTGCCGGCATTAATATTAGTTGAACCACCAGCTAAATATTCCAGAGTAGACATTTTTTTGTAGAACTTAATGGCTATGGCGGTGGCTTTGGCTTCATGTAGAGCTAGCCCCATAGCGACGCGCATAAAAAAGTATTGCGGAGTTTCCATTAATTGTTGTTGAGAGTTTTTGACTAAATATCTTTTTTGCATTGTGGACAGACCTGTATAGGTTAGTAGATCGTCGTTTTGCAGGATGAGAGCTTGACTCAACTCGTTGAGATCAAAGTTAAGCTGTAGTCTGGCATCAAGAATATTATCAGCAATACCTTGTTTAATATAATTAGCAAAGCCTTGTTGATGTTTGGTGGTTAATTCTGTTAAATTGTCATAATCGCCTAAAACAGCCTTGTAGATAGTCTTTAATAACAAGCGAGTGGCCATTTTGTCAAAATCAGGATCATCTTTGATATTTTGTACGCAGGCGTTAATAACCGCTTGGTCTAATTCTTTAGTAGTGATGCCGTCATAAAGGGTGAGTTCTGTTTCGGTGGCGATTTGGGTAATTTTAGATTCAATATCCACTAGATCATGGCCGGCTATAGCTATGGCTTGATTGATACGGTCAGCATCAAAGGGTTCTTGGCGCCCGTCTATTTTAGTAATATTGATACGCATAAGTTTGTTATTAGTTATTTTTTAAATACCATATATTGTGGTCAACAGCTTTTAAATAATACCATATATTGGAAACCTCCACAACATCAATAAATACAGGCTTTTGTCAAATAAAGTCGTTAGGAGTTAGGTAATTATCCACAGGTGGGTTAGAAATAGTTGATAATAATAAAAAACAGGGCTGCAAATAAAATTGCAGCCCTGTTTTTTGATGGGTAGTAATCGGTTGTTACGAACCAACGCCAGGCCTATAGCACTTGGTCTATCACTCCGCAACCTAATAATTCTTCGCCCTGGTAGATTACGGCCATTTGGCCGGGCGTAATCGCCCGTTGCGTTTCTGTAAAAGTGATTTTTATTCTGTCTTGATCTAAGTAGGCTAAACTAGCTGGATAGGCTGGATGACGATAGCGAATAGCCACTTCAGCTTGAGGCAATTTAATAGGTTGATCTGTCCAAGAGAGGTGGTTGATAATAAAAGTTTGGCGACAGAGTAGGGTATCGTCTGGATCAGCGCTAACTGTTACAGTATTATCCGCCATATTTTTATCAACAACATAATAGGGACCATGACCAGTAGAAATATCTAAACCTTCGCGTTGACCAAGGGTATAAAAAGCCGCGCCTTCATGTTGACCTAATATTTTACCATTCGTGTCAACAATATTGCCGGGTTCTGATTTAATATTTTCCTGTAAGAACTTCCTGACATTAATATTGCCGATAAAACAAATGCCTTGAGAGTCTTTTTTGTTAGCGGTGGGTAGTTTAAATTTTTGCGCCAGTTTTCTAATATCAGATTTTTGATAAGCACCAATGGGAAATAAAGTTTTAGCTAATTCAGTTTGGCCTAGAGTGCAGAGGAAATAACTCTGATCCTTGTTGGGGTCTACACCTCGTAGTAAATGATATTTGTTATTTGTGAATTCATTGCGGGCATAGTGACCAGTGGCGATATAATCAGCACCTATGGCTAGAGCGCGCTCTAGAAATAATTTGAATTTTATTTCTTTGTTGCACATGACATCGGGATTGGGTGTGCGTCCTGCCTGGTATTCGGCAAAGAAATGTTTAATTACCTCGTGATAATACTGGCGCTCAAAATTCCAAACATAAAAAGGGATACCCAACAAATTGGCTACCTGTCTGGCATCAGCTAGATCAGTGTCAGTATTACAACAACCCTGGGTATTGTCCGACCAGTTTTTCATGAAGACGCCAATTACTTGATAGTCTTGTTGTACGAGTAAAGTGGCAACGACTGAAGAATCAACGCCACCACTCATGCCGACAATTACTAGTTGTTTTTTCTTAGCAGTCATAGTAAGGTAGTTAGTGCTTTAAAGATAAATAATTTTTGTCTTATCTGTCAAGTCGGAGTATGATAATAGTAACTAATCTCAAATAGTTTAATAAAAATAATCAATAATTATGCCGATAACCTACGGTTTTATATTAATAGATAAACCGGCCGGTATTACCTCTCATGATGTCATAGATCGCTTGCGCCGTTTGACGGGCATTAAGAGAATCGGCCATGCCGGTACCCTTGATCCTTTGGCTACGGGCCTGTTAATTGTGGCTGTGAGTCGTGAAGCTACTAGAGATCTAAACCAATTAGTAAAAATGGACAAAACTTATGAAGCTGTTTTTTATTTAGGTCAGGAAACTGATACCTATGACGCTGAAGGCAAAATTACTAAAACCTATGAGGGCCCAGTTATTAGTGAAGGCGAATTAGCTCAGGCTCTGACATTTTTTGTGGGCCAGCAACAACAGATACCGCCCATGTATAGTGCCAAGAAAGTTGGCGGAAAAAAATTATATCAATTAGCCAGGCAAGATAAAATAATTGAGCGTCAGCCGAATACTATTACTATTAGTAATTTAGAGATACTTAATTATCATTGGCCAGAATTATCATTGCGTATTACCTGTTCATCCGGTACCTATATTCGCAGTTTAGCTTTTGACTTGGGTCGTGCTCTGGGCTGTGGCGCCCATATGTCAGCTCTCAGGCGAACAACCATAGGTGACTACAATATAACAAAAGCTGTTAAACTAGAAAGTTTAACAGCTGATAACTGGACCCATTATCTATTTCAACTCAACTAGCCATTGGCGACTATAAACAAAGCTAGCATGGAAGCGAGTATTAGAATGCCACCAAACAAGACAATGGCTAGAAGGAGGCGGTGTTTTTTATCAAGCAATGGTTTAGGCCGTTTGTTGTATTTTGTTTCCAGACCAAGACCGACTATTAAACCAATAGCGACGCCAGCAGCGAAACTGACTGGCAACATATCAGTCTGTTGCCAGATATAGACTAGAGCCAAACCTAAAAGGGCGCCAAAAATTGCGCCAATGATTATACCAAGGCCTAGACCATAACCATGCTGATGGGATTTGTGTTTGGTCATATTAGAGAGAGATAATAAATGTAGCTATAATTAAAATCAGCAAGGCATATAATAAAGTGAAACCTAGAACTGATAAGGCACGTTTGGTGTCATGATGAATCAATAGATAAACTGGATAGCCAAAAACTAGGGTGCCACTGATAGCAGCCGAGAAGACTAAAGTTAATAGTACTAGCATCATATTCAGAATCATAGGTTGGTCGTTAGAAGATTGTTCCATGCCTCTCATAAACCAAGCTACTAGGGCACAATAGATAGCCATCAGTAAGGCTAGAAGTAAACCACTGGAATTGGCTGATAATTTTTTGAGTTTCATAAGTTTATTCTAGTTAATATTACCACTATAGTATTAATATTTATATTATAACCTATTTTTGCTGGTTTGGCTATCGACATTGACAATTGTTAAGTTATATGATGTAGTATTATTAATTGAACTCAAAAGTGTACTAATAAGTATATATTTTTAAACATTTATAAGGAGTAAATAGTGAAACAGCTCTTTAAAATATCGCCAATCCTTTATTGGATATTGGTTCTCTTGGGACTGGCAGTAGCTTGTTATCAAGACAACAAGCTTATCAATCCACCAAAAGACGAACAAATATTAACTGAAGAAGACCTCTTGGCTAAAGGTTATACCCACATATTTCTTTGGACATTATCTGATGCTACCAGAGCGCCATTTGAACTGACTAATGTGTTAGTTGAAATGAGTGGCCCTAATAGCCAATGGGGGACAGCTACGCCTAGTTTTAAATTAAGCTATAGTGTAGACGAGGGCACTAATTGGCAAGATACTATACTGGTGTTACAAAAGCCGCCAATTTGCATAAAGCACTACGCCTTTTATTATAAAGAAAACCAAATTCTTAATAATAAAGATAAAGGTACTGTAGTTGTTTATAGAAAACCATAATTCTTTATACCTTTTATATTATAACTAAATGCAAAAGGTATAAAAAATCCGCTCAGATTTATTGAGCGGATTTTTTTATAGTATCATCTATTATCTTTTACCAAAGAGAACAGAAAGCATGTTTACCATATTGTTTGCAACTACCATAACATTTTTTTTCTCTGATCTGTGGATTGCAGATAACTTTAGAGCCCTGAACCAGGCAAGAAGTAATGGGGCCAGAGGTTATTAAAGTTTGGGCATTTTTACACTTGGTAACCACTGGAATATCTACACAAGTAACTGAGGCCTTGCCATAGTCACAGAGGCGAGTATTGCTTCTGCAATAGCCTTGGCTGTCGTAATAGTAACCCGATTTTTTGTCTTTGGCACAAGCCACAGCAGGTACCGGAGGTTTGGTACATTCGCTGTCGCTCTTACAGTCTTTGCAAACGTTATTACCTTGTTCATCTTGATAGCAACCGTTGAGACAGACATTAGTTTCTTCATGGGCCACACATTCACTAGTTGTAGGATCTTGATTATTCATTTTACAAGTAAAGTAGAAAGTAGTAATATCTTTGTCGGCACACTTGGTTTGATACTTTGGGTCTTTTCCCATATAGGCACAATCCGTATTGGTTTGGCAAGCTATACATTTAGAGCCGGTTTTGGTGTCGAAACAAATCGTATTGTTTTGACAGGTCTCGGTTGATGTTTTATAACCACAATCATTGTTGGAATCGCAAACTTTGTTGTATTGCATGTATTGAGTAGGATTAGTCTTGTAATACAAATTAGGAATACAAGCTGAAAGTTTGTCAGGTAATTTAGCGCATTGACTATTAGTGGTACAACCACATTTGCCTTTGCTGGCCAGACAACTTAAATTTAAAGTCGAAGAATTACTGTATTTGTATTGGCTACAATCCACCTCGCCCCATTTTTTGCCTTTGGCATTGCATTTGTTAGCACTGCAAGTCGCCCAATACTTAAACAATGTATTGCCCGTACAGCCGTAGGTTAATGGCGTGTTTAAGTGTGTACATTGTGATTCTGATAAGCATTGTACACAACTTACTTTGCCGTTATCATCTTTGCAGTAAGGGGTGGAACTAGGACAAGCCTTGGTAGTGGCGGTAAATTCACATTTATTAAATTTACATTTGGCATTACGTAATACATAACTTTCAATGGTCTTAGCATCCTTGCATTTAGTTTTGGGTATAGAGGCAGCGCAATCGGTGTAGTATTGGCATTGAATACAGCCACCATTTTGACAGTATGGAGTTGAGCCTGTACACATTTTCTTTGTTTGTAGCCCGCCACAAGAGTAGTTTTTACATTGCCAAGCCGTAGTATTGTAGCTTTTGCGGTCTCTATTGCATTTTGGTGGGCGCGTCTCCCCACATTGTTCATCAGTAAAACAAGATTCGCAAGTGGCAAAATCATTATTAGGTTTTTGGTAGCAGAACAGGGGATGCGGTTTATATTTTTGACAGTCAACTTTTCCACTTTCAACATAGTCGCAGGTATTATTAATACAGGCACCTTGCCAACTAGTTTTTATATAGGCATTTTTGCAGGTATCTTTTTTGGCGGGACATTGGCTGTCTTTAAGACAACCAACGCACTTAGCCTCTCCATCAACTATAGCGCAACCATCAGGGCAAGGTATTATGATTTCTCTAAAAGCACATTGATGCTGATCGCAAGTCGGTTCGTAATTAACTAAAGTATTATCATCTTTACATATACTATCTTTAGACTCACAGTCAGACGGGCCATTGCATTGGGCACAGGCAGTATGTTCTCTGCCGTTTATATCAGCTGTCGCATAACATCTTGGTAAATGTGTAGGGCAAGGTTTTGATTCAATAATGGCGTCATAGTCACATTGACATTTTTTGTTAACACAAGAACCCTGGAAGACAGCTTCTTCATCCGGATTGCCAGCAATACAACCTTCAATATCGCAATCTCGATCATCATTGCAACCTTGTAGAGCTAAACATTTTGCTTTGATTTTTAGAGGCACAGCACCTATTTTATCTCCAGCCACAGCAGGGGAATAGGGGCTTTTATAGAGACCAAAGCCAACTTGAGAATAGGTTGTCTGAGCTTGCGCTTTAGTGACAGAGCTCACGTAGGCAACAAAACCAAGGACAGTAATGGTTAGGCCCAAAATTAGGATGACTAACAATCGTGGCACTTGGTTGAATTTTTTTTGCATAGGGTTAAATTAAGATTTTTATATATATAAATTTAGATATTATTAACCTTAATATTATTATATTGTTATTATAACAAATATAGATATTTGGCGCAACATAATATTACTATTATAGCCTATTCTCAGTAGTTTGAGTAGCGGTATTGACAAATACATATATATATGTTATTTTGTGGCTAAATAAATAGCTATTTGAAATTATCAAAAATAAAGGAGTTTAGTAATGGAAGAACACTTAAAAGCCTTGGGCGATGATATTAGACCCATGATTACTTTGGATGCTCATCAAACTATCGGTTATAATCTTGATAGGGATGATGGTTTTTGGATTCAACAGGCGCCTGCTGGTAGTGGTTGGATAATTAAGATTTATATTGTCAATCTCTTGCTCTATGTACCAATTGATTCGGATTTAGACAAAAGAGGTCAGCTGTTATTATTTTCTCAATATTCCAGCAATACCATTATCACCTCTCTTTTTGGCGAGGCCATAGAGAGGAAGGCTAGTTTTATGCTCTCGCAAAGTAGAAAAGCCCTAGAGGTGAGTTGCTTTTTGGATAATCAACTGATACCACAAAATATTCAGTTAAATTTTTGTCAAGCTAAAAACCTTTGCGCTTTAGACAATAAAAGTGCTCAGAGAATTTTTATGCAACGCAATCACCAATTTTATTCAATGTTGGCAGAAGTAGCCAAAATTAATTGGTTACTCAAACGCAAACGCCAAAACTATCAGGGCACAGCTGATTGGCATAGTAGCTGGATAAATCAACCTGATCGATCTTGGCAACAAGAAATGCCCCCCGATTATTATAGGGCTAATAACGTAGTGCCGGAATTAATGGTCTTGGCCAACGCCTTGTTGACTAATTATGTCCACCAACATTTTGGTTTGCTACTCTATCGCAATACTATTCAGCCCGACCAAGTAGTTTCCAGCCATTCCCCCCAAGGTCATAGTATGCTGAAGCTACCGGCTTATGGTCGGTTTACTTCTCCCTTGAGAAGTTATGGTGATTTGATTAATTTGCGTCTCTTGCAAGCAGCTTTGGCCAACAAACCATTGCCCTATTCTGCCAATTATTTGTCCGCCCTGGCTAATAGTTTGAACAACAAAGAAGAGGAGATTAAAAATCATGGTTCCAAAATTATTCAAGAGTGGTCAGCGCCGGTTGATCAATCCACGACTGTTGACAAAAATACGCAATGGCGACAACAGGTGAGAGAACATAGCATTGATTCATCCGCTTTATATGATTTGATTTTCAAACATAAACCAGAATGGTGGTTGGAGATTATTGATTATTTAAAAGAATGGCCGGCTAAAGCCACTTCATTACTTAACTTGGCTGAACAAGGCAAAGTTATCAGCGCTTTGGATTACACAGTACAAGAAACAGCAGATAGCCAATGGTCGACCGCAGTAAGTTTTAGATGCCGAGATCAAA
>Ga0209211_10006623_pt1 | contig 16667 bp, 16 predicted proteins | sample RifGroA2_FD_183992 | JGI IMG/M metagenome (GOLD analysis project Ga0209211, IMG submission 183992) | Groundwater microbial communities from Rifle, Colorado, USA - Groundwater A2 (SPAdes) (version 2) | ecosystem: Environmental > Aquatic > Deep subsurface > Groundwater | place: Rifle, Colorado... | reverse complement strand
GATTGGGTTTCAACTTCAGGGCCACTCACCACCTCAAACCCCATTGAAAGGAAAATGTCCTGCGCTTTGTGGATAATATGCGTCACCGGGTGAAGATGCCCGCGCAGGGGCGCTATGCCCGGCATTGAAAAATCAATAAAATCTGAACGATCTGCCTGTTGATCCTTTCCCTTTACGCCAAATAAATCATGCAAATCGCCTATTGCCTTATTCACCTCTTCAATCACGCTGTTTGCAAACTTTCCTATTTCCTTGCGCTGTTCTTCTTCAATATCTTTAATCCCTTTTACAAGCTGGGTCAAAATGCCTTTTCTTCCGACATATTTCTTTTGCAGGGTAAAAAGCCCCTCCCCGCTTTTCACTGCTTTCAGTTCTTTCAACGCTTCATGTTTTACCTTTTCAAGCGATTCACGCATGCTTTTTCGTATGAGAAATAAAAATAAATTCTAAAATGGCAAAGAGAAGAATAAAGGCGGCAAGATTAATCAGCGTAAATACCTGATGCGATTCAAGAAAGAGCGCGAAGAGAATAATAACAGAAAACCACACGCCTTGCCTGAAAGATATTGTTACCTGCTTAAACACCAAATCTTTTTTTTTGTATATTCTGCGAATGGTAAGCCCTGCAAGGGCAAAAAAGCCGATTAAAAAGAGAAATAGCGTTACATAGAACGCGATAACCGCAAATATGCCCACTTTGAAGGGATCAAAGTAATAGAGCACCATTCCCCATGAAACGCCGACAATAAGCGTTCCCACAGCCATAAAAAATATATAAAGCCCTAAAGCCATACTATTCACTTTAAAATCATTCTCATTCTAGCGTTTTGGAGAGAGTTGGTCAATCCGGCGTACAAACAAAAAATCGATATTTTTTCTAGTCTAAAGCGCATCCAATAGCTTGTTTTGGAGAGCTGGAATAATTTTTCGTACATGCTGGGGTAAAAATCGCGACAGATCTAAATCGAGCGTATGCAGAGGATAGTTTTTAATTTTACCCAACAACACTTCTTTACTATACGCACGGCTTACCGCCTTTAACTTTTTTATGGCGTAAACTTCATTGAAAACAACTCCTTTCTCTACGAGATACCACAGATCAAACACATCTCGCCCTTTGAGCCGCGTAAAAAATGCCCGAATCTTCTCTGTAAAAATTTCTTCTGAACTCAAATGTGCTACGAATGAGTAAAGCGTAATGGGCAGTTCGCTTTTAAGCGATGAAACCTCTGTTTGTAAAAAAGGGCTTTCAAAAGAAAAATCCAGCCGAATTGGCAAAGGATACTTGAATGCATCGCCTTCATATACAAGGCGATACCTCACTGTTTTTTCGCCGTGCCACAAGAAGCGCAGTGTTACTTCTGGTACATCTTTCTGCAGTAATCCAACCACTTTCTGAAGCAGAGCATCAATAGTTTTTTTTGAAAGCCGCGTGGAAAAGTCTAAATCTTCGGAAAAACGAGGCGATTCATATATCAACCGCAAACACGTACCTCCCTTAAAGAATACTTTTTCCGCTTTTTTTTCCTGATAGAGACTATTCAAAAAAACAAGCTGAAGATACTCGCGAAAGACGGTAAATGTGTCTACCTGGTGCTTCTGCCCATAGTATTGTAACTGCTCTTTTGTCAGCATAGATTATTTTTTTTTATGTACATTTGTAACTGCTTATGCCCAGTTTTATCGGCAAATAATATGAGCTTTTGTGTATTTATCGCGTTTAAATTATACTCGTCTTTATAAAAATTCCTCAACCCTTTCGTACACAAATAGAGATAGTCCAAAAGCGCTTTCTCTGCCAGTGCAAGCATAAACGCCTCTTTTTTTTCATATCCCCAAAAAAATTTTGGACGGAGATGAGTGTACGCAAATACTTTCCCTAACGCATGTATCGTTTTAGTTTTTCTCGGAGTAACAGAGGCAATCTGATAGGGAAATTGATCAATAATTCCATAAAAAGATAAGGCAGACTCTAGTGAAACATATGAAGGGGGGTAGAGAAAATTGGCAATGGTAAAATCATCTGCAGGGTTTAAAGTAAAAAGATATTTTTTTGAGGTTAACCTTTTGAGTACTCCCGCTTTTGCCAAACGAGCAATACTTTTATATGCAGTGTTGTCGTTTTCTATCTTAAACAATTTTTTAAAATCAAACGCTGTCAGCAAGCTGATACGACGCACGCTCAACTCTTGAATAATTTTTGTTTTATTTAACATTTCCATAATGAGTATAATTATATACTGATTATGGAATCGTGGCAACACAATGTACCCGTCAGGTACATGCCCTTGACAAGCCCAAATTTTTTCTCTAAACTCAAATGTTTTAAATTATTCATTAATCTTCAAATCAAATGAACCAAACAGAAAGACTAGAAAGCTCAAGCACAGAAGCTCGTATAACCAGCATTAAAAATTTACAAAATTTGCTTCAAGAAATTTCTCAAAATTCAGAAACGATGAATGCAAAAAATCTTTGTCAGGCTATGCTCGTACGTCTTCAGGAAGTGGAAAATATCATACCATGGGTTGTTGGTAAGCTAGAGCTTGAGCTTAAACTGTTTCCTAATACTGCGCTAGAAATAGACAAGAGTGTCATAACACTAATGGAGCAATTTAATAATCTTACTCCAAACATAAGACTATTGATAAGGCAAGATAACGCTGAACTTGTTTTTATTCTTTCTATTCGTTATCAAAACAGCTAAAGATCATACCTTCGCAAACGGGCAAATTTTGCGAAAATCGCACTGGTTGCAATGATAACCTGGCGTTGCCTCAAACGCGCTCTGTTTAATTGCTTTTATTGTTGTGCTTAAACTTTTACGCAATCCTTGCTTGTCTACCTCGCTCGCCTCAAAAGAAACCGCTGAATTATTTGAAAGATAGTGATAGCTCAAACGCGCCACAGGGGTTTTTTGCGCCGCCTCCCACGCAAGCTGATACAACAAAAGCTGTTGCCGATCTTCTTTTTTAAGCGTTTTTGCATCTTTTGGTGAACCAGTTTTATAATCTATCAGCTCTACTTTGCCATCGTAAGATTGGTCAACCCTATCTATTCGTCCGGTGATGGTTTCGCCATCAAGCAAAAAGCTAAATCCCTTCTCAATCGCAATCGGTGCGGGCCAGCCGTTTTTCTCATAATCATGATAAAGCGCCTCTAGCCATTCAAGCCCTTTCTTCTTAAATTCAAGCCGCTGTGTTTCGTCCTTATACCAATCATCAACCCATGCCGCATTAAATATACGGCGCATATCTTCAAGAGAGATGCCAGCCTTTGCGGGTTGCTCTTTTTCAGCATTGCCAAAAAGGCTTGACTGCGCTGATGTGTTCTTTTGTTGTTTTACAAGCTTAAATATCTGCTGAAGAGCGCTGTGCATGGTAGTGCCGAAGGAAAAAATATATTTCCCGGGAGTAGGAATTTTCAGCAAAAACTGATATTTATACTTTAACGGGCACGTTTGAAAGGTTTGAAACTGCGCATGGCTGAATTTTTGAGGAAGCGAAGAGTGAGGCATGCGGCGCACTGGTTCACGGGAACGCATTGCTTCATGTGAAGACGAGGGACGCATAAATGCGTCCCCTACAGCTTCTTGCCGTATTACCGCTTTAGAATCAGAATCTGCACAAATACCCAACTCCTCTAAAAACCGAGACGGTTTTCTTTCGCGCTTACCTCCGTAATCTTTTGCAAAGCTGAAAAACAATCCGTCTTTGGCGCGCGTCATGGCAACGTAAAAAAGCCTGCGTTCTTCTTGTAAATGAACATCGTGTTCAGGCAAAATATCTTTTATCAGCTCGGTTGGAACCTCAATCGCTTCTTTGCGGGCTATGGTAGGAAAACGCGGAGCAACAAGACTCACAATAAATACATACGCAAACTCAAGCCCTTTTGCCGCATGAACGCTCATTATATGTACCGCATCCTCGCTCTTTTCAATACTATCTACACTTCCGCTCTCGCCTGCTGAAATTTCATCGTCAATATGGTTTATAAAACCCTGCAAGGTGCTTGAGCTATGGTTCATACGCATAAATTGCTGTGCTTGTTCAAAAAAACTGTTCAATATGCCCACGCGCTCAAGAACGGTGTCTTCCGCCTCATCCGCGTTCCCTATTATATATTGCCTGTACCCTATTTCATCAAGCATGGCGTACAGACGCTTCGTGGTGTTCAAGCCGCGCTGTTTCAAAAGCTGAATATGTTTATCAAAATTCCCTAAAAGTTTTTCAACCGCAAGAATTGTTTTTTCGCTCATGCGGGAACGCGGATCTCTGATATTCCGTAAAACCTCATACACCCCCCACGCTCTTTTGTCTTTCAAATATGAGAACCTGGATACATCCGAAAACTGAACACGAAAGAGCGGAAGTTCAAACAGGCGGTACCATGAAATATCGTCGTAGGGATTGAACAAAACACGCAGATACGCCAGAATGTCTAAAAATACCGGCGAAAAATAGAGACCTTTTGAAGCCAAAAAAGTATAAGGAATGCCTCGCCGTTTCAACTCTTCTATAAACGACTCTGCGCTATCGTTCGCGCGAACAAGAATCGCACAATCTCCAAAGAGCGCATTTTTTTCTTCTTGTATCTTTTCTATTCGGTTTACTACATCAGAGACTTCATCACGAAGTGTTTCTGCTGATATACACTCAATAATGCCTTCCCCTGTCCGGTCCGCCTCAAGCCGTTTGCTCACTTTTTGAGCAAGCACAGAAACTTTTTCCTTGTAGTATGCATCCGGATTATTCATCTGAAACTCAAGGCGATCCGGGTTATTGCGCTGAATAAACTTGTATGAAAGATCCAAAATATTCTGCTTTGAACGATAATTTTTCGTTAAAACCACTTCTTTCGCGTTTGGATAATCTTTCTTAAAATTCAATATATTACTTATTGACGCCCCGCGAAACTTGTAAATTGCCTGATCGTCGTCCCCCACAACAGTGATATTTCCCTCTTTTCCAGCCAAGAGCTTTACGAGTTCATACTGCGCAAAGTTCGTATCCTGAAACTCATCCACGATAATGTATTGAAAATCCTCTCTGTACTGCGCAAGAACAGCGGGACGAGTTCTAAACAGATGGAGGGTGTAGATGATTAAATCACCAAAATCAAAATATCCTTTTTCAAGAAGCAATTGCTGGTATTCGTGGTACGCGCGCGCAACTTCCATGACGCGTTGCGCTTCGGTTGAAACGGCGTTATCGCTTTGCATGGTCGCGTCAGAATCCGCAGACAGAGTTTCAGCATAGCGAAGATAATCATCAGGCAAAATTTCTTCATCTTTCAGCCTGCTAAAATGCTTCAAAAGAGCGCTGATAAACTTGAACGGATTTCCTCTCGGGCGGTAATAATCAAGGCGAAAGCGGTCAAGATTATTTCGCACAAGCACCCATGCTTCCGTATCCGTAATAATTGTGCAGGGCGCTGGAAGCCCAATATCAAGCCCGCGCTCGCTTAAAATGCGGTCGCAAAACGCGTGAAACGTGCCGATTGAAATTTCCAGAAAACTTTGCCCTAACAGCGCTGAAACGCGATCTTCCATTTCGCGCGCGGCTTTTTCCGTAAAGGTAAGCGCAACAATCTGTTCCGGGCGCGCGACTCCGGCTTGAATCAACCGCGCGATTTTTTGCGTTACCACGCTCGTTTTTCCGGTGCCCGCTCCGGCGACAATCAAGAGCGGGCCTGTTATATGCAAAACCGCCTGCTCCTGCTGATCGTTTAAAGAAGAAATGTGCTCCATTAAGATACACTTTAGTATAGATAACGTAAAAATATATGTCTATACGTCCACATGAAACGTGTCCATTTCTGCATTTGACAAACATTTTGCTTTGCCTTAATGTAAGAACATTGTCAATCATTAAAATGCTTTAAATAAGGAATAAATAGACAATGTTTTTTTCGCTTTTATCCATCTCCATCGTTCCGGAACAATTGTGGAAAATAAACGGCATGCCCATTACCAATTCACTCTTCACCACGTGGATTGATATGGGTATTATTATTTTACTTGCCGTGATAGGAATGCGGGGCAAAAATCTTGTTCCAAAAGGGGTGCAGTTAGTGTTTGAAGCAGTGTATCAATTCTTTTTAAATCTATGCGAAAGTGTGCTGGAACAGAAAGAACTAGCAGAAAAAGCTGTCCCTTTTATTACGACCATCTTTGTTTTCGTCTTTGTCGGGAATCTGACCGGGCTTATCCCGGGAGTAGGCAGTATCGGATTTTTTGAAGGAGGCGAAGAATTTACGCCTCTTCTGCGCGCTCCGACATCAGACTTAAACACCACGATTGCGCTTGCGTTAATCTCGGTTATTACGACACAGGTTGTTGGATTCAAAGTATTAGGGATAGGTTACCTTAAAAAATTTTTTAACTTTGCCAACCCTGTTCATTTTTTTGTCGGAATTTTAGAGCTTATCTCGGAATTTACGCGCATCATTTCTTTTTCTTTCCGTCTTTTTGGGAATATCTTTGCGGGCGAAGTGCTTCTTGTTGTTATTGGCATGCTCATTCCCGCCTTTCTGCCTATCCCCTTCTACGGACTTGAATTATTTGTCGCCTTGATTCAAGCATTTGTTTTTGCTATGTTAACCTTAGTATTTATTAAACTCTCAATGACGAGCCATCATGCGGAAACGCATGAGTCCCGTCATTAAAAGTCCTATTGGTATAGTATGGAAGAACTCAAACTTATCGCAATGGCAGTTGCTGTTGGCTTTGGAGCTTTGGGGCCGGGACTTGGCATCGGTATTCTCGTTGGAAAGGGGTTAGAAGCCATTGGACGGAATCCAGAAGCAACTCCAAAAATTCAGCAAAACATGATACTTGGCATCGCCTTCACCGAGGCTATCATGATCTTTGCGCTCGTCGTCGCCCTCATCATTCGTTTCGTTGAATAGTATTTTACCTCTATGGAAGCATTGGCAAGCTTTGGGATAGAAACTAAAGTGCTTATATGGCAAATTATTAACTTCGGCATTCTTTTTGCCGCGCTTTGGTATTTGCTTTATAAGCCGCTCCGGAAAATTATGCGCGAGCGGGAGCGAAAGATAAGCGAAAGTTTAGCCGAGGCAGAGAAGCTTGATGCAAAATCCAAACAGCTTGAGAGCGATCTTCGCGAAAAAATGATGTCTCAACGAAAAGATATGGAAGAAATGCATCAAAAGCTCCTGCAACAGCAAGAAAAATTAAGGAAGGAAATGAACGCAAAAGCAGAAGCAGAAACGCGCAAAATTGTTGAAGAAAGCCGTCAGCTGATCACCGAAGAAAAGGCTCAAATGATCGCCTCGCTCGAAGGTGAAGTGAAACTGTTAGCAGTTGCCCTTGCCTCAAAAATACTGGGCGAAAAATTGGATGAAGCAGAAGAGGCGGGCATTATTAAAGAGGCATTAGCATCACTAAAGAAAGAAATCAAATAAATTATGCCGACCGCGCACGATTACTTTACATCTCTTTCTGAAGCTCTTGGCGAAGCAAAACTCCCGCTTGCGTTAGAGCATATAGCGCTCCTGCATACATTCATAACCTCCGCGCAAATGCAGGAGCTTGAGGATGCGCCAAACCCGACTGAAAGAAAAAAACTCCTTGATATATGGTTTGAAGGATACATTGCCGACCCAATTAAAAATCTTGCCGCGATAATCGCAGAAGTCCGAGAATGGAATGTACTTTCAGAAATGGCGGAAATGGCCAAAAGAACAAATCAACAGGCTGTTTTGGTAACAACCGCAAAACCGCTGTCTCAATCCCTCAAACAAATGCTGAAAGCAGAAATTGGAAAACTGTCAGAAACAGAAGATATAATTTTTACGGAAGATAAAAACCTCATCGGCGGAATAAAAATACGGGTGAATAATCGCGAGATAGATTACTCAATACAAAATCGTCTTGCAAAATTCTTTAACTCATAATGTCCCATGCCTACAGATAACTCACTCATTGAAAAACTTCGCAAACAAATAGAAACGCTCCCCTCTTTACCGGAGGTGCGTAAAATTGGCACAGTGCTTCAGGTTGCCGACGGAGTTGCGCTTGTTTCAGGACTCTCGGAAGTGATGATGGGAGAGCAAGTCTATTTTCCAAAAACACACACATACGGTTTAGCGCTTAATCTTGGGAAAAGAGCTGTCGGGGTAATAATCCTCGGGAACTGGGAAGAAATTTCTGCTTCTGATACCGCGGAATCAACCGGAAAAATTTTGCGCGTGCCGGTTGGAGAAGCTCTTATCGGACGCGTGGTAAATCCTCTCGGAGAACCGCTTGACGGCAAAGGAGAAATTAAAACAGAAAATTTTTCGTATATAGAAAAAATCGCGCCGGGTGTGATTGCGCGGGAAAGTGTAACCCAGCCAGTGCAGACTGGCATTAAAGCAATTGACACGATGATTCCGATCGGCAGAGGACAGAGAGAGCTTATCATTGGCGACCGCGGCACGGGAAAAACGGCGATCGCGCTTGATACGATTATCAATCAAACCGGGGGCGACCTTGTGTGCATTTATGTCGCAATCGGGCAGAAGGAGTCAAAAGTGGCGCGCATTGTTGCGCGGCTGAAAGACGCAGGAGCCTTAAATCATACCATCGTGGTTTCTGCCGGAGCATCAAATTCTGCGGCAATCTTATACCTTGCGCCATACGCGGGGTGCGCGATGGGCGAATATTTCCGCGACAGCGGAAAGGACGCCCTTATTGTGTACGACGACCTTTCCAAGCATGCGGTCGCATACCGCCAAATCGCTCTGCTTTTGCAGAGACCTCCGGGAAGAGAAGCATTTCCTGGCGACGTTTTCTACCTCCATTCACGCCTTTTGGAACGCGCCGCAAAACTAAATCAAGCGAATGGCGGCGGTTCGCTTACCGCGCTTCCGATTATTGAAACTCAAGCGGGCGATGTATCCGCGTATATCCCGACCAATGTCATTTCAATAACCGATGGACAAATTTATCTTGAGACCGACCTGTTTTATGCCGACATCCGTCCCGCGGTAAATGTAGGGTTATCTGTTTCGCGGGTGGGGAGCGCGGCGCAGACAAAAGCGATGAAGGCTGTGGCAAAACAGCTTCGCCTTGAACTCGCGCAATTTAGGGAGCTTGCGGCATTTGCCCAGTTTGGATCTGATCTTGACGCGGACACAAGACAAAAAATTGAACGGGGCAAACGCTTAACCGAAATTTTAAAGCAAACGAATTTTTCTCCGCTTTCGCTTGCCCATGAGGTTATTGCCATTTTTATAACAACTACCGGGCTCCTTGACAGCATCCCGGTTGACCAAGTTAAAAAATTTGAAGAAAGTTTCAGGCTTTTCTTGGAAACTGACGCGAACGAAATTCTCAATACACTCAACACTACCCGCGAGCTCACCGAAGAAACCAGACAAAAAATTGCCGCATTGGCAGAGGAGTTTAAAAAATCTTTTTAACATGCCAGAAAACATACGAGACATCAAGCGACGCACCAAATCAATCACAAACACCCGTCAAATTACTCGCGCAATGCAGCTTGTCGCAACCTCAAAAATGAAACGCGCGCAGAAAAAATCTGGAGACGCGGACCCCTTTGCCTTGGGCGCATGGGATATTCTAAAACAGGTAACGGCCCGCCTTACCGAAAAACAGTTTCATCCTTTTTGGGAAAAAAATGACAGCAAAAAAATCGGGCTTATCTTAGTAACTTCCGATCGCGGCTTTTGCGGCGGATTAAACGTAACGCTTTTAACGAAAGTTCTTGCGTTTATCAAGGAACAGCAATTACTTGGACTGTCTCCCGAGATAGTTGCTGTCGGAAGAAAAGGACGAGATTTTTTTAAAAAACTCGGCATTCCAATTATCGCCGATTTCTCCGGCTTAACAGACCATTTCACCGTTTCCGAAATTACCCCCATCGCGCACATCGCAACAAAAGATTTTCTCCTGCGAAATTACCGCGAGATTTACATCGCCTATACCCTCTATATCAATACCATCACCCAAAAACCAATCGTAAGAAAAATTCTCCCAATGGACATTAAAACCTTTGAAAAAATTGCGGAACTGCAAAGAGCGTCACCCGATGAATCAAAACAAACGGCTAAGGCACAGTATATCTACGAGCCAAGCTCTGAAACAGTATTTAAAAATCTTATTCCCTATTTACTGGAAGTAATCGTATATAAGGCAATTTTGGAGGCGCGCGCCTCGGAACACTCCGCGCGAATGGTTGCGATGAAAAATGCAACCGATAGGGCAGGCGAAATGATAGGCGACCTTAAACTTGCCTACAACCAGGCGCGTCAAGCGGGAATAACAAGGGAGATTGCCGAGATATCGGCAGGAAGGCTGGCGGCGAAATAAAACATACTTACAAAAAACTTTTACTCTATTTTATTACTATGCAACAAGGAATAATTACCCAAATTATAGGTCCGATAGTTGATGTTTCCTTTAAAGGAAACGACTTGCCGCCGATATTTACCGCATTAAAAACAAAAAATCACGCAGGAGAGGTTATAGTTTTGGAAGTTGAACAACATCTTTCGGAAGGAGAAGTGCGCACTATCGCAATGAGTTCCACCGACGGACTGGTAAGAGGAGCGGTTGTCGCAGGAACCGGCTATCCAATACAGGTCCCTGTCGGCAAAAACACGCTCGGAAGATTATTTAACGTGCTTGGCGAACCCATTGACGAAAAAGGAGAGGTGGGGGAGGGCGCCTTATGGCCGATTCATCGCAAAGCGCCTGCATTTAAGGAACAGGCGGCAAAGACAGAAATTTTTGAAACCGGTTTAAAAGTTGTTGATCTCCTCGCCCCCTTTGTCAAAGGAGGAAAAATTGGATTGTTTGGCGGCGCTGGAGTCGGCAAAACCGTGCTCATTCAAGAATTGATTAGAAATATTGCCGCAGAGCACGGCGGATATTCGGTATTTTGTGGAGTCGGAGAACGAAGCCGCGAGGGCAACGATTTATATCACGAAATGAAAGCCTCCGGAGTGATTGACAAAACAGTAATGGTATTTGGGCAGATGAACGAGCCGCCAGGCGCGCGGCTTCGCGTTGGGCTCACAGGGCTTACTATGGCAGAATACTTTAGAGATGAAGAGCAGAGGGATTTGCTTGTCTTTATTGATAACATCTTCCGTTTTACTCAAGCTGGTTCTGAAGTCTCGGCGCTTCTTGGGCGCATTCCCTCTGCGGTCGGCTACCAGCCAACGCTTCAGGAAGAAATGGGAGTGTTGCAGGAGAGAATTACTTCCACAAATACGGGATCCATAACGTCGGTGCAGGCAATTTACGTTCCGGCAGATGACCTTACGGATCCAGCGCCCGCAACCACCTTCTCTCATTTAGACTCCACGGTGGTACTCTCGCGAAGTTTAGCAGAACTGGGCATTTACCCGGCAGTTGACCCGCTTGACTCCACCTCAACAGTGCTTGAACCGGAGATTGTTGGAGAAGAGCATTATCTCATAGCGCGCGAGGTGCAGAGGATTCTCCAGCGCTACAAAGATCTTCAGGATATTATTGCAATTTTAGGAATGGACGAGTTGAGCAATGAAGATAAAACTATCGTTATGCGCGCGCGGAAAATCCAAAAATTCCTTTCTCAACCCTTCTTTGTCGCAGAGATTTTTACCGGAACATCGGGGCAATATGTGCCGCTCACCGAAACTATCCGCAGTTTTAAACAAATCTTATCAGGAGAGATGGATCACCTTCCCGAGAGCGCCTTTTATATGGTGGGCGGTATAGATATGGTGAAAGCAAAGACCGTATGAAAACTTTAAACTTGCGTATCGCAACGCTTGAAAAATTGATATTTGATGGCGCAGTGCAATCGGTTACCCTGCCGGGGATCGCAGGAGTTTTAACGATACTCCCAAACCATATGCCGCTTATCACGCCGCTCTCGTTAGGAGAAATTATTGCACGAGGCGAACATGATGAATTTTTGATGGCTATCTCCTCGGGTATGCTGGAAGTGCAAGCCGAAAGAGTGCTTGTGCTTGCCGATGAGGCGGAACGCGCGGAAGAAATTGACGAAGAACGTGCGGAAGAAGCGCGCAAGCGTGCAGAACAAATCATGCACGAAAAACGGGAAGATAAAGAAACCTTTGCCCAAGCAGAGGCAGAGCTTCAAAGAGCGCTTTTGCGCCTTAAAATTATACAAAAATTTAAAAGGACAAAAAGATCAAACGTGTAAAAACTCGCCATTGTGGTTAAAGTGCGCGGTAAAACTAGGTTTTCCAGAAGCAAGATTTGAAAGAGTCGCGTTAAGCTGTGCTTCAGAAATGTCTGCCAACGCTTCTTTCAATTTCTCTTTGTCTATTGGTTGACCAAAAATGTACTCCGCTTCCTTTGTAATCCGCTCTCTTAAAACTCCGGCTACTTGTGGGTGATACATAAATATCTGTCCGTCTTCTGTGTTTGGTTTTATAAGAGGCAGTTTTGTTTCAGGGGTGATGTCCCCATCAACAACGACAGTTACAACCGCGCCTTCTTCATGTTCGCCCCCAAGAATCGCTAATTCAATTTTCTTCTCGTCTTCCCACAAGAGTAAATATAAGGCTTTAAGAAATTCTTCAACAAGCTCTGGGCGAATACGATAGTTCTCTCTACCCTGAAGCAACATATATCTTATATGTCCGCATCCTATGTTCTCTGGATTAACTAATGCTTTTAAGATATCCTCTTTATTCACGCCCTTACCTGTATGTATGTTAAATTCTCCGAACATTTCTTTTAAATGACCAACGGCGTGTGCGTCGGTATGAAGATAAAATCCCGGCACTTTCTCCAAATATCTCTCTAATATAGGTTGCACTTCGTCGGACTGAATTGTTTCCCCTTGCGCCTTTTCAAAGGCGGCAAGCATAAGTAAAAATTGGCCCGCAGTGCCTCCCGGAGTGCCAACAATTCCATTACGCTCTCTCCCGTCAATACACGAGAACATTCCCTCTTCAAAAAAATTTTCAAATGAGGTAATACTCTCTACTCTCTCTCTCATAGATTTTTTCACCTCATCTACGGTGAGAGGTTTTTTAGTCTTATGAGCGTTTTTGATTTTATGGTCATGCATATGAGAACCTAGATGAACTCAAAATTCTATTAAATAAATTTACAAAACAAGTGGGCCGTTGACTTCTATTTCTCAATCTACCATAATCTAATATAGTTAAAGTATAAGATAATTTATGGTAAAAAACAACCGTTTTGACCAGAGGCTTTCATCTGTCCCGTTAGAGCTTTGGTCAAAGATAACACAAATTGATGAATTAAAGGGGCAGTGGATCGCTGGGGCCCGGCTGTCCCCGCAGGTTTTGGGCCGCCTCAAGCGGTCGGTTTTGATTACCTCAACTGGAGCTTCTACCCGAATTGAGGGCGCCCGGCTTTCTGACGAAGATGTTGAGAAGCTGATGCGTGGCATTGATATTCAAAAATTCACTGACCGCGATAAGCAGGAGGTAAAAGGATATTACGAATTACTGGAAAATGTTTTTGATTCGTGGAAAAATCTACGCTTCAGCGAAAGCGCTATTAAGCATTTTCACAAAGAACTTCTGAAGCATGTGAAAAAGGACGAGACCCACCGAGGCGACTACAAAAAAACGGAAAATAAGGTGCATATGCTTAATGTTGCCGGCGAATCGGTTGGCGTACTTTTTGACACCACGCCGGCATACCTCACACCAAAAGAAATGCAGGAATTGGTTGAGTGGACTCAAGAAGCTCTTGTAGAGAAAAAATACCATCCGCTGATCATTGTAGGTAACTTTCTCGTAGAGTTTTTGCATATCCATCCGTTCGAAGATGGCAACGGCCGGCTTAGCCGTGTCCTTACAAATCTTCTTCTACTCAAAGAGGGCTATTTGTATATGCCATATATTTCACACGAGAAATTGGTTGAAGACAATAAGCCGGAGTACTACTTGGCTCTTCGCCAAAGCCAAAAGACATTCAAAACAGACAAAGAAACCATTACCCCGTGGCTTGATTTCTTTTTCACCTTTTTCCTTAAGCAATCAAAAATGGCTGTTGAGTTGCTGTCCAAAGAAAGCATTGAAAAACTTCTTTCAAAGAAGCAGCTTTCAGTATGGCAATACGTGCAGGGGGTAGATGAGGCAACGCCCGGTGAGATCGCCAAAAAAGCAAAAGTCGCCCGGCCAACAGTCAGTCAGGTCCTGGACAAATTACTACGCCTCAAAAAAGTCGAGAGAATCGGCCTTGGAAGAAGTACGAGGTACAGGAAATTATAGGAGAGGCGCACAAAAGATTAAAAATGAAAATGAATATGAATATGAATTCCGATCTAACATTCATCACAAACGAAAAAGAACGTAAAATAAACACAGTATGGCAAAGACTATAAAAATATTTTTGATTGACGGCGAACCCAATGGCCTAAAAACAGCCGAATTAAGTAATTGGGTCGGCCAAGCTGTTGTCGTTCCTAGAAATAAGCTTAAGGAAATAAAGCAACGCCCCGAATGTAATAAGCCAGCGGTTTATTTTCTAGTCGGTAAAGAAAGCGAAGAAGCACTTTTGCCGACCGCATACGTTGGCGAAGCAGAAAATTTATGGAATAGATTATCTACTCATGATAGCTCGAAGGATTTTTGGCAAACAGCTGTGGCGTTTGTGAGTAAGGATAATAATTTAACAAAAGCCCATGTTCGATATCTTGAGAGCAGGTGTTTAGCTTTAGCAACTCAAGCAAAAAGATTTGATTTAGAAAATGGAACAGAGTCATCTCTGCCTTCTTTATCTGAAGCAGACATTGCAGAGATGGAAGAATTTTTGGAAAATTTGAAGCTACTACTCTCCGCTCTAGGATATCCGATCTTGCAAGAGATTATATCGAAAGAACAAAAAAATATAGCGGATCCTCTTTTTACTTGTAAGGGTAAAGAGGCTTTAGCAATGGGTCGCATGACAAACGACGGATTTGTTGTCTATAAAGATTCAACTGCGACAACCGACATATCAAAGGCGGTAATTGAGCGTAACCAGAAGATCATAGAAAAGTTATTATCAAACAAATATCTCGAAAAGAGAGATAATGACTTGTACATATTTGTCAAAGATTATGTCTTCAATAGTCCGAGTGCCGCATCTGATATCGTTCTAGGTAATTCAACTAGCGGCTGGAAAAAGTGGAAAACGGAAAGCGGTAAAACGTTAGAAGAAATTTATAGAAAATGAGTATGGGCAAGTTAAAAGATATTCCCAAAATTGATAGGCCACGAGAAAGGTTTTTAGAAAAAGGCCCGGACGCTCTTTCCAAAAGTGAGCTTTTGGCTATTTTAATTGGTAGTGGAATTAAAGGAAAGAATGTAAAACAGCTTTCCGAGCAGATAGTCAGAAAGTTTGGAAATAAATTTTTAGACATAACAGTTGACGATCTTTTAGAAATCCCCGGAATCGGAGAAGCTAAAGCCCTACAAATTGTTTCCGCTTTGGCGTTAATGAAGAGATTTTATGAAGAATTGGGACCAAAAGATAACATTGTTTTATCTTCCAAAGATGCGATTTCTTTGACTTCCGATATACGAGATAAGAAAAAGGAGTATTTGGTATGTCTGTATCTTAATGCGAGGAATGCGCTACTGAAGAAAGAAGTTATATCAATCGGGACACTAGATAAAAGCATAATTCACCCACGAGAAATTTTTGGACCCGCTGTCGAGTTAAGAGCGGCTGGTATTGTCTTACTGCATAATCACCCTTCGGGGGATGTTACGCCCAGCAAGCAGGATATTGAGGTTGTAAACAAAATCCTTGAAGCGGGTAAGATAATGGGCGTAAATGTAATTGACTTTATTATAGTTAGCGAAAACGACACCCATAGTTTTTTTACTGAAATACAAAGCTCAGATAGTAAAGTAACACTATATGTTTCTGATGGTATACAAAATTCTCTTTTTGATTTGTTAGAGGCCGAACAACCGGCCTATACCCCCGAAATAAAAAAAGTACACAAGGTATATTTTTATCCTGAAAGCAGAGTTAAGGCGGGCCGTTTCCGGCTGCAAAATAGAAGATTTCTAGGAAACAAATATAAACTGCTCGGCTTTATTGAGGATATTGTCAATGAAAAATGTAACGGCTTTGGTGTGTTCTGCGATATTTTTGCGGGCACTGGTGTTGTTGGCGAACGATTTAATGAGAAAAATATAAAAGTTATTGCCAACGACTTTTTGGCAAGTAACTACATCCCATTAAAGGCATTCATTGGCACTTCGGAAATTGATTTTGAAGATATAGAAAAGAAAATAAATTTGCTTAATCGTTTAGAGGCACTCAATAATAATTACTTTTCTGAACATTTTGGCAATACCTTTTTCACCATAGAGAACGCCCGCAAAATCGGAGCTATCAGAGAAAAAATTGACGAGATTGCAAAAAAAGATAATGAGAAAGCTGTTTTGATTACTGCATTGTTATACGCGGTTGATAAAGTAGCAAATACGGTTGGTCATTATGACGCATACAGAAAGAAACTGGACACCATCCAGCCGTTGCGGCTTCTGGTTCCAGACTTTGAGCCAGAAAATAACGCGAATAACGAAATATACAAAGAAGATGCAAATCAACTTATCAGAAAAATAAGTTGTGATGTTTTATACATTGATCCACCTTATAATTCTCGTCAGTATTCGGACGCTTACCATCTCCTAGAAAATCT
>Ga0209211_10006620_pt1 | contig 16668 bp, 19 predicted proteins | sample RifGroA2_FD_183992 | JGI IMG/M metagenome (GOLD analysis project Ga0209211, IMG submission 183992) | Groundwater microbial communities from Rifle, Colorado, USA - Groundwater A2 (SPAdes) (version 2) | ecosystem: Environmental > Aquatic > Deep subsurface > Groundwater | place: Rifle, Colorado... | reverse complement strand
TGGCGGCGATCATCGCCAACCTGCATGACGTGGTGATCATCCTCGGCTTCTTTTCCTTCTTCCAGTGGGAGTTCTCGCTGTCGGTGCTGGCCGCGGTGCTGGCGGTGCTGGGCTATTCGGTGAACGAATCGGTGGTGGTGTTTGACCGCATCCGCGAGAACTTCCGCACCATGCGCAAGGCGGGCGTGGCGACCATCATCGACAATGCCATCACCCGCACCATGTCGCGCACCATCATCACCCACGGCTCGACGCAGATGATGGTGGGCGCGATGTTGCTGCTGGGCGGCGAGACGCTGCATTACTTCGCCATGGCGTTGACCATCGGTATCCTGTTCAGCATCTATTCCTCGGTGCTGGTCGCCAGCCCGTTGCTGATGCTGTTCGGCGTGTCGCGCGAGGATTTCATCAAGCCGGAGAAGACCGAGGCCGAAGAAGTGCTGCCCTAAGCTTTTCGTAGGTCGGGTTAGCGGTTTCATCGCGTAACCCGACATTTTTAGCAATTCGTTTTTAGCAATTCATGTTGGGTTACGCTGCGCTAACCCAACCTACCCAACTTCGGGACGCCCCACTTGGACCTGCTGGCCACATTCATCGACATCGTCCTGCACCTCGACACGCATCTGCTCGCCTTGACGCAGGAATACGGCGTGTGGGTGTATGCCATCCTGTTCCTCATCATCTATTGCGAGACCGGCCTGGTGGTAATGCCTTTCCTGCCCGGTGATTCGCTGCTGTTCGTGGCGGGTGCGCTGTGCGGACTGGGTGCGCTGCAACTGGAATGGCTCGCGCCGTTGCTGATGCTGGCGGCGTTCGGCGGCGACAATACCAACTACTGGATCGGGCGGCTGCTCGGATTGAAGTTGTTGCAGCGCACCAACGGATTCATCAAGCGCGAGCATCTCGACAAGACCCATGCGTTCTACGAGAAACACGGCGGCAAGACCGTCCTGTTCGCACGCTTCCTTCCCATCATCCGCACCTTCGCGCCGTTCGTGGCCGGGATCGGGCTGATGCACTACCGCCTGTTCGTGCTGTACAGCGCGCTGGGGGCGCTGATATGGATCGGCAGCCTGACCGTGGCAGGCTATTTCTTCGGCAACATTCCGGTCATCAAGGACAACCTAACCCTGATGATCCTCGGCATCATCGTCATCTCGTTCCTGCCCGCCATCCGCGAATTCATCCGCCACCGCAGCCGTAGTGCCTGATCTCACAATTTGAAACAATTGCGCCCGAACAGGCGAGGCGACAGGCTGTCATAGTTGCGCATCCCGTTCGGGGGTGTTCAAAGGAGCTAAAAATGAAAAAAAGTCTATTGGTCGTGAGTCTGCTCTCGCTGTGCGGGGCTGCGTATGCGGCTGATCTCACCGATACCGCAAAGGTCATCTCCAGTACCCCGATCTATGAACGCATCACCGAGCCAAAGCGCGAATGCTCGACCGATACCGTACAGGTCGCTCCCAGGGAGCGTTCCATGGGCGGCTCAATAGCCGGCGGCGTGGCCGGTGCGGTGCTGGGCAGCCAGGTCGGCAGCGGTCATGGCAGCACGGCGGCGACTGCGGCGGGCGCGGTGGCGGGAACGGTGATCGGCGACCGCGTCGCCAACCCGGATGAGAACCGCTCGATGACCGGCTCGGTGGTCGGCGGCGTGGCCGGCGCCATACTGGGCAGCCAGATCGGCGGCGGTAGCGGCAACAAGGCGGCGACCGCAGCGGGTGCCATCGCTGGTGCGGTGATCGGCGACCGTGTCGCCAATCCGGATCGTCCGCGCACCGAACAAGTCGAGCGTTGCCGCGAGGTGGAAGTCAGCCGCGAAGTGATCAGCGGTTACAAGGTGGTCTATCGCTACAACGGGCGCAATATCACCACTACGCTGCCATACCAGCCCGGTGCTACGGTGCAGGTCGGCGTGGGTGTCATCGAGGATAAGCGCTGATCCGGAGACTTGGTAGGGTGGGCACGTTTTTTGTGCCCACGCGGCGTGGGGATGCGCGTGGGCACAAAAAAACGTGCCCACCCTACGGACTTAACCAAAGCGCCCCGTGACGTAATGGCTACGGCCGCCACTTCGTGGCTTAACTTGCAAGCAAGTTAGCCTGCACCGTTACATTACAGGCCGCTTAGCCGAAGCGACCGGTAATGTAATCTTCGGTGCGCTTATCGGTGGGGTTGATGAACATCTTGTCGGTTTCGCCGAACTCGATCAGGTCGCCCATGTACATGAACGCGGTGTAATCGGAGACGCGTGCCGCCTGTTGCATGTTGTGGGTGACGATCAGGATGGTCACCTTCTCCTTCAGTTCGGAGACCAGTTCCTCGATGCTGCCGGTGGCGATCGGGTCGAGCGCGGAGGTGGGTTCATCGAACAGCACCAGTTCCGGGTCGATGGCCAGCGCGCGGGCGATGCACAGGCGCTGCTGCTGGCCGCCGGAGAGGTTGAAGGCCAGATCCTTCAGGCGATCCTTTACCTCGTTCCATAGCGCCGCGCCGCGCAATGCCTCTTCCACTTTCCCGTCGATCTCCTGCTTGTTGCGCATGCCGCGCACGCGCAACCCGTAGGCCACGTTCTCGTAGATCGACTTGGGGAAGGGGTTGGGTTTCTGGAACACCATGCTGATGCGCATGCGCACTTCCATCGGGTCGACCTGGCGCGCGATGATGTTGGTGTCGTCGGGATGCAGGACGATCTCACCTTCATAGCGGTTGCCCGGATAAAGGTCGTGCATCCGGTTGAAGCAGCGCAGGAAGGTCGATTTGCCGCAACCGGACGGGCCGATCAGCGCCGTCACCTGTTTCTCGGCGATCGGCATGGTGATGTTCTTGAGCGCCTGCACCTTGCCGTAATAGAAGTTGAGGTTCTTCACCTCGGCCTTCAGATTGGTCGCAGAGCGTTCTTGGGTGTCGGATGTTGTCATTGTTCCGTGGCTCCTACCATTTGATGTTTTTGCGGATGCGGTAACGCAGCCAGATCGCCAGCGCATTCATCGCCAGAGTGCCGACGATGATGACCACGCCGGTCGCCGCCGCATTGATCAGGAATGCTTCCTCGGGTCGCGATACCCAGTTGAACATCTGGATCGGCAGCACCGTGAACGGTGCCTGCAGCCAGTCGAACAGGCCGGCGGGCGGGTCGCCGCTGAACGGGGCGGGCGGCAGGAAGGCGATGAAGGTCAGCGCGCCGATGGTGATGATGGGTGCTGTCTCGCCGATGGCGCGCGCCAGACCGATGATCACGCCGGTCAGGATGCCGCCCTTGGCATAGGGGATGACGTGGTCGGAAACCACCTGCCAGCGTGAGGCGCCGAGCGCATAGGCAGCCTCGCGGATCTCGCGCGGGATAGTGCGCAGCGATTCGCGCGTGGCGACAATGACGATGGGCAGGATCAGCAGCGCCAGCGTCAGCCCGGCGGACAGGATGCTCTGCCCGAGATCCATCTGATAGACGAACAGCCCCAGCGCCAGCAGGCCGTACACGATGGAGGGGACGCCGGCCAGGTTGCTGACGTTGATTTCGATGATGGCGGTGAGTAGGTTCTTCGGCGCGTATTCCTCGAGATAGACCGCGGCGGCGACCCCCAACGGGATGGCGACGATGGCTGTGACCAGCATCACCAGCGTGGTGCCGACCCAGGCGGACAGGATGCCGGCCTGTGCGGCACGACGCGACGGGAAAGAGGTGAAGAAGTCATAGTTCAAGCGCTCCATACCGTCGATCAGCAGGTTGGTGAACAGCGCCAGCAGCGTGATCACGCCCAGCATCATGCAGACCAGACCGACCAGCGAGAAGACATAGTCGTTGAACTTGAGGCGCCGGATCAGCGAACGGAGTTTTTTGCTGTTTTGCGGTGTTGCCATGTCAGTAAATCTCGCGGAAACGCTGGCGCGCCATGTGGCCGAGGATGTTGAAGGCCAGTGTCATCAGGAACAGCACCAGACCGACGGCAAAGATGCTCTGGTAGCCGATGGAGCCGTGCGGCAGATCGCCCAGCGCGACCTGCACGATATAGGCGGTGATAGTGGCGGCCGATTCGCGCGGGTCCCAGGTGAAATTGGGCTGCTGCCCGGCGGCGATGGCGACCACCATGGTCTCGCCGATGGCGCGCGACATGCCCAGAATGTAGGCGGCGATGATGCCGGAGATGGCGGAAGGCGTCACTACCTTTATCGCGGTCTGGAAGCGGGTCGCGCCCATCGCATACGAGCCTTCGCGCAACGACATCGGCACGGCGCGCATCGCATCCTCGGAGAGCGATGAGACATAGGGGACGATCATGATGCCGATCACGATGCCGGGGCCGAGCATGTTGAAGCCGTTCAGCTCCGGCATGACGATCTGCAGCAGCGGTGTGACGATCATCAGGGCGAAATAGCCGTATACCACGGTGGGTACGCTGGCCAGCAGCTCCAGGAACGGTTTGACGATCTCGCGCACCTTGTGCGGCGCGAATTCGGACAGGTAGATGGCGATGATGGTGCCGATCGGAATCGCCACCAGCAGCGCGACTGCCGAAGTGACCAGCGTCCCGGCGACCAGCGGCAGGACGCCGTAATGCGCGTCCTCGAACAGCGGCGTCCAGACCGTGCTGGTGAGGAATTCAAAAATGGAGACGTGCCCGAAAAAGCTCATCGACTCGTACAGCAGGATGGCCACGATGGCCAGCGTGATCAGCACCGCCGAAAAGGCCGCGAGGAACAGTACCGCTTCGATGAGCCGTTCGCGCAGATGGCGCCAGGGGTTTTTGTGCAGGCGGTTCTTCACGGTGGTCGGTTCCGATAGTCGGGCAGTGTTCGAAGACCGTGAATTCTAACAAGGAAACATTACAGTTCTGTTACTAAAAAATGTATTGCCGCATAACTTATTGAACTAGAATGAAAAAGGCGCGAACATCAAGTTCGCGCCCTGATTGAGATACTGACAGGCTGCTAGTGCTTGCCTTCGCGCGTCAGCAGGTCTTCGACGCTCACGCCCACTTCGGCGATGCCGCCGAAGCCGGTGCCCAGCTTCTTGTTGTTGAAGTTCTTGAGCGCCAGTTCATAGGCCTTGACCGGCAAATCCACATAACCGACTTCCTTGGACAGCGCGCCGGCGTGCTTCAGGTAATACTGCACGAACTCCTTGACTTCAGGCTTGTCGGCAGACTTGGCGTTGACATAGATAAAGATCGGGCGCGACAGCGGTTGGTAAGTGCCCTTGTTGGTCGTTTCCACGCTGGGCATCACCGCTGGCGACTTGTCGTCCACCTTGATCGGCACGGCCTTGAGCTTGCCCTTGTTTTCCATATAGTAGGCCAGACCCAGATAGCCCATGGCGTTTACGTCACGGGACACGAACTGCACGGTCACGTTGTCGTCTTCGGTCGCCTGATAGTCACCACGGCTGGACTTGGCCTTACCCACGATGGCTTCGGTGAAGTAGTCAAAGGTGCCGGAATCGGAACCGGCGCCGGCCAACTTGAGCGGTGCGCTCGGGAAGGAGGCGCGGATCTGGTTCCAGTTGTTGACCTTGCCTTGGGAGGCCGGATTCCACATGGTCTTGAGCTCAGCCACGGTCAGATGGTCGACGAACTTGTTCTTCGGGTTGACGATCACGGTCAGTGCGTCGAACGCCACCGGCAGCTCGATGTACTGGATGCCGGCTGCCTTGCAGGCATCCATTTCCTTCTGGAGGATGGGGCGGGAGGCGTCGGCAATATCGGTCTCGCCACGGCAGAACTTCTTGAAACCGCCGCCGGTACCGGAGATGCCGACAGTGACCTTGATCGCGCCCTTCTTGGACTTCTGGAAATCTTCGGCTACTGCTTCGGTGACCGGGTAGACCGTGCTGGAACCGTCAATCGTGATGATCGGTTCGGCTGCCAGTGCAGATTGAGCCGATGCGGCGAACAGGCCGCCGATCAGTGTTGCTACACCAAGCATCTTCAGGTTGTTCGATTTGCGCATAATGGATTCTCCAAAATTTGAATTTACAGTTGAGTCACATCGGGTGACGGATGGCATGTTAGTGACAGAACATGACAGTTTGATTACGTTTTAGATTGATTTTTCATGCTTTTAACTAATTGAATAAAAATGATTAGCTTTGACTCTCGCCAAGAATTCGTTATGAAAACGGGCGCTCGCAGGCGCCCGCTGGTTTTGCAGAGTCGACTCGCGCCGGATCAGAATTTGTGGATCATGCCCACGCCCAAAGCGGACAAGGTGGCGTTTGCTGTCGCCGTACCGAATGCATTGTGTGCAAAAGCATACTTGGCGTTGGTATCGTTATCCAGCTTGGTGTAAGCACTCCACAGTTCGGTGCGCTTGGACAAGTTGTAGCCGTAGCGCAGGGCGAACTGCTTCGCGCCGGATTCTGCAGTGCCGGAAAGGTCGCCTGCGCGGGTGTAGAACCCTCCGAAGTTGCTGTTGCCCGCCTTGTATTTGCCCGACAGTTCCCATGCGTTGCGCGAGGCTGTAGAGGTACTGCCAGCTGCCTGCGCCACACTCAAGCGCTCGTAGGTCAAACCGACCTGGCCGTCTTTGAATTTATAGGCGCCGACCACGCGGTTGGCGGTATTGGTCAGGTCTGCCACAGTCGATTTCTGATTCTTTTTGCTGTCGTAGGCATAGGTGGCATAGAGCATATCGTTCTCATACTCTGCGGAAAACGACCACTCCGTCTTTTTTGTGGTTGTCGTGGCTTCAGGCGAGTAAGACAGCTTTGCCTGGAAGCCGTCGAACTTCGGCGACCAGTATTGCACTATGGAACTCTTGCGCGTCACGAATTTCGCACCGCTCAAGCTTTCCTGGCCGATGATGTTGGTCGAGGAGAAACTGGTGGTATTGCCGAACAGCTCGACTTTGTTGTGCGACAACCTGAAAGGGGTTTCCCAGATGCCCATGAAAAACGTGCCGAAGCTGCTTTCCAGCCCGATTGCGCTGTTGCGTGCCCCATTAAATAAGCCGGCGTTGCCGGCGCCGGTCATGTCGAGTTGCGATTCGAGCTGGTAGAACGCTTTCAGTCCGTCGCCCAGGTCTTCCTTGCCCTTGAAGCCGAGGTTCGATGAGCTGGTGGACAGGCGCTGCGAATTGAATGCAGTGTTGTTGTCGTTGTGTGCCGACTCATAGTCCATGTTCAGCGTGCCATAGATGGTGACGTTTTCGTTATCGGCCAATGCCATCCCTGGTGCGGCCAGTGCAGCGGCAACGACTGCGGCACCAATGAGTTTCTTGCGTGTTACGAATGCTCGTTGCATTATCAATCTCCCTGTAGATAAATTGGAAAGCCGCCCTAGTTGCGACCGCGGCAGATTAAGTGGCGAACATGAAAAATTGATTAATAAGAGGTTACGGTTTTGTGACGAACGCGCGGCGGGCTGAAGCGGTAACTGGTATGGCCGTCATTCGGGCAAGGGTAACTGCCGCATGTTTCATCCGGATGCCGGTTTTATTGCAGATAGGTTGCAGTGATCCGCCGACCGGAGCTGCAACGGGGCAGGGGATCGGGCCTGCTTCAAAGAGGCGATGCATGGCATGAAACCTGCTGAAATAGGCTATTGGCTCGGGTATAATGCGCGCCTTTGATTTTTCGACCGGAGTTGAAATCATGCCTATTTACGCTTATGCCTGCTCCAGTTGCGGCACGCAGCAGGATGTGATGCAAAAAATGAGTGATGCGCCGCTGACGGTCTGCCCGGAATGCGGCAAGGAGACGTTTGCGAAACAGTTGACCGCAGCCGGTTTTCAGCTGAAGGGCAGCGGTTATTACGTCACCGATTTCAAGGACAAGCCCAAGGCTGCACCCAAACCGGATGCTGCCTGTGCGCCCTGCGCCAATGCCGCTTCCTGCCCCTCTGCCGGCACAGCAGCCTGAGCCATGAAAAAATACCTCATCACCGGCCTGCTGGTCTGGATCCCGATCGGCATCACCTTCTGGGTGCTGGAGCTGACCATCGGCACGATGGATCAGACCCTGCTGCTGCTGCCGGAACACTGGCATCCGGACCGGTTGCTGGGCATACACATCCCGGGCTGGGGCATCATCCTGACGCTGGGTGTGGTGTTGCTGACCGGCCTGCTGGTGCGCAACGTGTTCGGCCAGCGCCTGTTGGCGGCGGCGGAAAAAGCCATGCTGCATGTGCCGTTCGTCGGCAGCATCTACAAGGGCGTGAAGCAGGTCAGCGATACGCTGCTGGCCAGCGACGGCCATTCGTTCCGCAAGGTGCTGCTGGTACGTTATCCCCATCCCGAAGCTTGGTCGCTGGCGTTCCAGACCAGCGTACCGGGCGAGGTGGGACGCCGTCTCGACGATGAACATGTCGCGGTGTTCATCCCCACCACGCCCAGTCCGGTGAACGGCTTCTATTTCTACGTGCGCAAGGCGGACACCATCGAGCTGGATATGTCGGTGGACGTGGCGCTGCGCACCATCGTCTCGATGGGTGTGGTCGCCACGCCCGAAAACGTGCCATCGCAGGCAGGCGAGCAGCCGGCTGCGCATGGTTAATCCGAATTTCAATTAAAAACAGAACCATGCGAACTCATTACTGCGGACTCCTCAACACCGACCAACTCGACCAGACCGTCAGTATCTGCGGCTGGGCGCACCGCCGCCGTGATCACGGCGGGGTGATCTTCATCGACCTGCGCGACCGCGAAGGTCTGGCACAAGTCGTGTGTGATCCCGACCGTGCCGACATGTTCAAGATCGCCGAATCGGTACGCAGCGAATTCGTGCTGCGCATCACCGGCAAGGTGCGCCGCCGCCCGGAAGGCACGACCAATTCGAATATCACCAGCGGCGAGATCGAGATCCTGTGTCACGAGATCGAGGTGCTGAATACGGCGGTGACACCGCCGTTCCAGCTCGACGACGAGAACCTGTCGGAGAACGTGCGCCTGACCCATCGCGTGGTCGACCTGCGCCGCCCGCAGATGCAGAAGAACATGATGCTGCGTTACAAGGTGGCGATGGCGTTCCGCCGCTTCCTCGACAGTCGCGGCTTCCTCGACATCGAGACGCCGATGCTGACCAAGTCCACGCCGGAAGGCGCACGCGATTATCTGGTGCCGTCGCGCGTGCATCCGGGCGAATTCTTCGCGCTGCCGCAATCGCCACAGCTGTTCAAGCAGATGCTGATGGTGTCCGGTTTCGACCGCTATTACCAGATCACCAAGTGCTTCCGCGACGAAGACCTGCGCGCCGACCGCCAGCCGGAATTCACCCAGGTCGATATCGAGACCTCGTTCCTGACCGAGACGCAGATCACCGCGCTGATGGAAGAGCTGATGCGCACCGTGTTCAAGGAAGCGCTGGATGTCGATCTGCCCAACCCGTTCCCGCGCATGAGCCATGCCGAGGCGATGGCGCGTTTCGGTTCGGACAAGCCCGACCTGCGCGTGACGCTGGAGCTGACCGAAGTCACCGACGCGGTGAAGGATGTCGCATTCAAGGTGTTCGCCGGCGTGGCGAATTCCGAGACCGGTCGCGTGGCCGCGTTGCGCGTGCCGGGTGGTGCGGTATTCACCCGCGGCGAGATCGACGAGTACACCAAATTCGTCGGCATCTACGGCGCGAAAGGGCTGGCCTACATCAAGGTCAACGACATCACGCAACTTAACGAAACCGGCCTGCAATCGCCAATCGTGAAGAACCTGCACGAAGCGGCGCTGAAGACCATCGTCGAGCGCACTGGTGCTGCGAACGGCGACATCATCTTCTTCGGCGCGGACAAGGCCAAGATCGTCAACGACGCACTCGGCGCGTTGCGCAGCAAGATCGGCCACGACAAGAGCCACACCAACGGCAAGGCATGGGAGCCGCTGTGGGTGGTGGACTTCCCGATGTTCGAGTATGACGACGAGGGCAAGCGTTGGGTCGCCTGTCATCACCCGTTCACCAGCCCGAAAGACGAGCACCTGCAATATCTGGAAACCGATCCGGGGCGCTGTCTGGCCAAGGCCTACGACCTGGCGCTGAACGGCTGGGAGCTGGGCGGCGGCTCGGTGCGTATCCACAAGGAAGAAGTGCAGAGCCTGGTATTCCGCGCGCTCAACATCGGCGCGGAAGAGGCGCAACTCAAGTTCGGCTTCCTGCTCGATGCGCTGCAATACGGCGCGCCGCCGCACGGCGGGCTGGCATTCGGACTGGACCGCATCGTCACCATGATGACCGGCGCCGAGTCCATCCGCGACGTGATCGCCTTCCCCAAGACACAGCGCGCGCAATGCCTGCTGACCCACGCGCCCAGCCCGGTGGATGAACGCCAGTTGCGCGATTTGCATATCCGCCTGCGCCAGCAAGTGCAGACCACGGCGGAAGTGCTCAAGGAATAAACGATGCCGCAGTTAAGTAGGATGGGTTGAGCGCAGCGATACCCATCATTTTTCGATATTGACGATGGGTATCGCTGCGCTCAACCCATCCTACCTTGTGGGTTTGTGACTGAATAAGGGCTGATGATGTTGCGTTCCCTGCGTTTTGAGTGGGCACTGCTGGCTGTGTTGTTGTGGCTGCCGTCCGCACAGGCCGGGCGACATGAACCAACCGGGTTGCCAACCATTGCGGCAACCGCGTTGCCCGCCGAGGCGCGCGAAACCTTGCAGACCATCGAGCGCGGCGGGCCGTTCGCCTACCCGCAGGACGACAGGGCGTTCGGCAACTACGAACGTATCCTGCCGCAACAGCATCGCGGCTATTACCGCGAGTACACGGTGAAGACGCCGGGCGCGCGCAATCGCGGCGCAAGGCGCATCGTGTGCGGGCCGCTGCCGGAGTGTTATTACAGCGCCGACCATTACCGGACCTTCAAACGCATCAAGGACTAGCCATGAATCCGCTGGCACAACAACTGAACGATATTGCAGCAGCAGGAAGCTATACGCTGGTCTGCGGCGTGGACGAACTGCGCGCCGCCGCCAATGATGCGAGCTTTGCGTTGTTCGAGGCCGACCTCAAGGGCGTCAAGGGCAAGCAGAACCTGCTCGATGTGCTGGCGCGCGCTGCCGGCTTCCCGCCGGAGTTCGGCGCGAACTGGGATGCGCTGGCCGATGCGCTGTGCGACCTGTCGTGGCGCGGCGAAACGGCGGGCTATGCGTTGCTGCTGCGCAATGCCAGCGCCACGCTGGGCCTGTCCGCCAACGATCGCGAGATCGCACAGGACATCTTCGCCGACACGACGCTGTATTGGCGACAACGCGGCAAAGCATTCTGGATATTCTTCGGTTAATGCCCCACTTCAAACAGCCGGTCTCGGTGCTGGTAGTGGTCTATACCGCTGCGCTTGAGGTGTTGTTGTTGGAGCGCGCCGACCATCCCGGCTACTGGCAGTCGGTCACCGGCAGCATCGAACCGGGCGAGGCGTTGCGCGACACCGCGATCCGCGAAGTGAGCGAAGAAACCGGGCTGGATGCAAGTCTATACGCACTGGCCGACTGGCAGACGCAGAACGACTACGAGATCTACCCGCATTGGCGTCACCGCTATGCGCCCGGCGTCACCCGCAACACCGAGCACGTGTTCGGCCTGCAACTGCCCCATCCCGTTGCCATCCAGCTCGAACCGCGCGAGCACTTGAACTTCAAGTGGTTGCCGTGGCAGGATGCGGCGGACAAAGTTTTTTCACCCAGTAACCGTGCTGCGATCTTGCAGTTGCCGGAGCGGGAAATCCCCCCCATTCCCCCTTTTGCAAAAGGGGGCGGCGAACGAAGTGAGCGGGGGATTTGTGCAGCCCTATAACAAAAAGCTGAAACAGTTTTCCAGAGCGCTGCGCTCAAACATGACCGAGACGGAATCACACTTGTGGCGGCGTTTGCGAAACAAGCAGATTCATGGGGTTCAGTTTTACCGGCAAAAACCGTTACTATCGTTCATCGTGGACTTTTACTGTCCAAAAGCAAAACTGGTGATCGAGCTGGATGGCGCGCAACATTTTGAACCTGAGCATCAGATCAGGGATGGAAAACGCGATGAGTCGCTGGCGGGTATCGGGCTAAAGGTGTTGCGGTTTGATGATCGCCAAGTGCTAATGGAAACTGAAGCGGTACTGGAGGTGATCCATGCCGAGGTGGCATTGAGACTGGGCGCAAATTCGAATCCCTCCTAACTCCCCCTTGCAAAGGGGGATCACATAGCCCCCTTTGAAAAAGGGGGCGGCGAACGAAGTGAGCGGGGGATTTAGCGGGGGATAACTGGAACAATAATTATGCAAGAAGACATCATCTACATCCCGTATGACCATCCCGACGCCGCGCAATCAGGGTGCGCCACGGTGCAGGCGTGGGCCAGGGTGCCGCGCGAACCCGATGTGCAGGAAAGGCATGAGCTGATCGCGCGCATCAAGCGCATGCTCAAGGAACAGGATGCCGTGCTGGTGGCGCATTACTACGTGCATCCGGATTTGCAGGATCTGGCCGAGGAGACTGGCGGCATCGTGTCCGACTCGCTCGACATGGCGAACTTCGGCCACCGCCATCCGGCCAAGACCATCGTGGTCGCAGGCGTGCGCTTCATGGGCGAGACCGCCAAGATACTCAACCCCGAAAAGCGTGTGCTGATGCCGGAGCTGGCGGCGGAATGCTCGCTCGACCTCGGCTGCCCTGCGGATGAATTCGCCGCCTTCTGCGACGCGCATCCCGACCGCACCGTGGTGGTGTACGCCAACACCAGCGCGGCGGTAAAGGCGCGCGCCGACTGGATGGTGACCAGCTCGATCGCGCTGCCGGTGGTGAAACATCTCAAGGAACAGGGCAAGAAGATACTGTGGGCACCGGACCGGCATCTGGGCGGCTACATCCAGGAGCAGACCGGCGCGGACATGCTGCTGTGGCAGGGCTCGTGCGTGGTGCACGACGAATACAAGGCGCAGGAACTGATCGAGCTGAAGGCGCAGCATCCGCTGGCCAAAGTGCTGGTGCATCCCGAGTCGCCGCGCGCGGTGGTCAAACTGGCCGACGTGGTCGGCTCCACCACCCAGATCATCAAGGCATCGCAACGGCTCGACGCGCCCGAATTCATCGTCGCCACCGACAACGGCATCCTGCACAAGATGCGCGCCCTGTCGCCGCACAAGGTCTTCATCGAAGCGCCCACCGCCGGGGTCGGCGCGACCTGCACCAGTTGCAGCCACTGCCCGTGGATGGCGATGAACGGCCTGCGCAACCTGGCGGAAGTGCTGGAGACAGGGAAGAACGAGATACATGTCGATCCGGCGATCATCCCGCGCGCGGTGCTGCCGATCAAACGCATGCTGGATTTTGCCAAGCAGATTGAGATGCCAACTAGCGGTATCGGGAACGCCTGATAAGCGGTATTTCTAATGGCGGAAAGATTCGCTCAATCTGTTGCATCCACCGGTTGAATCCAAGGCCAAAACCAGATATTCGGTGAGGTATAAGTGGGAACATGAATGTCGCTTTATTGATAACCAATTCGGTTTAAGGCATGATGTGACCTGCCCCCCGTAGCCCTACCATCAATCAGTAGTAAAGCCCTTGGGTTGCGAGCTTAAACTATTTCACTGCTCTGTTGTGTTGCTCCATCTTTGTCCTGTCTATGCAGTGCCGCGAATTCCGCAGGCGGCATCCTGTTGCAACTGCTGTGTGGCCGCACTTCGTTATAGTCACGTCGCCACGTTGCGATTTCAATCCTTGCTTGCGCCAGTGTTTCAAACCAATGTTCGTTCAGGCACTCATCGCGGAACTTGCCGTTAAAGCTTTCGATGTAGGCGTTCTGCGTTGGCTTGCCAGGCTCAATCAATAAATGTTCGATTCCCCTTGCGTGTGCCCATCCCATAAATGCCCGGCTCGTGAATTCTGGCCCACCATCGGTTCGAATCGCCCGAGGATAGCCTCTGAATCGAGCCGCCTGTTCGAGCACTCGCACCACGTAGTCGCCTGAGATGCCATGATCCACCGTGATGTCCACGCTCTCGTGGGTGAAGTCGTCTGCTACGGTCAGGCACTTCAGTCGTCTGGCATTAGCCAGGCTATCCATCACAAAATCAATACTCCACACCTCATTCGGACACGACGCCTGCGATAGCTTCGTGCGTTCACCCATCGGCCGTTTGGCCTTCTTGCGCCGCTTAACTGATAGCTTGGCTTCGCTATACAACCGCCACACGCGCTTGTGGTTCTCGTGATGCCCTTCGGCACGCAGCAAGTCGTGGATGCGCCGGTATCCAAAGCGCCGCCGCTGATATGCCAGTTCAACGATGCGCGCTGACAGCGCCAGCGTCTTGGCATCAGCCGTTGGCGGCTCTCGCCAACTCGTTCGGGATAGCCCCACAAGTCGACATGCATGCCGCTCTGACAGTTGGCATTGCTCGATCATCACGCCAATCGCCTGCCGTTTGACTTGTGGGGCTAGCGCTTTACCCCGAAGGCTGTCTTGAGCGCTTCAATATCTAAATGGGCTTCTGCCAGTAGCTTCTTCAGCTTGCCGTTCTCGCCTTCCAGATCGCGCAACCGCCGAGCTTCGCTCACATCCATTCCACCAAACTTGGCGCGCCATTTGTAAAAACTGGCATCGCTGAATCCATGTTTGCGGCATAAATCCGCAACAGGCATGCCAGCTTCTACTTCCTTGATGAAACTAATGATCTGTTCTTCGCTAAATCGACTCTTCTTCATTTCCGCCTCTCTTCAAAAGCGGACTTTACTAACTTCTAGCTGGTACGGTCTAGGGGGAGCAGGTCACTTACCAAACAGCAGAGATGAAAGGTCATCGCCCCCTAAGTGATGGTTGTAATTCCACTCGGAAAAGTGAACACGTATGAGAGCGCGAAATATTCGTTTCAGCAGAGGGTCATGAGCCGATAGAGATGGCACATTCGTGGCGTGACAGATCCTGCACTCACTTATAACGGCCCCCTTAGTAGTTACGGTTTCTACTAACTCTCGTGCGGTGAAGCACTCAGAGCAAAAGGACTCAGTCTTGTCTGTTTCGGAGTGATATGGGGTCAGCATCGCAATTGATTGCTCAAGCCGCCATCTTCAATTCAACTTTCTTTCCCGCTCTGGTCGCCAGCGTAATCAGCATGTCCAGACTGAATTTCTCGAACTTGCCGCGGATCAGGTCGGAGACGCGCGATTGCGAAATGCCGAGTACTTGCGCGGCTTCTGCCTGTGTCCATTCCATGTCGCGGATTTTGATGCGCAACTCTCCCATCAATTGAGAGCGCATGGCGAGGATGGTGGCTTCTTCCGGCGAGAAGCCGAGGTCGAGAAATACGTTGCCGCAGGATTCTGTGATTTTGAGTTTTTCTTTTTTCATTTGGTACTCTCCTTGAGTTGCTTGTAGCGGGCGGCTGCCAGCGCGATGTCTTCCTTGCGCGTCTGTTGCGTCTTTTTCTGAAAGGCATGCAGCACGTAAATTGCATCGGCGAATTTCGCCACATAGATCACGCGCCATTCGCCCAATACATGGATGCGAATCTCATAAGCGCTTGCGCCGACGTTCAGCATGGGCTTCCAGTCAGAAGGCATCAGTCCAAGCTGGACTTGCCAAAGCTCGTTCCCTGCCAGTCCTTTGGCTTCTTTGGGGAATGCAGCCAGATCGTCTTCGCTGGAGCCGGTGAATTTGAGCGGCTTCATGTGTTCAATATATAAGTAGTTAGATAAGGGCGCAAGCGGATTTTTTGGCTGCGCATTCTGCTCACCTCTTCTCCCTCACCCCCAACCACGCATCCGAAGTCAGCGGCCTCTTCAGCGTAGGCAGTGTCTCTTCCAGCCAGGCCAGCGCAAGCTTTGGTGGCTGGCTGGGTCATTTCTTTTCCCAAGGCGCAAAGCCGATGGGGCGTTTCTTTTTGGATTCAGGCGGGGTCATTAATTCATGGATGGCCTCGAAGACTGCCTTGAAGCGCACGTCGTATTTCTTTTCCAGTGCGTTGAGCTTGCGTGCGAGTTCGGCATTGCTGGACAACATCTGCCGCAGGCGCACAAAGGCCCGCATGATTTCGATGTTGACCTGAATGGCGCGCTCGCTGTGGAGGACGCTGGAAAGCATGGCGACGCCCTGTTCGGTGAAGGCGTAGGGGGCGTATCGGCGGCCTCCGCGTCCGGCGGGCTTTTCGTTTGAGGTCACAATTTGTGACCTCAAAGTTTGCCATTCCGTGGCATCCAGTTGGAACATGAAATCTTCGGGGAATCGTTCGAGGTTGCGCTTTACCGCTTGGAGTAACACTTTAGTTTCCACGCCGTACAGTGCGGCAAGATGCTCGTCCAGCATGACCTTTTGCCCATGGATGAAAAACATCCTCGATTCGATCTGTGCAACTGATGTGATCATGCTCAGTGCGTCCCCTCGGTTCATATGCTGGCAACCCGCTGTGCGGGTTTTGTCTTGCGCCAGCTCCTGATCTGGGGGTATTTGCCTTGAGCCTCGCGCCTCGCGCCGTTCGTGCGGCGTGGTGTGCGTTTGGCAAATCTGCAAGAAGATCGGACTTTATGTGAGCAGGGCGGGGTGTGTCAATGCGGCAAGTAAGGAGATTAACGAGGGCGGCTTCGGCTTGGTCTTCAGCCTCAAAGTCCGCGCATGTAAACCGGTCGCAGCCGCCGCTGCCCGGCTATCGCCTCCCGCAGTTGCAGCAACAGTTTCTCTTTGTCCTTGGGCAGATTCCCGGCGAGCGCCAGCGCATTGGAGGCGTGGTTGGAGCGGAAGATGACCGGCTGCGGCGGGTTGAGGCCGCT
>Ga0209211_10006619_pt1 | contig 16670 bp, 15 predicted proteins | sample RifGroA2_FD_183992 | JGI IMG/M metagenome (GOLD analysis project Ga0209211, IMG submission 183992) | Groundwater microbial communities from Rifle, Colorado, USA - Groundwater A2 (SPAdes) (version 2) | ecosystem: Environmental > Aquatic > Deep subsurface > Groundwater | place: Rifle, Colorado... | reverse complement strand
CCAGAAAATGTGTCCTCTAACAGCATGGTTAAGAAAGTCATCGTGTCAGTGGATGGTGAGTATCGGATTGGCAAAACGGCGCATGTCTTTGGTTCGAAATTAATAAAAAATCCGCTACAATAAAAGAAAAGTATTTTTTAAATATTAAAAGCAGTAATGAATAATGTTCAAATCATTTTTCTTACTGCTTTTTTGTTTTATATAAAATCCAGTCTTAAATAGGCTTCGGTAACTTTTACGCCACTAAGACAGCAAGTTACAAAGAAAAACTTAGTGTCTTGGTGGCAATTCTGAATTCCTAAATATTAAATTAGGAGGAAATAAGTGAAAATTTGCTGCATCGGCTGTGGTTATGTGGGACTTGTTGCTGGCACATGTCTGGCGGATATGGGTAATGATGTGATTTGCGTGGATGTGGATAAAAACAAGATAAACAATCTTAAAAAACGGATTATACCTATATACGAGCCTGGTCTGAAAGATATGTTAGATAGGAATTCCAGGGAAAAAAGAATTGCTTTTACAACCAATATTAAAGAAGGTATCCAAAAATCAGAAGTTATTTTTATTACAGTGGGAACACCTTCAGACAATAATAACTGTGCTGATACTTCTGCCATTATTTCTGTTGCTAAAAATATTGGACAGTATATGAATGGGTATAAAGTTATTGTGAACAAAAGTACAGCTCCAATAGGAACTTTAGAGGAAATTGGGAAGGAGATAGAATCCTCGCAAATAAAGTCTTTTAAATATGATCTGGTCTCCAACCCTGAATTCATGAGAGAGGGAGAGGCTATTAAGGATTTCACAAATCCTGACAGGATAGTGATTGGTGTGCAAAGCGAAAAGGCAAAGTGCATTATGGCATCCATCTACAGTGGTATTTCCAGAACAGATAAACCAATTATGTTTACTGACCTTCGTAGCGCTGAGCTAATTAAATATGCCAGTAATGCGATGCTTGCCACAAGAATATCTTTTATGAATGAAATGGCGCAATTATGTGAAAAGGTAGGAGGCGACATCAAAGCCATCGCGAAGGGAATGGGGTTGGACTCAAGAATCGGACCTCGATTTCTCCAGGCAGGCATTGGGTACGGAGGTTCTTGTTTCCCCAAAGATGTTAAAGCCCTTGCTCAAATTATGAAATCAAATGGCATAGAGCCCAGGATATTAACGGCAGTTGACGAGGTGAATGAACAGCAAAAGAGTTCTCTTATTCATAAAGTTAGGAAATTAGTCCCCAGTTTGAAAGGGAAAAGTATTGCTATTTGGGGACTAGCTTTCAAACCGAAGACTGATGATATGCGAGAAGCGCCGTCTATTACAGTCATTAGTCAATTACAAGAGCTTGGTGCAAAAATTAAGGCATTTGACCCTGAAGCACAGGCAAATGCTAAGAAAATATTTAAGAATATAACATATCGTAACGATCCATATTCAGTCCTGGTAGGATGCGATGCGCTTGTTGTAGTAACAGAGTGGAATGAGTTTAGAGATCTTGACCTTAAGAAGGTTAAACGGTTATTAAAGCATCCAAATATAATTGATGGTAGAAATATCTATGAACCGCAGGAAATGAAGAAACTTGGTTTTAACTATCTGTGTGTGGGACGAAAATACTAGATATTTTGTGTAAAAACAGAATTATTTTTACATTTTACCAACCTACACATATCCAAGAAGTTGACTCGCCGTTCGCATGCTATCGAAAGATTTGCATTCCTTAGTAATTCGTCCAGGTCAAAGTGTTTTCCCAAACCCATCTTATCTCTGACAGGAGAAATAAACTCCTCGAATCGGGAGATAACCTTGTTGTTACAGCCTGTGTAATTTAATATAAATATTTCCCCATCTTTTTTACATACCCTTTTTATTTCGTTTAAAGTTCGCAAAGGGTCTGGTACTACCGTGATAACGTGGGAGGCAATAACCTTATCAAAAGTGTTATCAGAAAAGATCATTGATGATGCATCCATGTTGTATAATTTAATATTGGATAACCCATAATATTGTTTTTTACTCTCGGCTTTGTCCAACATTTCCTGGCTGATATCTATTCCCGCTACATGAGACTCTTTTGGGTAAAGTGGTAAAGACAATCCAGTTCCTACACCAACTTCCAGTATTGATTCGTTGGGTTTTACATTCATCATGTTAAAAGCGACATACCTTCCGTGTTCAAATATTCTCCCAAAGAAGGAATCATAAACGAATGAATATAAAGAATATACTTTTTTAATATGTTCACTCATAAATATGGTTTAATTATAACAGTCCACCAAAATTTTACAAATATCATCTTGTATTTTCATAACGGAACTCAGGTTTCTAAAGTTGTTCATTAAAATCGAGAAAACAAGCACATCTCCACTCGAGGTATCAATATAACCAGAAAGTGCTGATGTTTTAGCAATGTACCCTGTCTTTGCATGTATTTTATTTTTGTACTGTGGAGAATTCATTCGGCGACGTAGTCCTCCGTCTGTGCCGGAAGTGGGTAAAGAATTCCACAACATATTTCCATTTGGATGTTTATTCATATACTTCAGGAGGGTTGTTATTATTTTAGGTGAAAGCTTGTTGCCTTTCGACAAACCGCACCCATCCTCAATTTGATATTCATCGTTGGGGAACCCCAGTTTATTCATAAAATCATGCAAAACCTCTAATCCCGCATCTAAAGTTCCGCTACTTTTAATATGTGCCCCTAACGTCTTTAGTATTTGTTCAGCATAAAAGTTCTGGCTGTGTTTATTTGTTACATGAATGGTTTGTTCCATTGTGGAAGTGGTCTGTGTTATCCTCTCAAGATTAGAATTGGCATAATCGCCTTCTTCAATTAACCTGGCGTTACCACAGACTGTAACACCATTCTTTTCGAGGATTTCTTTAAAGACTGTTGCAAGGTAAAGGGCGGGATTGTATACATTCACCCAGTTTTTTTCGGGAGATGCGTTAATCCAAAATTTACCTTTGATAAATATTTGATTAGTTCCTGGTTTTCTATCCATTGAGTAGCCATGTTCTTTTTTATTTAAAGTATAAATGCAGTTATTAAGAATATTAAAATATGACGTGTCTGGTTCCACTAACAACGTTACAATCTTTCCCGGTTCTTTCTTGGGAATGATTGTGATGTCAACACAATTATCATTGAAGGACAATCCACAGCTAGGCGCACAATACCATTCAGATAATTGATTTTCTGGCCAATTGGGATTTGTGTATACACGATCAAATATACTGTCATCAGCTATGATATCTCCTGTGATTCTATTTATACCTCTGGTTATTATAGCATTTGCCCATGATTCTGGAACGGCTGCGATATTGCCATTGTAAAATCTGCCAGAAAGGTTAGGATCTCCGCTTCCTTTAATAATTATATTTCCAACGAGTTCACCCGAAGCTTTTATTTTGCCGTCGGCTTCTATAGTTGTTTTATATTCAAAATCAGTGCCTAAATAATCTAGTGCTGCAGATGTTGTAAGGAGTTTCATGTTTGATGCTACGCTGAACAAATCATTGTCTCGGTAACTAAATAATGGGGTTTCATTTTTAATGGATATAATACTAATGCCGTATGGAACGTTTTTCAGAGATGGATTATTTAATAAAAGTTGTATTCGGTTTTTTAGGTTGTTGGTATCGGTAGTATTTGCTTCTACAGATGCAGAGAAAAATACAGCACAAGTAAAAATAAATACAACAATCTTGGAATATACTATTAATATTGACCTGCGACTATTCATAAATATTCAACAACAGGAAAGGATATTATTTCTTACTTTTCGGGGATGCTTTTGGTTTTTTAGGTAGAGAGGCGGCAAGTCGTGTTTTTAATATATTTTCGATTGTTTGTAAGATAAATGCACTGTCCAAAGGTTTTAAAATAAAAACATTTGCGCCTGCCTTAACGGAAGAAGATTCAAGGCGTTTTGATTTTTGATTACTTATCATAATAACAGGTAAGTTTGGGCTTGTTTTTCTTGCATCGTGTAAAATTTCAATACCCGAAACTTCCTGAACAGTTGTGCTTATTATTGCAATATCCATTTTCCTTTCTTGTAGTATGGTTAATGCTACATGTTTATTAAGGGCAACTTCCGTTTCATAGCCGTGGTGCTCAAATAAGTCTCTTAAAGTATCAACTGTTTGTCGCTCATCCTCTACGATTAAAATCCTTGCAGCAGGCATCTTAACCCTTTCATTTTCTTTATCAGATTACTATGCAAGGTACATTATACAAATGAAACCTATATGGTCATTTGGCAAAATAGAGAATGGAAACGCACCCTGCCATTTACTCTTTAAAATATAAAAAAGATATTTTCGGGTGCAACTGCGTGTAATGCGTTATTGATTATTTTACAGTGATTATTTTATAGTTACCTGGTGATGCATTTAATAAAAAAATTATCTCATTGCTCGCTGTATTTCCCTTTCAACGGTGCGCTTTTTGATATCCTCACGTTTATCTACTATCGATTTTCCTCTAACAAGGGCAATCTCCGCTTTAATTAGCCCTTCTTTAAAATACAATGATAAAGGAATCATCGTGTATCCTTTTTGTTTGATCTTTCCGATTATTTTATTTATTTCTCTTTTGTGTAATAGCAGTTTCCTGATCCGTTTAGGCTCATGATTTTGTCTATTTCCTTGTTTATATTGTCCAATATGCATTTCATAGAGAAAAACTTCACCATTATTTATGTGTGCAAAACTTTCATTGATACTTACGTCCTTATTTCTAATTGATTTAACTTCAGTTCCTGTAAGTATAATGCCAGCCTCAAATTTTTCCAAAATTTCATATTGGAAATACGCTTTCCTATTTCTTGCAATAATTTCCATTTATATTGAACCTTACAAAATATGTGAGAATCGTAACAGATTGTCAGCATTAATGCAAGGTCAATTTAGTAAAATTACATTGACTTGCCTATATAGATTCTTTAAAATCTTTTCGTTTGGACGTGACGTTCAGTTTAGGGCATGTTGTATCTGTTGATATAATGGTATGTTATGTTTACATCCTATTAAAAATTCCAAAATTTAATATCAATTATAAGCAGAGGTAGTATAATTTATATCCAAAACATGACAAAATAGTAAATATTAGTAAGTGAAATTTATAAAAATAATTCACAAATATTTAGAACAGCATCTGTTATACTTATAAATAATTAATAGCCGAAGTGGCGGAATTGGCAGACGCACTAGATTCAGGGTCTAGTCCCGGTAACGGGGTCAGGGTTCAACTCCCTGCTTCGGCATTTTCTTTAGCTTAAAATTAAGCTACTATCAGCAGTAATTTTTTACGTCAACAGGACAATAAATAATAAAGAGAAGCGTTAGTGTATTGGTGACTTTGTGGTTATCTAAAATTCCTGAATATAAACTTGTTGGAATTAGTTTTATCTTAATTTAATCTCCATCTTCCTTCTTAATTCCGCTTCTTCTCGTAATCTCCTTGCTTCTTCTCTGATATCGCCCAAATCTTTTTGTAATTCTACCCAACCGTATAAGTTTGTATAGTTAGGGTTCATGTGATAAGCCCCTTTCCACGCTATGACGGTACTGCATGAAAATTTGTAAAATAGGCGCTCCAGTCTGGACTTATTGCTGTACAATTGCGGATTTCCAAGTATGAGAGCATGTCCAAGAAGTGAGGTTTCTGCCATTTCACTTCTGGCTGGTAATGCCGTATTTTCTTTTTCCAATCCAGAGATGATGTCCTTTGCTTCTTTTAAAATTGTTTCTACATTTTTGTGAATAGTATCTGCTGTGGCTAAAGTTTTTCTTGCAAAGTTTGGAGAATGACACATACTGCAAACTGATAGCATAGCATCACGTCTCTTGCCCAGTTCTGTTTCATCAACTTTAACCCCATCCCTGTTAATGTATGATGTGCCACATCCTGCAGGTCCATAGGCAAGTCCAAAACTAACATCATGAGTACCCTGCGGCATATGGCAGGTAACGCATATTGGCGAACGTAATGACCGTACGGAATGAGATTCTTCTAATATATTAGATTGGCTAGCAGTATAAACAGTGCCATGCTTTGATGAGATATATAGCTCATAATGTGGGTGATCTAGTCCCGTATGGCATGTCCTGCAAGCTTCTGGAGTCTTTGCCTCAAAAGTATTAAATGTGTGGCGTGTATGGCATGAATCGCATTTGAATTGAATATTATGACACTGTTCACATTTTGCCGAAGGGAAATCTTTGGGAATCGGAACATTTTGACCATAATCTAACATCCTCTTCCAACCAATGGAGTGACGGCTTCTCATAAACTCATTGAATTGTTTGATATGGCATTTCCCACAGTTACCAGCTATTACCTGGCGATGCACCCTTTTATCTTCACAATTACTTTCGTCAGTGTGGAAATATCCCAGTTCCATTGCCTCTTTTACGGCAGGTTCTAAAGTAGAACTAATATGGCATGCCTCACAGCCCACGCCTTTTCTGGCATGTTTGCTGCCTTCCCAATCAGCAATCCAACCATGAGTTACACCTCGTTCCTCATGACATGTAATGCATTTTAAAGATTCATCTGTAATTCCTTTCTCTGTTTTGACAGGTACTGCCTTTTCTTCATGAGAAGTAGTCACTGTCTTATTTGGTGTGGTACAGCCTGTGAGCCAGAATAACCCGATAAAAAAAGTAAAGAAAACAACAAATCTGATATTTTTGTTAAAATGTCTGGAATAACAGGGCATTGGTTTTCTCCTTTTTAATGAATACAGAGTGTATTACGTCTGAGGGTGAATATTATACACGCTAAATTACAAAACAAAAGGGATTATTCTGCGAAATGCTTATTGACGAAGGATGTCATAATCTTTTAAAATGGGGTCTTTAGATAGTGTTTCTTTGTATGAAGTGTTCAGTTGTATGAGTTTCGATAGGGTATCTGAAACCTTCTCTTTATCTCCCATGAACGCATAGGTACACGCCATATTATATATGGCATCGAAGAAGTCAGGTTTTACGCTAAGAGCTATCTCATAGGCCTTGATGGCTTCATCATATTTGGTGAGTTTATTTAATGACATGCCCTTGATATTTAATATTTCGTAATATTCTGGTTTTAGAATAAGTGCGTTGTCAAAACATTTTATGGCATTGTCGTATTTACATATAAAATACAGGGCAAGTCCTTTATTATACCAGACCTCAAATAAATTTGGATTAATCTCGTTTGTCGCATCAAACGCCTCAATGGCATCATTAAACCTGCTCAGACTGAATAGAGAATTACCAATTCCAATCCATGCATCGTAATAATCCGGATTCATCTCCGTTACTTTTTTAAAAGCAGTTAAAGCCGCTTCATAGTCTCCCTTTTTGTATGCATTTGTTCCGTCTGACATCAAAGTAGATTTGGTATCAACGGAGAAAAGGTCTTGTACCGCAAGAACATTGGAAGGAGTATTTTCTTCCAACACAAAAGAGAGTTGTGCACATACAACCTTATTTAAACCAAGAGTGATTATGAATATTAAAAAAGTATACTTAGCTATGTATTGATTTCGAAATTTATTCGGGTTCATAATCATTCCCTTATTTTTTAACTTAAGTAAGTATTTTTTATACTATAACATGTCAAATTAAGTGCCAAGATTACGGTCAAGACATTTCATAAGAATGTAAGTATATAATATTTGCATATTATGGTATGTTTCATTCGGAAATAAATAACTTTTAAATTGCCTATTCTTTAATGAATTTGTCCGGATTAGGGCATAGAAATGCCTGGTAATGGGTAAATTATATTTAGGGAAAAGTATTTAATTGTATTTAACGTTATAATCTTGTAAATATTACATTATCCGTTTGTAAGATTTACTTGTTTTAGGTTAAAAGCAACTGAAAACACATGAAAAATAAAGGCAGCAAGGCAACTATTATTTTGATCATTTGCAATACCTTTTTATTTGGAATAAAGATCACAGCAGGTCTCATGTCCAATAGTTTGGCCATTATCTCGGACGCTGTAAACTCGCTTACCGACATTGTCTCTTCTGTAATTATTTTCTTTGCTGTGAAAACCTCTTCAAAACAAGCAGATGAAGGACATCCCTTTGGTCACCATCGGGCAGAACCAATAGCAGGCTTAATCGTGGCTATTTTTGCCGGCATTTTAGGATTCGAGATACTGCGTACCTCTATTTTTAAACTCATGGAAACGCATGAGCACAAGATAGGTATCTACGTAATCACAGTACTCCTGGTATCTATTGGTATGAAACTTTTGATGTCTGTATATTTTAAAAGATTTAGCCGCAAAATAAATAGTCCTGCTTTATTAGCAAGTTCGATTGATAGCAGGAACGACGTATATATATCTACTACCGCCCTGGTCGGAATAATCTGTGGACTTTATGGTTATCCGCAAATGGATGACATTGCAGCGTTCCTTATCAGCTTTTGGATTATTTACTCAGGCTATAAAATTGGCGTTCAAAACATTGACTACCTCATGGGCAGGCAACCCGATTCCAGTATCATGGAAGAAATTAAAAAGAAGGCATGCGCTGTTTTTGGTGTTATTGGAATTCACGATGTCCGTGCACATTACGTAGGCAATTATATTCATGTTGAAATCCACATATCTGTAGATCAAAATTTGACGATGATCCAGGCGCATGATATTGGCGAAAATGTCCAGAAGGAAGTGGAGATCATCGAATGTATCCATAAGGCATTTGTGCATATTGATCCAATCTAGAAAATAAAAACACCAACCATTTTTGGCTGATTTGTGAAAGAGAAAGGAGGGTGCCTCATTTCAGGGATGAGGCACCGAGTTTAGGGGAGGGTCACTTACTTTTGAATTATTTGTGTCGTTTGGATGTATTTTTTACCAATAGCTGCAGCGGTGTCGTATTCATACCTTTTAAAACACAACGGGCATTCGATATAGTTATCATCCTGTCGCAAATTAGGTAAGAAATCGCTTTCTTCTATACGCTTGCCCAGATTTGGAGACTGTTTTATAACTTGAAAATTACTTGTAAAAATCTTAAATTCCTTATCGTTACCACAGTTTGGGCATACAAAAAAAGTGTTCATCGTCATAAAATTCTATCTCCTTATTAGTAACAATAATTATTCTAAAATTCACGCGTTAGTAAACACGATTACGGTTGATTTTGTTCCAAGAGAAAACAGAAAACATGTTAGCTTATAAACAGATCTTTTGTAAGGCATGGGCATTAAGAAAAAGGTATATAAACCAGACTAATACAAACGTATACCGCCTAGTAAACTCCTATGGAGATGCCTTACCGGAAGTAACAATTGATGTCTATAATAAAAATCTCCTTGTACAATATTTTAAACTGTGTAATACACCAGCAAAGGAAGGGATTTACAGCGCTCTTAATGAAATATTAGTGCCAGATAGTATTACAGAAAAGATACGATTAAAGGGTGAAGATATTAAAACTCACTTAGTAACAGGAAAAGAACTTCCTGGAATTTTTGTTGTACTAGAAAATGGTATAAAGTTCGACATATCTTTTTTGGAGGGAGGTGGAACTGGGCTGTTTTTAGATCAGCGGGAAAACAGAAAAAAAATTCAATCTCTTGCCAAAGGCAAGGAGGTACTAAATTGTTTTTGTTATACGTCCTCCTTCTCAATTTACGCAAAAATCGGAGGCGCTACCAGGACAACTAATATAGACCTGTCCAAAAAGGCAATAGAATGGAGCAAAAAGAATTTTTTACTGAACCAACTTGATGTAAACGATCACGAATTTATAGTGGGAGATGTATGGGAGTGGTTGCGAAGGTTTCAAAAAAAGGGACGGACTTTTGACGTAATTATTATTGATCCACCCAGTTTTTCTACAAGTAAGACAACGGTATTCACCGCTGAAAAAGACATTCCTGGATTAATCGGGGCTGGACTCGACATCCTTCGTGAGGATGGAATTCTTGCCTTTTCCACTAATATCGCAAAAATAAACTTCTCGAAATTTTTCCAATTATTATCACGGGTAAAAGATTTCACCAAAAAAACATACAAGCTCATTGATGTTTCATCGCAAGGTTTAGACTTTCCTACCGATGGAGTCCATGTTATCGAACCTTACTTGAAGTTTGTCATGTTATCGTGCTAACAAAATCAAATCATACAATTGTTATACACTCCTACATAGTTTTGATATCCCTTATGAATCATGAGCGCTACAATAGAAAAACTAATCTCTATGAATTTTTGCGCCTTTTTTTCAGCAAATATCCTACAAATGCTGTAATTCCAAACACAACAAACACTCCAATAATACCTGCGTACCGCTTGGTATCAAATTTGTTTTTTATACTAGGTACCGTATATCCCGGCAGAAGAGCATCCACCGAAGTTTTGAAGTCATCTTTTTTGATAAACCCCACTGTATCCTTTGATACCTTTTCAAGCCCATCAGGCAGCTTTGAGGTAAGCGGTGTAATGAGAAATATAAGTCCTATAATAAAGGATAAACCAAATACTATAAACAATGGTATTTTATTTTTTGTTAGATTCATAAAACTTGTAACCCCCTTTATATAAATTTAATACTTCACGAGTTCTGCCCAGCATTCATTAAACTTTCTTTGAATTTCGGGATTAAGGATCTCATACAATTCTAACCTGTTAATTTCTTTTCTGTCTATATAAATATATGGATTTCTTAGTAACTGCTTGTCAACAAATGCCCATGCCTTTTTATTACACCCGGCATAATAAGAATAATTAGTTTGCCTGGCGCTAATTTCGGGACGCAATATAAAATTAATAAATTCTTCAGCAAGTCGCTTATTTTTTGCGCCAATAGGAATAGCTACGGTATCAATCCAAAAGCTTGTTCCTTCTTTGGGTATTACAAAATTCATATTGCTATTTTCTTCGACAAGAAAAGCAGCATCTCCATTATAACATTGAGCAATCCACAACTCCTCGCTTTTCAACTTTTCCTTAATCTTATTATACGCCATAAAGTATTTATCGTGAAGCAAGGGCTTAAGTTCTTTTAATATCTTCAGCGCCTCGTCCAACACATAGCTGTCTTTTGGGTTTAAAGAATACCCCAAGCGTTTTTGTCCTACCGAAAATACTTCATATGGGTCATCCACCAAAGCCGTATGACCCTTATATTTCTCGTTCCAAAAAACATTCCAACTATCAACAGGTTCTTTTACATATTTTGCATTATACGCAATGCCAGTAACTCCCCAATCTATAGGAATACAATACTCTTTCCACTTTCTATTTATGATAGTCCTGAATCTTGCTTTCAGATTTTTCTCATTGGGGATGCGGCGTTTATCGAGTTTCAATAACAACTGAGAGTTTATCATTATATCCATTGAACTCTCACTTGGGAAAACAAGGTCATACATCCCAGGTTTAGACTGGACTAAAGAAAACATCTCGTCTTCAAGGTCGTAATAATCAACATGGACTTTTACATGGAATTCTTTTTCAAATTCTGAAAAAATCCCAGGGTCAATGTACTCCACCCATGTGTACACGTTAAGCACGGATGAACTTGCATTTTTATCTTTTTGTTTTTTTGCTTGAAGCTCTCCTATATTCCAATCAAAAATATTCTGAAGAATTAATCCCAATACCATGACGACAATAATGGAAACAATTTTTTTTGTCTTACACATAAATATTAAAATTTAATCTCCGTAGCTAACTCAATTTGATAAGCTGGGTCAGCATCCCCATCATACCGCGGAGACGGCGCTAATCCTAAAACATCACCGTCATCTCTCTTTTCACGGTAATACTTCCCAGGGATAAATATCCCCGTCAGAAGATTAAAGGAAATATGCTTCGTTAAATCATAGCTGCTATAAAAATCTAATTCGTGACCTAAATCAGAGCTTAACGTAATTGCGCGATCATTAAGTATTCCTATGGCATGCTCAAAACTCCTCAGATACCAATAATCGAATGATACTGACCATTTTTCTGTTACCTGTAAATCAACTCCCATATTGGGTAAGATAAGATCATTCAGTTGATAGGTATCACCAAAAACACTGGGCCGTGCAACTCCGTAATTCAGGGCATAGCCACCACCGGTTGCTAAATAGGGTCCATAAGCAGCAGGATAAATGGTATCTGAGAGGTTTGCATTTGTTGGAGAATAGACAGAGAAGCTGTTATTACTATGAGAAGTAAATTTACCGCTTAACACGTCGTTACTATCCATCTTGTTGCCGGAACTAATAAGTAATTTCGACCTGGGAGTGATTCTTTCGAAACTATAAGAGACATCAGCATATACCATATATCCTTTATGAATAATATCGGAGCTATCCCCAATAACATTTGCGTTACCAAAATTCTTTGCCACTTCAAATCCAACATTTAACTTATCAAAATTCATATCAGTATCAATGCCTATAGTTCCCAAATTATCCTCATTTACCGGGAAAGGATACGTATTAACCCTGCTAGTGCGAGGTGTCGTATCGTGCAATAATCCTACATAAGGTTGAAATGAATGATCCCCCCATTTGATCATAGTATCAAAACTCATAAAATGGGCATGTGAGTCATATTCCACATCCAATGCCCTTTCTTGCGGTACTTGAGGTCCTGGAATAATTTTATTCTCTAAGTCAGGTTTTACATAATATACCCTCCATTGAAAATTCTCATTGGTACTATAAATACTGGCGCCATAATTCTCATAGTATCCTCCAAGGGCATAACCGTTCCCGACCTGATTCGGGTACTGACCTATCTTAAATTTTAGCGGCAAATTAATAACTACTGAATCTATCCAATATTCTTCAACCCGTGGAATTATCTCAGGCATGCTATAATTATCGACTTCTCCAAAAAGTGTATTGATTTTTCTGTCAGATACAATTGGAGCATCAAAGTCAAAAGGCCCGTTACTTTCTAATTTTATAAAAGACGTTAAAAATTCTTTGTATGCAATATTAAATTTCGTATCATAAGTATATCCCATATAGGTAACACCATCGCTTTTATCACTGTTCAGATCAAGATTATTCCCCAATGTATTCCCCGAAAGCCGTAAGTGATTTTCTATGGAAAATTTTAAATCTGGAGATAAATCATAAGATGTTTCAGCAAAAACAAAGGAGGGTACAAAATATAATATAACGAAAAGGTATGTGCCCCTATTCTTTATCATGAATCTTTATTTATGATAAAAGAGTATATTTTTTATAAAATCCAATGTTTTTATACACAAGGTTAGCAGACAAAAAATTTGGAGCTTCATTCCCAGGATTTGGCTTCAACTCTACGACATCCAATCCTATTACATTTCTCTCTTTATATACCTTACGCAAAAAATCTATCACCCGATACCATCCTAAACCGCCCGGGACAGGCGTGCCGGTTGCAGGCATTATGGACGGGTCCAAACCATCCACATCTAATGTAATATATACGTGGTCTTCTAAGGTGTCTATAGCTTCCTCATGCCAGGAATCGTTATCGTAGATGTCTCTTGCATAAAACACCGATACTTCGCTCTTGTTCTTTTTCAAAAAGTTATGTTCTTCTTTTGAGGCCACCCTTACACCAAAACTGGTTACTTTGCATCTCAAGTCTTCGACCACCCTCCTTGATACACTTGCATGACTGTATCGAGTCCCGCCAAATTGTTCCATTAAATCAAGATGTGCGTCCAGTTGAAGAACTGATAATCTCTTATATTTTTCTTTGTATGCCTTTACCGCCCCTTGTGAAATAGAATGTTCTCCTCCTAATGTTACCAGAAATTTATTATCTTTTACAATCCCTTTACTGGCGTGGTAAACCGCATCAATTACCTTTTTTGGGTCAGTATGTATTTCCTCGACATTGAGAGTCCCTACGGTAAAAATTCCAACCGTATATATTTCACCTAATTCGTCATCATATGGCTCCACATTCACAGATGCATTCAATATTGCACTCGGACCCATTTTTGTTCCCGTTTGATAGGTAGCAGTTCCATCAAAAGGCACTCCCAGGATCACAACCCTGGATTTCTTGTAGGCTTCACTCTCACTTTTAAAATCATAAGGAAATGCGCCAAATTGCAATGAACCCAAAACATATTTTCTGATATCGTTTAACATGCACTTCTCCGATATTTATAATCAATTAAAATAATTTATCAACAAAAAAGGCATCTGTTGCCAGATGCCTCTTTTGTTTTTTATATTCAATATCGAAAACAACATTTTTTAGTGTCGACTTTCTCGTCTCTTTCTCCACATTGCAGCACCAATCATTACGACCGCGACAACTCCAACAATACTTCCTACCATGCCTGCAACACCTTTTCTTTCCTTTGCTGCAATAAGTTGATCAACCTTCTTTCCCCTCTTAAGCGCAATCGCTTGGCTTTCAAGTCGATTGATGCCCTGATATACCTTAGCTGCGCCATACCACCAGGCAATATCCTGTTGCCCATGAGCAACACCTTTGTATGCGTGTTTCGCATCGCCAAACCACATATTAGCGTAGGTAAGTTCAATCTCTGAAGGGTTATTCTTACCAGTCATAAACAGCCCATATAAACCAAGAATTGGGCCAACAACAGGTACTTTTCCTCCGGTTGTTTTAAAAGCCTTATAAACGGCATCTCCCAATAATCCTGGCCCTAATGCATCGGCAAGTATGTCACCTAATGGGAAGATATCTCTTTGTTTTATAGGAACATCAAACTCATCATTTGCTGCAATATCATCCACTATTAGCTGTGCCCTATCCTGCAATCTCCACATTTCAAACATAAAATCATTTAGGTTTTCCCTATATAACCTGGCAAATCTCGGACTGTGGCATTTGCTGCAAACCGCCACCCACTGCTCTGACCTCTTTTTATTCTCAGGAGAATACACATCAAGATTATAGTTCATAGGCGGAAGATTTATGCCAAAAGGATAATCCTTTAATGATGACTTGTAGTCTATCCCTTTAGGAGGTACTGTTCCCATCCTCCAAACACCCTTAGTTACAGGGTTATGTGCAAACGTACCGTTTCCTTGATCAAAATGGCAGAACTGACAAGTTGGTGTTCTATAATCCTTTCCTGGTACTACTTCAGCTAATGGTTTTTCCCAGTCCCAATGTTCTCCTTCCATGTGATAGATATAACCCATCTTCGACTCACCATAAGTTTCTGCATCAGGATGGTCAAATCCCATGTGACAACTCATACAGGCCTCAGGCCTTCTGCCTTCTGCAGCAGCGAACTTGTGTCTCGAATGGCAAATATTGCATCGGTCTGTTGCATGACAAAGATCGCAGCCAAACTGCGCTGCCGGATAACCTCTCTTAAACATCTCTGGATACCAAGGTGGGATCACATTCGCCGCCAGACCTTCAATGTGGTTAGGACGACCACGCTCAGCTTCTGACATAAATTCTGTTGTTTGTTGAGGGTGACATTCTCCGCAGGTTGCTGGTGTCGGCATATGCAGTTCTTTATGGTCTTTCCCGTGGCAATCACTACAGGTAACTTCCTTAAGCTCTCTTCCAAGCAATTTTTCTATTTGTTGCGTTTTTTCTGCAAACCTTGGGTTTTTCTTTGGGTTAGCGTGAGTAGAATCTCTCCAGTCGTTCACAAATCCCGGAGTCACCTCTTCATGACATTTCACACAGTCAGTCGGTTTGAATCTTTCCAATAACTGATCATAATATGTCCCATCGGGTTTTACATAATGTCTTTGAGGAAACCAGTACATCTGCAAGGGAACCGGTTTGTACAAATTTTGCCATGGACCGGCTCCTTTTTCCAAGCCTGAATTAGTAACAAACCAATCTTTCAATGTATCATTAGGATACAAGATATCGTAATAGCTCATAGCCTTTTTCTGCATCTCTTTAAGCTCTACTTCAGACTGCGCCTGAACGCTTCCGGTCTGCAAACTCCACATTAAAGGGGCGGCGAGTAAAATCGCGCCCAGTTTTAACAATTTCATTTTTTGCCTCCTCCCCTTAAAAACAGCATATGCTATGTAATAACATAAAGTTCACTATATTTCTCATGAAGAATCAGCCTAAATTCTTCTAGTAAATTTTTGGCAACGATTTTGAAGCATCACCTTTTTCAGTTAAACCTGTCTTATATGGAGTCGTATGCTGAGGGAAAAACCATTCGTCGCCGCCGCCTCTTTCCTGGAAAAATTTAAGACGCATCTCATGATTACGAGTATGGTGACAAGGACCGCAAATATTATACGGCGTCCCAAATGTACCAACTTTGGCTATTTTTTGACCTTCTGGCGCCTTCCCAATGTCCATGAAATAGGCAAAAACTTCTCCAGCGCCATGACATGCCTCACAGGTAACCCCCTCTTCCGAATATTTTCCCGTGGTTTCATCGTATCCCGTTGTATGACATTTTAGACAATCCTTACGATATCCCTCGTTACCTGCAATATAATCAGGAGATTCTTTCACACGTTCAAATGTTTTAAACTTGATTCTCTGCCATCGCTCGACGTGCGGTGAGGTTAAACCCGTATGGCATTTAAGACACTTTTGACTGCCCACATAAATCGCTTTATCCCCGGTAATGCTGTACTTTTTAAAATCTCCCATTTCCACTCTTAGATTTGGATCGCTTTCCTCGGGCGTCAGGTTTGCCAATTCACTCCAAAACTCAAACAGT
>Ga0209211_10006618_pt1 | contig 16670 bp, 17 predicted proteins | sample RifGroA2_FD_183992 | JGI IMG/M metagenome (GOLD analysis project Ga0209211, IMG submission 183992) | Groundwater microbial communities from Rifle, Colorado, USA - Groundwater A2 (SPAdes) (version 2) | ecosystem: Environmental > Aquatic > Deep subsurface > Groundwater | place: Rifle, Colorado... | reverse complement strand
GGCGATGCAGAAGCTGGCGGAGCTGAAGAAAAAAGCGGAGTGAAATGACCCTCCGTGTCTTTTCTGTGTCCCTGTGTGAAATATTTTCCATAAGTCTCCATAACTCTCTCAAAGGCGGATCAGTACCTTGGACAAACGAGATATCCTGACGTTGTTTGACTTCGACCGGTGGGCAACCGAACGGGTTCTTGAAGTTGCGGCAACCCTCCCGGAAGAACAATACACGAAGAACCTCAACTCGAGCTTCGACGGAGTCCGGGGGACGCTCGTCCACACCTATGCAGCCGATTGGATTTGGCTCGAACGCTGGAAGGGAAACTCTCCCACCACGCTGATTCGCGAAGAGGATATCCCGACCCTCCCCTCATTGCAGGAACGATGGATCGGCTGGCGCAGCCAGGTTGACGCATTCCTTCATGCCGTGACGGAGGAGCAACTCCGGTCGCCGTTGTCCTATACCGATATCAAGGGGAATCCCTCTACCATCATCCTCTGGCAGCAGATGCAGCATCTGATCAATCACTCCACCTACCATCGGGGGCAGGTCACCACCCTGTTCCGGCAGTTGGGAATCAAAGCAGTCGGGACCGACCTCATCAACTACTATCGTCTCAAAGCCAAGAATGTCTGAAAACCATTTCCCCGTACTTCATTCCCACAAGCTTTCCCATATCCCCAAGCTGAAGGTCGATCATTCCATCCTCGAAGGGATGTTCGCGACCGGTTGTTCGATGTCTAACTGCAACGCGACCTGTTGCCGGCAAGGTGTCATGATCGATCCGGCGGAACGGGAGAACATCCTCGCGCACACGGAGCTGGTGCAGCGGCATATGGAACCGCATATGGAGAAGGACCCTGCGGGGTGGTTTGACGCGGAGGAGGAGGTCGATCTTGATTTCCCTTCGGGACGGGCGGTGGGAACGCAGACACGGGACTACGGTTGCGTGTTCCTCGACAGCAAGGGGTGGTGTGTGCTCCAACGTGCGGCAGTGGCGGAGGGGATGTCCAAGTTTGCCCTCAAACCGTTCTTCTGCTTTGCCTTTCCCATCACGGTAGAGAACGGGGTGGTGATGGTGGACGACCCGGAGTTTACCGAGCGTCCCCAGTGTTGCAGTGCGGTCCCGAATGGGACCATGAAGGTGATCGATGTTTGTGAAGAAGAGCTTGTGCACGTGGTTGGGCGGGAGGGTTTTGAAGAGTTGAGGTCGCTGGATACCCGGAACCCGCTTGTCCCTTGAGGTTTTATTGCTTCGCTTCGTTGCGTTGTGTTCACCCCATATCGCTGTTGCATACTCCACAGTGGGATAAGAGCAAGATGAACCAACCCCTCTCCAATGTTCCCTCCTCCCGGTTGCACGGGCGCCGGATGTTTCGTCGGCTCCTGCCTTATGCGGTCCTGGTTTCGATCGTCTCCGGAGTGCTTGTCTGGGGAGGGCACGAGGCCGGGTTCTATGGGTTCGAACTCGCGGTCGTCCTTCTTGTACTTGTCAATATTCTCCTTTTACTTGTAGGAATCCGTCAAGTGATCCAATTGCTGGAAGCGATTGAATCGGACCGAATAAAAGCCGGGGAGCTGCTTCACCAAGCGGAACACCGCTACCGAACCACCCTGGACGAAATGCAGGAGGGATGCCAGATCATCGGGTATGACTATCGATATCTTTACGTGAACGAGGTGGTGGCAAAGCAGGGCCGCCGGAGCAGAGAGGAACTCATGGGCCGAACGATGATGGAGATGTACCCGGGGATCGAGGGGGCGGAGTTTTTCCCATGGCTCAAGCGTTGTCTGGAAGAACGCGTCCCGCATCAGATGGAAAACGAATTTGCCTTCCCCGACGGCTCCAAGGGTTGGTTCAACCTTAACATCGAACCGGTGTCCGAAGGAGCGTTCATCCTCTCCGTGGATATCACCAACGAGAAACGCATGGCGGAAGAGCTCGCGCAACATCGTGAGCGACTTGAGGAACTCGTGCAGAAACGGACCGCACAGCTTGAAGGAGTGAATAAAGAACTGGAGGCTTTCAGCTATTCGGTCTCACACGATCTGCGCGCCCCTTTGCGCCATATCGGTGGATTTGTCGAACTCTTGCAGAAGCGAGCGGGTGAGGCCCTTGACCAACAAAGCCACCGCTACCTGAAGGTGATCTCCGATTCCGCAAAGGAAATGGGGGTGCTTGTGGACGAGCTCCTGATCTTCTCCCGGATGGGGCGGGTGGAGATGAAGGCCGACAATATTGATATGCAGAAACTTGTCGCCGAGGTGCTCAAAGATTGCCAGAGGGAAACAGGGGAGAGAGCAATCGAATGGATTGTTGGGGTGCTGCCGGACGTGCAAGGCGACCCTTCCATGCTGCGCCTGGTGATGGCCAACCTGATCGGCAATGCGGTGAAGTACACGGGAAAACGGGAACGTGCGCGCATCGAGATCGGATGCACGACGGGGGAGGGGGAAACAGTCTTCTTCGTTCGGGATAATGGAGCGGGATTCGACATGCGGTACGTGGGGAAACTGTTCGGTGTGTTTCAACGGCTCCACCGCGCGGAGGAATTCGAGGGGACTGGCGTGGGCTTGGCGAACGTACACCGCATTGTCCTTCGGCATGGCGGACGGACCTGGGCTGAGGGGGAGGATGGGAAAGGGGCTGTTTTTTATTTCTCGCTCCCGGGAAAATAAACCGGGCCTCGTGCAGACCTGACAGGTTTTAAAAACCTGTCAGGTCTTTCCGTTGTTGCCCTCCATTCTTCTTGCTTGTCCCTTCGTAATTTTCTACATTCTCACCTGTTGGGCGACAAGTCTCGTCCCCGACAACTTGCCATGCTCAAGCCACAACATTACGGAGGTGTTGTATGAAGGACGACGACTCGCTCTCCCGCAGAAATTTTGTGAAGACCGTCATCGGCGGAGCTGCTCTCGCGGGCCTCGCGAAGCTCGACCCGCTGCAAGCCCTTGCCGCCAAACCGCCGGATCCTGCAAAGATGCCCACGCGCCCGCTTGGAAAAACCGGACACCGGGTGTGTCTTTTCAGTCTCGGCGGACAATCGACCCTCGAGACACCGGACAAAGACGAGCAGGCGCTCGCCATCATCAACCGGGCCATCGACCTCGGAGTCAACTACATCGACACCGCGGCTGCGTACGGTCGGGGGGTCAGTGAGACCTACATCGGTCAGGTCATGAAGACCCGCCGCAAGGAGGTCTTCCTCGCGACCAAGACAAACGAGCGGAGCTATGACGGTTCCATGCGACTTCTCGAGCGGTCGTTGAAACAGCTCCAGACCGACCATCTCGATCTTTGGCAGAACCATAACGTCAGAACCCAGAATGACCTTGACCGGATCTTCGCGAAGGACGGGGCGATCAAGGCGATGGAGAAGGCGCGGGACGAGAAGATCGTCCGTTTCCTCGGTATCACCGGTCACCGCGATCCGTTCATATTAAAGAAGGGGATCGAACAGTATCCCTTCGATTCGATCCTGATGGCGCTGAACGCCGCCGACAAGCATAACGCTTCGTTCATCGACAACCTCCTTCCCACGGCCGTTGAGAAGAACATGTCGATCGTCGGGATGAAGATCCCGGCGCGTGGAAGGATCTTCAGGGAAGGCGGACTCTCCACGATGGAGCAGGCCATGCGGTACGTTCTCACCCTTCCGGTCAGTACCGTGATTGTCGGGATCACCACTCTGGCGGAGCTTGAGGAGAACGTCCGTATCGCCCAGAACTTCAAACCCTGCACGCCGGAAGAAATGAGGAGGATGGAGGAACTGACGAAGCCGTATTACTCCGATGCAAGCTGGTTCAAGGAGAGCTGGTAGCGTTGCCGACATCCCTCATGAGTCAAGCCGGCCGTATCGCTCTTGTCACGGGCGCAAACAGGGGAATCGGACTCGAGATTGTGCGACAACTGGGAGAGCGTGGTATTTCCGTCTGGCTTGCCGCACGCGATAGTGATGCAGGAGAGGAGGCAGCCGAGTCGCTTCGGAAGGCGGGACTGGATGTCCGGTTCGTCCAGATGGATGTGGAAGAGGTTAAGGGCATCCGCTCCGCCATGAAAACCGTCTACGCATCAGTTGACCATCTCGATGTTCTCATTAATAATGCCGGGATTTTGCTCGATGAGTCGACGAGCGTCCTCGATGTCGCCCCCGACGTTGTCCACCGTACCATCACCATCAATACTCTGGGAGCCTTCTTCGTAACACAAACGTTCCTCCCCCTGCTCGTTAAAGGGAGCAGGATTATTAATGTATCAAGCGGTGCAGGGGAGATCGGGGAGGGGATGTCGACGTACGCTCCCGTCTACAGCATCAGTAAGACCGCGATGAACGCGGTGACATGCCAGTTTGCGTTGGCACTGAAAAAGAAAGGGATTGCTGTGAACGCGGTCTGTCCCGGTTGGGTGCGGACGGAGATGGGAGGAAAGATGGCCCCGCGGTCGGTGAAGAAAGGGGCGGAAACTCCCGTCTGGCTCGCGACCGAAGCCCCGATTGGTGAAACCGGGAAGTTCTGGCGAGACAAGAGGGTGATAGCTTGGTAGAAATGCAGGAGGGCATCGTGGAGAAGAGTGATCACCGAATCGTCGGTTTATCTCGCGGATCACAAAATTATCTATTTTTTTCTTTGTGCTCTTTGCGAACTTTTGTGGCTCATTCATGTTTGAAATAAGTTCTAGCCTAGGGAGGAGTTTCTTGTGGGGAGTGTGAAATCCCAACTCACTTCATTCAGTCATAATCCGGAGAATCAATCATGAGATTCCTACCCCTGCTTCTCATTGGAGCCCTGTTGCTTATCGGTTGTGCCTCAACCAAGCCGGCTGGTGAGGCCAAGCCTTCAGACGCATCGGCTCCCTCTCGTCCATCAGGCCCCCAGCAGGCTGCTATGAAACCCTACGCCCAGGTCATCACGAAGGAAGCAAAGTCTGACTCCGGTCTCTTCCTTGTGCACCGCATCAAGGATAAGGTCTTTTTTGAGATTCCCCGAAAGGAACTGAACCAGGAATTTCTTCTCGTCAGCACGCAGGCGAAGATACAGACGGGTCTTGGGTATGGCGGCGATGGAGTCAACCGGCAGACAGTTCGTTGGGAGCGGGTGGGGGACCGGGTTTTGCTGCGGAGCGTGTTGCTTACTTCGATTGCGGCTGATTCGCTTCCCGTCTCCTATGCCGTGCGGAAAGCCAATCTGCCTCCGGTCATCATGGCGTTGGATATCCAGGCGATGAACGGGGACAGTTCAGCCATGGTTGTCGATGTCACCGATTTATTCACCACGGATGTGCCTGAGTTCGGCTTGGGGAAATCGACCCGTCAGCAAAACCAGATCCGACGGTTGGATCCAAAGCGATCGTTCGTCGACTACAGCAAATCCTTTCCCGACAACATTGAGACGGAAGCCACGTTGACCTACGAAGCCGGAAGCGTTCCCCAGGCCAACAACCTGAGCTCGATCTCCGTCACGATGCATCATTCGATGGTGCGGTTGCCGGCGAAACCGATGATGCCCCGGCTCGAGGACGAGCGTGTGGGGTTCTTCGACTATCAAAAGTACGACTACGGATACGATGCACAACGCGCCGAGCCGCGGCGATACATCGCCCGGTGGAGACTCGAGCCGAAGGATCCGGAGGCCATACGGCGTGGGGGACTGAGTGAGCCGGTCAAGCCCATTACGTTCTACATCGACCGGGGTGTTCCTGAGAAATGGAAACGCTGGCTTGCGATGGGGGTGGAAGATTGGCAGGTGGCGTTCGAACAGGCCGGCTTCAGGAAGGGGATTGTGGCGAAGTACGCCCCCAGTGAACTGGAGGATCCGGACTGGAGTTCGGAGGACGCTCGCTATGCGACGATTCGATGGCTGCCGTCTGAAATTCAGAACGCGTACGGGCCGCACATTGTGGACCCCCGTACCGGTGAAATTCTCGATGCGGACATCGGTTTCTTCCACAATGTGATGAACCTTGCCCGCAACTGGTACTTCGTTCAGGTGGGGAACCTTGATCCCGCAGCGGCAAAACTCCCGTTGCCGGATAGCCTGATGGGAGAGATGCTTCGCTATGTCGCCGCGCACGAAGTCGGCCATTCCCTCGGCTTTCCGCACAATCATAAGGCAACGTCATCGTATCCGGTGGACAGTCTCCGCAGCGCCTCCTTCACCGCGCGCTATGGAAACGAGGCCTCGATCATGGACTACGGACGTTTCAACTACGTTGCGCAGCCCGGCGACAACGCCCGGCTGATGCCGATCGTCGGGCCCTATGACAAATTTGCCGCAGAGTGGGGATACAGACCCGTCTTCGGCGCCATGACTCCGGATGATGAGCGGCAGGAACTGAACCGGATCGCTGCGCGACAGGAAACCGAACCATATCTTCGCTTCGGGGTCGGAGATCCGAATGATCCGACAGTACAGACCGAGGATATGGGTGATGACGCCGTCAAGGCGACTCAATACGGCCTGAAGAATATCAACGCCGTCGCCGGCATGCTGGTGAGTGCCACAACCATTCCAGGGGAGAGCTATAGCACGCTGGAAGAGGTCTACGGACAACTTCTTGCCCAGCGGAATCGCGAAATGGGGCATGTGGCCTCCTACGTTGGAGGGGTAATCCGGACTCAGCGAAACGCCGGTCAGGAAGGAGTTCTCCACACTCCTGTTTCCTACGCAAAGCAAAAGGAATGCATGGAATTCCTCCGCAAGGAGGGTTTCCGAACTCCAACAGAGTTATTGCGTCCGGATATCCTCGCCCTGATCGATCCGCGGGGAGCCGTCGATCGGGTACTGCAGGGGCATCGCCTATTGCTGAACATTCTCCTTAACAACGATCGCCTCCTGAGACTTATCAACTCGCACACGCTCGTCAATGCGAAGACGCGATTGTATACGACCGGAGAGATGTTGAGCGATTTGCGATCCGCGGTATGGAGCGAGCTCGGTTCGTCCAATCCGGAGACGGATGTGTACCGCAGGAACCTGCAGAGAGCCTACATTGAGACGATGGGAGCGAAGTTAAACCCGCCTCCGTTCACTCCTCCGGCGGGACTTCCTTCGGGATTCACGTTCACGCCCCCTACGCCTTTGCCCGGGGAAGCACGGGCGATCATCCGTGCGGAATTGACGGAACTTGACGGACAACTCGGACGCGCGACCACCCGCACTTCAATCAAGGAGACGAAGGCGCATTGGCAGGATAGCCGGTATCAGATATCCAGGATTCTCTATCCTGAAGGAAAGAAGTAGCCGCGTGTCATGGTTTCTTCCTTTCAACACTACGGGCGGTCGAATGCATCGGTCGCCCGTTGTCGTTCTCACGCCCCTGGCATTTTCTTGATCCCTTTGGACTAGGGCGTTGATGAGCTGTTCGAGGAGCTCCGGCAACTCAACGCCGACCTCGTGACGGCAGAGGGACCCATCGAGACGGAGTATGGCCGGCGGGAAGTTGTCGTCCGGGATTGTAGCGGCTTTGTGATTGCTTTTGGAGATGAAGAATAGGCCCTAACACCGACCTTCAGGTCTGGGTTATAAGACAAGACCAAACCAACAGGGGCTTCAGCCCCTTGCTGCAAGTGTGGGACAATGACCGGAGAAATCAGCATGCTGAAGAACCCGTTTCTTTTCTTACTCACCCTTTGTTTGTTCCCCGCCCTTTCCATGCAGGCACAAATCTCGGAGGACGAAGCGGTCAAATTTGTAAAAAACCTCTCTCCTTCGGTATTGGATTCAACGCTGCCCGGAGGACATTTCTCAGAGTGGCTAACATCGATCATCGGAGACAGTGCGACGGTCCAATGGGAGCTCAACGATTGCGGCGAGCAGAGCGGCGATCCCGCCATCGACACCCTGCGCGACATCCCGGCGTGTGTCGGGGTGTACGTCACTTTTCCGGACCGGCGAACGCTCGGCCTTACGATCATCGTTGGAACGAGCAGGAAAGGCCTCACAGGTCATCCTGCCGTCTATGATCTCTATCTCGAGTCAAAGGGAACTTCCGTAGGAGTGAAACGCCTGAGGGATCTCCCGGACGCTCTCAAGCGATCTGCACGATGAGGTGCGTGTTGAAGGGCTTTGTGATCGCATTTGGGGAGGAAGGATAGGCCCTAACCCCGACCTTCAGGTCGGGGTTATAAGACAAGACCAAACCAAACCAGCAGGGGCTTCAGCCCCTTGCGGCAAGAGTGGGACAATGACCGTTGTCCGGGTTTTTTTTGGGGGGGATGAAAGTATAAGTGCAGTTCCATGGCATGTTGACCAAAAAGTAGCGCAACCTGTCAGGTTGCGATACCACTGAGCCTTACCATTCTCCTCTTTCAATTCGAGAGTAAGAACGACATGTCCAAAGAATTCACCGGCGCTGTTCCTATTCTGAGAGTCATGGATCTCCAGGCCTCTCTCGATTACTACACGAAGAAACTTGGGTTCAAAGAGCGATGGCGTTGGCCCTACTTTGCGTCGGTCGGACGTGATAATGCCACGATCTTCCTCTGTCAGGGGGGACAGGGTCAGCCGGGAACCTGGATCTCGATTTTTATGAAGGATGCCATATCCCTTTACAAGGAGTACGAGAGTAGCGGCGCTCTTTTGGTCGAGCCGCCGATGAATTTCCCCTGGGGGCATTGTGAATTCCTTGTTAAGGACATTGATGGACACATGTTGCGGATGAGTGGCGACAGAACTGGACCGGATTCCGAAGGATATGAGAAGACTCTTCGATCCCGACCGACGTAGCTCCCAAATTATCGTATTGGGCATCATCACTGATGTCTGTAATCAGTTTCCCAATGATCACAACGATTCAATCGAATGATGACCTACCGTAACCTCGGCCGCACAGGCTGGAACATATCAACCATCAGCTTTGGCTCATGGGCCATCGGAGGAACATGGGGAGCAGTGCAGGACGATGAATCGATGGCCGCGCTCCACAGCGCTCTCGATCATGGAGTGAACTTCTTCGACACGGCCGACGTATACGGCGACGGACGGAGCGAGAAGCTCCTGGCCCGACTGAAACGTGAACGATCCGAACCCCTCTACATCGCCACCAAGGCGGGGCGCAGGCTCGAGCCGCATATCGCCAACAGCTATACAAAACAAAACCTTACAGCCTTTGTCGAACGAAGCCTGAGGAACCTGGAAACGGAGGCGATAGACCTTCTGCAGCTTCATTGTCCCCCGACGGAGGTTTATTATCGTCCCGAGGTCTTCGGCTGGCTCGACGATCTCGTCCGGGCCGGCAAACTTCGTTTCTACGGCGTCAGCGTGGAAAAAGTCGAGGAGGGTTTGAAAGCGATCGAGTATCCGGGGGTTCAATCGGTGCAGATCATTTTCAACATCTTCCGCCAGAGGCCCGCGGAGCTTTTCTTTGGGGAGGCGAAGCGCCGTGGAGTCGGCATACTGGTCCGGCTCCCGCTCTCCTCCGGACTTCTTACCGGAAAATTCAAACCCGACACCCCTTTTGAAGCGGACGACCACCGGGCGTTCAACCGCCAGGGAGAAGCGTTCGACCGGGGTGAAACGTTCTCGGGGGTCCCATACGCATTGGGACTGAATGCGGTGGATGCCCTGCGCCCTTTGACGCCACCGGGAGCGACCATGGCCCAAATGGCGTTACGATGGATTCTCATGTTCCCGGAGGTCACCTGCACCATCCCGGGAGCGAAGCGGCCTGCCCAGGTGGAGGAGAATGTCCGGGCGGCTGACCTTCCGCCACTGACCGATGAGACGATGAAGAAAATCCGAACTGTGTATGACACGCGCATTCGGGGCGAGGTGCACCATCGCTGGTGAACGATTCTTTCTTTTCCCGCAAAACGAGAGAATGTTAACGCGTTCTGCGGTAGTACGTCTCCGGCCCTTTGTGGTTTAAGCTTTTCAACGGCCGGGGCGAACCCGGAAGGAAGAAAGGTTCTGTACATGAAAACACTCGGCCTTATCGGCGGACTAAGCTGGTTCTCCACGGCGGTGTATTACAAGACGATCAACCAGCTTGTCCATGAGCGGCTCGGCGGATCGCATTCAGCCAGACTCCTTCTCTACTCGGTCGACTTCCAGGACTTCACAACCCTTCAGGCGAAAGATGACTGGAAAGCGATCGAAGAGATGATCTCCGGTATCGCGCAGCAGCTCGAACGAGCGGGGGCCGATTGTATCGTGATGTGCACCAACACTCCCCACCTTGTTGCTGATACAGTCAGGCAAAAGATCAAGATCCCCCTGATCCATATCGCCGAGGAGACAGCCGGAGAGATTGTCAGGCAGACCAAGAAGAAAGTCGGCCTTCTTGGGACGAGGTTTACCATGGAACATACGTTCTTTAGGGATCGGCTCTCGCAGTTCGGGATCGAGTCGCTCATTCCGGAGAGCGGGGATCGGGAGTTTATTCACGCCTCCATTTTCAACGAGTTGACCAAAGGGATATTCAAAGAGGAAACGAAGAAGAGGTACTTTGAGATCATCGGGGAGTTGCGAAAAGGAGGGGCGGAGGGAATCGTTTTTGGCTGCACCGAAATTTCGTTGCTGATCTCTCCGTCCGACTGCGACGTGACCGTGTTTGACACGACGGCGATCCACGCAAAGGCGGCGGTCGATTTTGCGCTCCGGACCTAGTGTCTCGGTTCAGAAATACCTTGAATATGTCCCCGAGATGAGATTTCCCGCGAATCTACACGAATCTGCACTAATAACTGAAACTGGGCGGTCTCTGAATCATTCTTTGTGAGGATTCGTGGAGATTCGTGGGAGACTTTTAAAGTTTTTTTTCGGAACGCGACACTAGATAAGCTCGGGATCAAAACTAACCGTGAATCAGGATGGAGAATAGAACATCTTACACAAAGTTCACCAGGGTCACTAAATTAAAGGAGGTCCAATGCCGGAACACAAAAACGTAGGACAAGTGGACAGTATCGTCAGGATTGTCCTGGGGTTCGCCTGCCTGGGACTGGTTGTTTATCATTTCCTCGCCGACCCGATTCTCCCGATCTACGGCCTCATCCCCGTCCTGATCCTTATCCCGTATTTTCTGAAAACCGGGTTCACGAAAGTCTGCCCGATCATGAAAGCGATGAATGTTTCGACGGCGGAAAAACTGGAGAAGTAAGAACTCACTCAAAACCGGAAACGACTCCGTCGTTGAACCTCCAAACTCAGTAATGAGATAAGGAAACCATGAACCTGCTTATCATCGGTGCGACAGGCGGGACAGGTCGGGCTCTTGTTGAACAGGCGCTGGCCCAGGGACACGCCGTGACCGCTTTTGTCCGGAACCCAGCCCGCTTTACGATGACCCACGAACGCCTCACGGTGATGCAGGGGAACGCATTGGAGTACGACTCCGTTGACCGGGCCGTGCGGGGGAAGGATGCAGTCCTCTCCGCGCTCGGCCACAAGCAATGGTTCATCCCGACGACGATCCTCTCCGAAGGGACTAGGAACGTTGTTGCCGCCATGGAAAAGCATGGCATCAAGCGGTTTGTCTGCGAGACGTCGCTCGGAATCGGGGATAGCAGGGGAAGACTTGGACTGTACTACACGCTGTTTGTCATCCCGTTCATCACATGGTTTTATTTCAGGGACAAGGAAAGGCAGGAGCTGCTCATCCAGGAGAGCTCGCTTGACTGGGTGATCGTTCGTCCGGGTCAGTTGACCAATGGGGAAAAACGGGGGACCTACCGGCATGGCAGGGGGATCGGGAGTTACATCATGACCGTAAGAATTTCGCGCGCCGATGCGGCGGAGTTTATGCTCAGGCAAGTGAGCGATGATTCTTTCTTGCGCAAACAGTGGGTGTGGCCTACTAACACAAGGTTGTCGGCCGCGTCGGCTGACGACGTGGCTTCCCAAATTGAACGCTGTCCCTCTGGCGCACTGCAATACTCATTCAAGTCGGACGGAAAAGAGGGAGGAAGCGAATGAACATGGCTGTTCAACTTCTCTTCAATAATCCATGAAGTCACTCTCACCTGCTTTTGCCGTGTTTCTCCAGAGATCTTTGAGCAAGGAAGATACACTCCATGATTGTTCGTCGGATCGTTGAAGACTATGAAGCGAAGCTCGTACCCGCGCATCCCCCGAGGGGAGGGGAAGGGGCGCGGGGGAAGGCGGAGTGGGAGCGTTACGGTAATGACGAAGAAGAATTGAGCGTGCGGATCAGGAATATTGAGCTTCCCGACGGGACTTTGTTGGATGTATTTCTCTCGGGTGGATCGGTCGGGCACATCACCCTGAGGGGCGGAAGGGGATCGTTGAAGATCGAAAGCCGGAAAGGGGAGGGAGTCCCCCGCGTCGCCGAGGGGAATACCCTGATCGTTTCCCTGGAGAGCGCGACCGTGCTGGAAGGGATATTTGTGCCGGACTGAAGAATTTCTTTTGCTCTTCTCATTTTTCCCTCGTATTCTCCCGATACCAACCACTCTTTTCATGATCGAGGAAGAGCCATGGCTGAACTAAAGACCAAAAAGACAGCGCTCAGCGTCGACGCCTTCATCCGGAAGGTCCCGGATGCGACGAAACGGAAAGACTCTGAAACGATCATCGCCATCATGAAGCGAATCACGAAGAGCAAGCCGAGTATGTGGGGACCCTCGATCATCGGATTCGGCTCGCACAAGTACCGATACCCTGATGGAAGAGAGATGGATTGGCCCATAACTGCGTTCTCCCCCAGGAAGCTGAACCTGACCTTGTACTTCATGGGGGGCTTCTCGACCGTCCATCAGAAGATCCTCCGACGGCTCGGCAAACACTCGACCGGCAAGTCGTGTCTTTATATCAAGCGCCTTGCCGATGTCGATCTTACCGTGTTGGAAGAACTCATCGAGGCGGGGGTAAAGCGGGTTTTGAAGAAGTAACACGATGAGCAAGACCACCGGATGACTCAACAAACTCTCACTCCAGACTCTGCCATTAGACCGAGCCCTTTCAAAACCATCCTCCTTGCATGGTTCCTTGCCGGCACGCTGGACGCGGCCGCTGCGGTTGGCAATTACCTGATCGCAACGGGCGGGAACCCCATCAGGGTCTTCCAGTTCATTGCGAGCGGAGTGTTTGGCCGTGAGGCGTTTTCAGGGGGGATGACGATGGCGTTGTGGGGAGGCTTCTTCCACTATGCCATCGCTCTGGGCTGGACCGACTTCTTTTTCATCATCTATCCGAAAATCCCCCTTTTGGCCCGAAACAAGTATCTGACCGGGCTGGCGTACGGTCTGTTCGTCTGGCTGGTCATGAACCTTGTCGTTCTTCCCTTGAGCAATGTCAACAGGGCTCCTTTTGATTTCATGAGGGCAATTCAGGGGATCGCCATTCTTATGGCCTGTGTCGGGCTTCCTATCTCGCTGGTTGTGGGGAAGTACTATCGAGCTCGATTGCCCGCCTCCCAACGGGAGGGTTGATGAGGGGGGGCAGGGGGGGTGCCGCCATTCGCTAAAATCTTTCCCACTTCCAAAAATTCACCTGTTTTCTCTATTCTAAATACGGTATATTAGTCCACGCACCACAATCATCACATAACGAAGAACGACTGATCCGTGAGCGCTACGTACCATTTTTTCCATATCCCTGTTATGGGGACTGGACACTCCATTGATACGCCCATCCGTGTTGCCCATTTCGGCATCTCCTCGGTCATCTCCATAGTCGACGACCTGTTGCTGGAGCGGATCCGTGAGCACTACAGCAACAAACACGGTATCCCCTTTGAACGCATTCAGCGTTATGCCGAGGACGGTCGCGCGCGCCGGGTTACCGCCTACCTGAACATGGTAAAGGAGATCGTCCACCGCAACATGGAAGCGGTGAAGGAACTCCCATTCTTCCAGCCGAACGACAAGGCGAAATACTTCGAGATGTTGCCGGACGAATCCCCGTTGAAGAAGGAGTACCTGGAACTGCATACGATGCCGCCGGGACCCGAACGGGAGGAGAGAGAGCGGACTCTGACAGATCGCATGTGCCCCGGCTCGATTGACGTCAACATCATGGTGAAGCTCGACAAGATCAACTTTACCAAGTCCGGGGTGATGCTGAGCGACGAGTTTTCGGATGCAAAGGCCGCGCTGCGCGGTTATGCCAACAGTCTGCTGGAATCATGCATCGTCTTCTCCGCGGGGATCAACCAGAGCCTGTTCTCGTATATGGCGAAGTTCAGCGACTTCTACCGGAACGAGATGGGGGAGATCAAAAAGAAAATTATCCTGAAGGTCAGCGATTTCCGCTCCGCGCTCATCCAGGGAAAACTGATGGCGCGCAAAGGGATGGAAGTACACGAATTCCGCATCGAGTCAGGGCTGAACTGCGGCGGACATGCTTTTGCTTCGGACGGCCATCTTCTCCCGGCATTGCTCAGGGAGTTTAAGGAAAAGCGCGAACAGCTTCACGAGGAATTTCAGCCGATGGTGCTCCGCTTCTATGCCTCGATGGGATGGACATACCCCGAGGCGGCCTTGAGCGAACGGCCGCTCGTCACCGTGCAGGGGGGGATCGGCACACACGGAGAGGCGAGGCGCATGCGGGAGCAATTCGGCATGGACCGGACGGGATGGGCGAGTCCCTTCCTGCTCGTGCCCGAGGCGACATGCGTCGATAACGCGACGCGCGAACTTCTGCGGCAATCGAAGGAGGAGGATCTGTACCTGAGCGATAACTCTCCCCTCGGCGTTCCGTTCAACAACGTGCGCGGGACCGGTTCACAGGTCTGGACAAAGATGCGCCAGGGGACCGACACCCCAGGATCGGCGTGTCCAAAAGGATTCCTCGTCTCCAATACCGAGTTCACGCAAAAGCCGATCTGTCTCGCCGCCACCGAGTACCAAAAGACCAAGTACGCGCAGATCGCGGGCATGGATATTTCCGAAGAGGAAAAAACCTCCATGCGCGCGAAGATCGAGATCAAGGAATGCTTGTGTGAACACCTGGGCAATGGAGCTCTTATCAATCTCGGCATTGTTCCCGAACGTAAATCGCCCCAGTCGATCTGCCCCGGTCCGAATATCGCATGGTTTGACAGGCTCTATACACTGAGGGAGATGGTGGACCATATCTACGGCCGATGCAAGTCTCTCGTTCCCCCCGAACGCCCCCATATGTTTGCCAAAGAGATCGTGATGTACGTGGATTATCTTGAGAGGCTTATTTCCAGGAGCGGGCGGACGCCAAAGGAACTCGCCTATCTGCGGGAGTTCAAAGAGAACATTGAATTCGGGATGGCCTATTGCCTGGAACTTGCCGCCGGTGATGCGTACGACGACGAAAACCTGGCCTCGATTCCTCCATGCGTCGAAAAGCAACGTGAACGCCTCCGGCAGATGTCCCTGTTGATCGAAGAGCCTGTGGCTCAGGAGCAGGTGGAGGCCTAAAGGTCTCAAGCATCCCTCTCATCGTTTTGCGACGCACCAAACCGGTCTCGCCCGTGGACCCCTTCCGGTTTCTCATGTTCATGGTGTGCAGCCATCCATCTTGCTTCTTCACCCTTCCAATGTCACGTTCTTCCACATTTCTTTACCCTTCGGCAAGAATTCTTCTCACCTGATCTTTTTTTCGTGAACCTCGTGCCAGCGCCGGAATTGAGGCAGGATCCACCATCCATTCCATTCGCAAAGGAACCACGGTTATGAAACTCATCGTCCGGTCTTTCTTTGAAGGCTTGCTCATCCTTGTTCCCATCCTCACTTCGGTCTATATCGTTTACATCCTGTTTATCAATGTTGATGGCCTGCTGGGACTTCCAATTCCCGGTATCGGGTTTGTCCTCACTGTCACGCTGATCACCGTGATCGGGTTTTTCGCATCCCATTTTTTCACCCGAACCCTCTTTCAATATCTCGAGAAAGTGTTCGGCAAGCTTCCGCTTGTGAAGATCCTCTACACGTCCGTGAAGGACCTTCTTGGCGCTTTTGTAGGGGATAAGAAAAGTTTCAACAAGCCTGTGCTGGTGAAATTGAGCAAGGATGGGAGCGTCAAGACCCTGGGGTACGTCACGCGTGAAAGCATGGAAATGTTTGGCATCAAGGGACATGTTGCCGTCTATCTCCCGCAATCATACAATTTTGCCGGTAACCTGCTGGTGGTCCCCAAAGCAATGGTGACCCCGTTAAAAGCGGAGAGCTCGGACGTCATGGCCTTTCTTGTTTCCGGCGGCGTGAGCGGGGGAAAATGATCCGTTCGGGAGCGGTTGATATGTCACTGTCAGTATGTTTGTACCCGCCCGGCCCGCCTGCTGCCGCAGGCACGCTGGCGGGGAATCCGCACGAATCTTTACGAAGAAAATCCGTATTCTCGATTAACACTTTGTAAGAACACCAAGGATTCGTGGAGATTAGTCAAGATCCCCGCCTGACGATAGTGGGGCATTTTGGATGCCCGCTAAAAATCCGCGGCATGACAAAAAAAGAGAGAAGGTCATTCCGAATGTTGTTGTCGGGAATCTTCCATGGTCGATAGAACTGCCTGCAAAATGTCCCACTACCCGCCCGACTGAACGACAAGTCGTTCGGGTGGGCGCAGTCATGCGGGCGGGGTGGGTTGTCCTTTTGCCTATGCTGAGCGGTAACCTTGATTCTTTCAATTCATTTTCAGAGCTTTACAGCGCATAGCGTTGTCCGGACCCGGGGCCAAAAGCTCCGATCACCGGAAGATCCTTCCGCACCACCCGTGTTCTGTTCCCCGCTGTTGTACGTTTAAC
>Ga0209211_10006617_pt1 | contig 16672 bp, 14 predicted proteins | sample RifGroA2_FD_183992 | JGI IMG/M metagenome (GOLD analysis project Ga0209211, IMG submission 183992) | Groundwater microbial communities from Rifle, Colorado, USA - Groundwater A2 (SPAdes) (version 2) | ecosystem: Environmental > Aquatic > Deep subsurface > Groundwater | place: Rifle, Colorado... | reverse complement strand
TAAATCATCTGATAATACACTTAAATCATCTGATAATACACTTAAATTATCTAATAATACAACTAATTCCATTGATAATACAACTAATTCCATTGATAATACAACTAATTCCATTGATAATACAACAAATTCATCATCCATTATAAACAATACTGCACAATTGCAGGAGAAGTGGAGCAAGAAATGGAATGATGCAAAAGTTTTCGAGGCAGTTCCTGATAGTTCTAAACCTAAGTTTTTCTGTACTTTTCCTTACCCCTATGTTAATTCAAGGCTGCACATAGGTCATTTGTATACTTTAATGCGTGTTGAAGCCCTTGCAAGATATAAGCGGTTAAAAGGATTTAATGTTCTTTTTTCACAGGGCTGGCACGCAACAGGCAGCCCTATCATCAGTGCTGCAAAAAGAGTGCAGGAAAGAGAAGAAACACAAATAAAGCTTCTCAAAGATTTAGGCATAACTGATAAAGAAATAAAAAAGTTTGAAGATCCTAAATATTGGGTAGACTATTTTGTGCCATATGCTGAAAAGGATTTTAAAGGTATGGGTATCACTGTTGACTGGAGACGAAGCTTTGTAACTACTTCTTTGAATCCATGGTATGATAAATTTATAAGATGGCAGTTTAATAAATTAAAGTCGAAAAATTATGTGATTAAGGGAAAATTTCCAGTTGTATGGTGCACTAAATGCAAGAATGCTGTTACAGACCATTCAAGGGCAACAGGTGAAGGAGAGACTGCCCAAGAGTTTACATTGCTTAAATTTGAGTTTGGCAATAAATATATTGTTGCAGCAACATTAAGGCCAGAAACTGTTTTTGGACAGACAAATCTCTGGGTTGGGCCGAACAATGAATATGTTGTTGCCAAGGTTAATGACGAGATTTGGATAATAAGCGAGGATTGTGCCAATAAGCTGAAAGACCAAGAAAGAAAAGTAGAAATTATTGACAAAATAAAAGGATATGAATTAATAGGCAAGATTGCAAAGGCGCCAGGCATAAAAAGAGAAGTAATTATTCTTCCAAGCTTTTTCTGCGATCCAAACAAAGGTACAGGTATTGTAACCTCTGTTCCAAGCGATGCGCCTGATGATTATATCGGATTAATGGATCTGCAAAACGATTCAGTAACATGCAAAAAATACGGATTAAACATTGAACTCCTCAAAAAAATACAGCCAATATCAATAATTGATACACCTGGTTTAGGTGAGATGGCTGCTGAAAGGGTTTGTATGGATATGAAGATTAAATCTCAGCACGAAAGGGAAAAGTTGGAAGAGGCAAAAAAGCTCGTCTACAAAAAAGGGTTTTATGAAGGTATCATGAATAAAAACTGCGGCAAATATGCAGGATGGAAAGTTGAGAAGGCAAAAGACAAGGTAAAAGAAGAATTAATTAAAAATAATGAAGCAGAGCTGTTTTATGAGTTAACCGGCAAGGTTGTTTGCAGATGTTTAACACCATCAATGGTTAAGATTGTAGACGACCAATGGTTCATTGATTATGGGAATGAAGAATGGAAAACTCAGGCTCATAAATGCCTAAATGAAATGAAACTTTATCCTGAATCAGTAAGAGAGCAATTTAATTATGTTATAAACTGGCTGCATAAATGGGCATGTACAAGAGAAGAAGGTCTTGGCACAAAACTGCCATGGGACGAGAAATGGCTGATTGAAAGCTTAAGTGATTCAACAATCTACATGGCTTATTATACTATTGCGCATCTGATAAAACAGATTCCTCCTGAAAATATTGATGATTTTTTGTTTGATTATATCTTTTTAGGTAAAGGCAAATTGGGTGATCTTGGCGAAAATTATGCTGAACATAAAGAAATAATAGAAAAGATGAAACCCGAATTTAACTATTGGTACCCTTTGGATTTCAGGAACTCTGGCAAAGATCTTGTCCAGAATCATTTAACTTTTTTTATATTTAACCATACAGCAATATTTCCAGAGAACAAATGGCCGAAAGGTATTGGTGTTAATGGTTGGGTTACTATTGACGGCCAGAAAATGAGCAAAAGCTTGGGCAATGTTATTCCTTTGCACGAGATGGCTTCTAAGTTTGGCGCTGATGCTTCACGGCTGACAATATTGTCTGGCGGTGAAGGATTGGATGATCCTAACTGGGATACTAATCTTGCAACTTCTTTAAAGATGAAACTAGCTCAACTGCCTGAATTCTGCAATGAGCATTACAACAAAGGCAGGAATGAAACAAATGTTGTCGACGAATGGATGGAATCAAAATTAAATGAAATTATCATTGATACTGACAAAGCAATGGAACAAACATTGTTCAGAACAGCTATACAATCATGCTACTTTGAACTGCAAGCATATATTAAATGGTATTTGAAGAGAGCAGAAATACCTAACAAAAAAATTATGAATAGCTTAATTGAAGCGCAATTGATTATGCTGGCTCCTTTTACGCCTTTTGTTTGTGAAGAAGCATGGGAAAAAATTGGCAAAAAAGGAGTTATTTCACAAGCAGCGTGGCCAAACTTAGACGAGAAAAAGGTTAATCCTGAGCTTAACCTGAAAGAAGATTTCATAAAAGAAGTTATTGATGATACAAAGTCTGTACTTGGAATTGTGAAAATAACCCCTAAAAAGATAATATTATTTGTTTCAGAAGACTGGAAATATTCTATGCTGAAAGAAATGTCTAAACTAATGGAGAAGACAAGAAACCCCGGCGAAATAATCAAGGCATTAATGCAGACTGAAGAATTAAAGAAACATGGCAAGGATATAAGCAGTATTATCCCTAAATTAATCAAATCAGGAAAACTGCCAAGATATGTTTCTGATGCTGAAACTGAATATAAATTCCTTGTAAGCAACAAAGCTTTTTTTGAGAAAGAATTTAATTGTGTGTTTGAAATCGTCAAAGCATCTGAGACAAAGGAGCAGAAAGAAATAGAGGAACAGAGAGAAACAAAGGAACAGAAAGAAAGAAAAGAGCAAAAAGCATCGCAGGCAATGGCGGGGAAACCGGCGATATTGGTTGCGTGAGATAAAACTATATATTATACTTTAGGTAAAATTTGATAAGTTTCATTACTTGTATAGATACTAAAACTTAATTGATTTTCTTTGCATGAATTGGCTTTATCAAAATTCCGTCAGGTCTTTTCTCAAATACACCATAATCTCCTGGTTTTATCTTAAAATCTTTTACAACCCTTGTTGGAAATCTCATTACCATTGAATCTCCAAGAACACCAAATTTTCTGACAAACTTTCTTCTTCCTGTTTTTATATCAAATTTGATAAGTTCACTGGATGTAAAATATTCTTCTTCGCACTTAGGACATTTTAGGCATTCTAAATTAATTCCTTCTTTTACACACTTAGCTGCCTGAACATTTGCTCCGCATTTATAACAAGTTTTCATGAACTTTTTCATTTTCCTTTTTCCTCCAATTTTTTACTTGTTGGTTTTATGTGGATGAGAATCACATTTTCATGTTCGACGTATGATAAACATAAATACTTCCCTCGAAATGGATAAAACACATTATATTTATTCTGGTTTTTGGATACTAACACATGCTCTCCACTATTAAGTATGTCTAATACAAATTCCAATGGTTTCCTTAATGTGTTAAACTCCTCTTTAAAATGCCATGTGAATACTAATAACTTGCCTTTCCAGTACAAATCTCTAATTATTATCTATATCACCCAAAAGATATCTATATTAATCAATAGATATTTATATGTTTTTCGCTTTTTTTGGTAGATTCAAAGGTAAGTAATGAGTAAAAGCGTTGCATTTGAAAAAACAGAAAATTGTTTTGAAAAAATAGAATAATCAAACAGAATCGCCAGGATAAAACTCTTCTCGTGGATCATAAAGTTTCAGGAAATAGTTCTTTTTATCTTTCTCATTGTCAGGAATATTCCAGAATGTATTGTTAACATATGACTTTCCTTTAACTGTTTCAATCATTTCTTTTGTCGGTTTCCATTCTAATCCTAAATGTAACATCATTTTCTTTACTGGTAATAGTTTTGAAATTAAACCAATGCTCTTATGGCTTTCCTTATCCATCTTTATTACTTTATTCCATTGTTCAATTGCCTGTACTTCTGCTATTGCTAATAATTCTTTTAACTCAGTCTCAGAACTAATTAGTTGTCCGTCTACATCAACCATAAAATGTTCCATGCTTTTTACAGCGTTTCCATCAAATACAGTATGTGCTGAAATAAAATCTGTCTTAAACTTAACATTATTGTTATATATTGTGTATATCTTCACATTTTCTGGTTTTATGCCTTTTCTTTCTGGCCATAAATCATTTGCCTGAAGGTCCATCAGCTTTCTTATTACTAAAAATCTGCCTGGTCCATAAACATTCGATACATCATAAGGTCCTTCTACTTCTAATCCATAGTCTAAATATATATCAAAATCAATTGCAGCGCCTAAATTGTATAATGCATTGTATATTCTACCAAGCAATCCGGCAATTTTAAGCGTTGCTTTTGCAGGATTTATCCTTTTTATTAATTCTGCAATTTCATTATTGTTTCTGATTATATTTGATTTTAAAGCATATTTATCATCAACCATTCTTGCCATTATCATCTCAAAAAAGAAATTTGAAATTTTTATTCTTTCTTTTTTTTCTATTTTTGCAACCTTTAAATCTATCAATGTGTATAAATGAAATACTCTTAATGCGACTACACTTTCGACACATTTTCCTAATTCTTCTGGTGTGATGTTTAGTGATTCTGCTTTATCAATAAGTTTTCTAATATAATCTATTGATTCTTTTGCGTATAATGGATGAAATTCAAACCAGCCAAATGGAACAAAAGTTCCCATATCTATGCTGTTCATAGCATTATATATTGACTGAATATACTCTTTATGTTCCATCTCGTGCTTTATTTCATGCTTTGCATAATCTTGCAGCTTACTTTTATCAAGATCTCTTAATCTATTTATCAGTTCCTCTGCAGTATAATCTTTAACTTTGTCTTTTTCTTTTATTATCCCTTCATCAAGCAGTATCTTTGAAATTTTATTAATAACTATGCTCATCATTGCGCAAAACATCTTGCTTTCCAAATACTGACCTTCCTCGCTAAGCTGGATAGAAATTGGAACTATTATTCTGAGCGCAATAAATTCTTTTATTTCATCTCCACTTGCCTTATTTTTTTTCAACTCATTCAGAACTTCATTGTCATATTTTGATTCAAAAAACAGTTTTGGTTCCCTGTAAAATACAACTGGCTTGTCGTCTGAATAAGTTGAATCCCTAGCGCCTCTTTTTTCGCCGATTGCACCTGCTTTTATAGCTTCTTTGGTAATTTCAGCCTGTAAAAATTCGCAGATATAAGTATTAGCCAGTTTTTTTGGCAAATATCTGTTTAATAACTCACGGAATCTGAAAACTAGTTCGTCAAATAATACAAAAGTAGTAAAATGATATATGTAAAATGTTCTGAAGATGTGGCTGAGTTTTTCAAAGTTTTCTATTATTATTTTTTTGTCGTCTGAATTAACTGTTTTTTCAAGCTCTTTAGCTATCTTAATCAGCTCTTTAATGTCTTCTGTTTTTTTTGTAACTATCTCTATATACCTTTGCGGATTTTCACTGAAAAATTTCATTAATCCTTTGCTGGATAATTCTTCTCTGCACCACCATCTGCCTTTTTGGTCGTAGAATACAGGGATTTTGGTGCCATAAATTATCTGCCCCTCTTTCATATAACCATGATAGAATAATGACATGTCTAATCGTTTGTTGAAATATCTTGGCCTTTCACACTTGAATGTTTTGCCATCTACTTCAAGCATAAGAATTTCATTGCTTTTTTCAGCAGGCCTTGCTTTTGTAACATGGCTTGTTATCTTTGATTCATCAATTTGTCGTATGTCCATTTTAATCATCTATTTTTTACATCAATTATTTTCTTTTTTATATTCTGTCAATCATCTACCTCTTACTATTCCTACTTTCTTTTATTAATCATCCAATACAACTATTTTCTCGTCAGCAGTATCTATCTTTACTTTTGTTCCTTCTTTTAGTTCTTCTAAACCTTTAACTCCAACCAAACAAGGAATGTTAAGTTCCCTAGCAAGTATTGATGCATGGCAAGTTAATCCGCCGTTTCTTGAAAGAATTGCTCCCGCGTTCTTTAACTTTATTACATCTTGTGTCATATGTTCATTTAATATTACTATATCTGACTTAATGTAAACTCTCTTAGGATCATATCTTGTTATTTCCCCTTCAACTTCTCCGACACAAACACATGTCCCTGTTAATTCTTTCACCATTTTAGTTTCCACTCCTCTTTCTTTTCATTATTCTCCTCTTCATTCTGCTTCTTTTCTCCATTTTGCGTTTTTTCTTCGTCTCTTTGAACTTCTTTATTATCAATTTCATCTTCATCATCTTCTGTAACTTTGTGAATATTGCCTGTCTCGCCGCAGATTTCAACAATATCTTCATCATTAAGTATTTCAGTTGCTGGTTTTCCTGTTTCAATGCATTTTGCAGAAACTATACAAGGAATGCCCATCTCCCTCGAAACAATTGAAGGATGAGATGTTATACTGCCAATATTACAAACAATGCCTGATGCTTTGTTCATTAGCATCACCATCGTCGGATCAGTTATGTGGGTTACTAATATGTCTCCTTCATTGAATTTTTTATGATCGTCAAAGTTTTTTATGATTCTCACTCTGCCTCTTACTTTTCCTGCACTGACACCTATTCCTTTGGCTATGTGTTTCATTTTTTTCACTGTTTTTACTTTCTATTTTTCCGTTTCTTTTACTATTTCTGTTTCGATTTCTTTTTCTACTTATTCATGTGAATATGCTTGTATACTAAAAGTCCTTGATTTTCGAACAAAAATCAAGGACTTTTGTATATACAAATGGAATTAGTTTGTTCGAAAACTAATTCCATTTAGTATATCTTTCTGCTAATCCTTCAATCTCTTGACGATAAATTCTCATTAATCTTTGATTAAGTTGTAGTTCTTCGATTGTCAGTCTGGAAACAATTATTCCCTCTAAAAATGCTGTACTGCCCATAGTTCTCATACTTCTTTCTCTAGGTACAAGATCTTCGACTACAAAATCATATGCTCTTGTTCCTCTGATAGCATCTAAAAATCCTGGCGCTTTTTTTGCCAGTATTTTTTCGAGATAAGCAATATCTGTAGTTCTGCTTCTTTCTTCCCAGCCATCTTCAATATTAATATAACCTAAAACCTTCTTTATTCCCTGAAGCATAACTTCATCACTCAATTTTCCTTGTTGATATAACGACAGTCTTTGACCAATAATCATATCTGCTTCTGCAAAACCTCTTAAAGGATAATTTCCGTCATGATACCAAATTCCGTCAAGAACTTTTTGCAGTAATGTTGCATTTGTAGTTGGAACAACAAGCGGCACATCTTTTGCAGCTGAAATTACTGCTGTTCTTAATGCTAGGTTATCTCCTAGATTACATACTTCTAACATTGCAGCTCCCAACAAATCATCTTCAATTGGACCTTTTAAGTAGACAACATCTCCAAAAGTTGAGGCATGCTGCGGTGTTACTAATCTTTCCAAAATATTTCTTGGTATTGCAGTTTCTAATGAGTCTTGCCTTAATCCTAATACAATATCGTGAAAAACACCTGCAATGAATGCAGTTTCAGGATCATGCGGAAAATAATGTTTTGGGTCAACCCCACTTTCATCTAATACCTTTACTAATTCAGCAGCACCTCTTGCAACATCGAAACAATGAATAGTTTCATGGCCGCTGCCATTAGCAATATGCTCATCAACAAATCTTAATGTTGGGATTAATCTACCAGTTACACTATATCTTTCCATCAATTCAAGCGCTTCTGTTGGTGTATAGAAACCACCCATTTCCCAACCTATTTCTCCCCCAAATCCAATCCTTGCTAATAAATCATGCGCTTCTGTTCTTTCTTTTCTTGACATTTTTTTCACCTGATTATTTGATTAATATCTTAATAATTATATTAATATCCGAATAATTACAAGTATTGCAATAAGCATGATTATCCATTTAATCAAATCTATACCCATTCTCTCATTGTTCTTTAGGTTCTCATCTCTTCTTAGCACAAAACTTGCATTTCCTTCCATTTTCCCCCTCTTTTGTAGCTAACCAATCTAATCTTCATTTTTGCTTAATTTATTTCTAACTTTAGAGTAGTTAAGAGTGGCGCTTTTATTTAAAGCTTTGTTGTCGGAATTACGACAGCAACACGAAATCTTTATAAATACACCATGATTATTTGGAGTTTATGGACGTAAAACAAGTATTATCAGAGCTTGGATTAAGTGAAGGCGAGATTAAAGTATACATGGCGCTGTTAAAGTTAGGCAGTTCTCCGGTTAGTGCCCTTAAAGAAGAAACAAAACTGCATAGAACCACAATATATGATTTTATTGAAAAACTGTTGAACAAAGGATTAGTTAACCATGTAATTAAGAACAATGTTACTTATTATAATGCCACTCATCCAAATAGATTAGCTGATTTTCTGAAAGAAAAAGTCGAGAAACTAAATAATGTTCTTCCTGAATTGATTAAACTTTCAGAGTTTCACAAAGAAGAGATTAAAGTAGAGGTTTACAAAGGCAAAGAAGGCTATAAAACTGCTTTAGGTCTGGTTATCGAAGAAGGAAAAGATTTGATTGGTATGGGTTTTGATGACGAATATATTGACAAAGTAATGGGCACAACAATGGACTGGTATTTTAGGCAGCTGAAAGAGAAAAAGATACATGAGCGTGTTTTTACACGTGAAGGCGCAACATTTTTTTATCCTCAGGAAACTACAACATACAAATTTCTTCCTAAAGAATTTTTCAGCCCAAACATGAGCATGACTTTTGGAAAATATGTTGTGCTGGTATTATGGGAGCCATTTACTTCTATTGTTATTGAAAACAAACCTCTCGCAGATGGATATAAAAAATGGTTTGAAATGTTATGGGAACAGAAATTTAAGGTTTCAAAAGGATTATTGCCAGTTAAGGGAATATTTGAAAGCCATTTCAGGGATTTAAAAAAACGAGAGGAGTTAGTTGTATTTGGATCTTCCTCGCATATTCCTGATTATTTTAAGAAATATTTTGACTCATATATACCTAAATTAACAAAAAAAGGAGTTAGGTCAAAAATTATTTTTGATGAAGATGCACATGATCTTATCAAAGTTTGTGTAGATGCAGGATGGCAGGTAAAAACTTTGCCAAGAAAATATATCTCACCTATTGAAGTTAATATATGGGGAAATAATGCAGCTATTATTTTATGGAAAAAGGAGCCTGTTTCATTTGTTATCGAAGACAAAGAAGTTGCAGACGGTTTCAGGGCATTTTTTGAGATTCAATGGGACATTGCAAAAAAAGTCAGGCATGTATGATATTATAATTATTGTAAATTTAATTAAAATTTTCTCATTTAAATTTATAATCTTGCAGATTAAATACTGATTAGTAGGAAATTTTTCATTTAATCTGCAATAATTACTGGAAATATTTATATATGACTCTTGTGTACAAAATGACTATGAAATTAAACAAAGTTTATGTAATCTACCTTAAGCCGCATTCAAAAGAAGAAGAGGAAACACTAGCTCTTGTTTATAAGGTTCTCAATAAAAGTAAAATAAGCTATGTTGCTTTTGAGCGAAAACTCTTTAATGAAACAATCAGCAAGGATGTTGATTTAATTATTGTTGTAGGCGGCGATGGAACTTTCTTGAGAACATCACATTATATTGACAAAGCGTTAATGCTTGGTGTTAATTCTAATTCCAAGACAAAAGAAGGATTCTTTATGCAGTGCAATAAACAAAATTTTGAGGAAAAGTTTAATAACTTGTTGAAAGGAAATTTTAAAACATTAAATCTTTTACGACTAGAAGCGAAAATTAATGGCGCAACACTTTATCCTGCATTAAACGATTTATTTATAGGCCATCAACTGCCATACAAGATTTCTAAGTTTGAGTTTTCTCTGAATAAAGATAATGAGCCCAATAATAAATATGGTAATAAACATAATAATACTAAAAATGTTATAAACGAATTTCAGAAATGCTCGGGTTTAATACTATCAACACCTGCAGGAAGCAGTGGATGGGCAGTAAGCGCAGGCGGCAAAAAGTTAAATTTATCGTCAGAAACTTGGGAGTATGTTATTAGAGAGCAATATGAAGGAAAATTGCATAAACACAGGCTAAACAACGGTGAGTTAAGCAAAAAAGATATGATTAAGGTGAAAATTCTTGAGCCCGCACATATTCTATCAATTGATTCCATAAATGATTTCAAGCTCAAACAAGGAGATGTTGTAACTGTTAAAGTTTCAGATAAAACATTAAAATATATTCAAATAAAGTAAATTGTCAAAGTGTGATGTTACTCATGCATAAAACAAAATTTGCCAAACAACTGAAAAATATCGGGCTTTATTTTATAACAGATTCAACTCTAACCAAATTAAGTGTAATCAGGCAGGTTGAACTGGCGATTGAAGCTGGCGTGAAGATTGTTCAATACAGAGAAAAAAATCTAACTGAACTTAATCGACGAGAAATACACGCAACAACTGCGAAAATAAGAGAGCTTACTAAAAAATCAGGCGTGTTGTTTATAGTCAATGATTATGTTGATGTTGCAATAAAGGCAAATGCCGACGGTGTGCATCTTGGAAAAACAGACCTGTTCAGGTTTGGCATAGAAAATGTTAGAACTCTAATGCCTGGCAAGATTATTGGGTTAAGCACTCATTCTGTTGAAGATGCTTTGGAAGCAGAGAAATTAGGCGCTGATTATATCGGTGTCGGGCCAATTTACAAAACCTCAACAAAGAAAGATGCTCATCCTGCAATAGGCATTGAAAATCTGAAAGAGATAAGAAAAAATGTTAAAATCCCAATCATTGCAATTGGCGGCATTAACAGAGGCAATATAGTAAATGTTCTTAAAGAAAAGCCAGACGGTGCAGCAATAATTTCTGGAATTTTATGCAATCCTGACATAAAAAAAGAGATGAAAGATATTATTAAGATTATTGGGAAAAATAAGTGAATGTTAAGTTTATTCAAAAAAAATGGGTTATAAACCCCACAGCAGAGCTGTGGGGTTTATAACCCATTTTTAAGAGTAAACCTCCCATCTGAAGCGTTGGCAAAATAAAGCCCCGCAGCTCTGCTGCGATTGGGAAGTTTACTTAACTTTTATCTAATTTTTCCATTATTCTAGTCCCTTGTTGCATATTCTTTAAAAAGGAAAAATTCAGATGAAAATTTAATGAATACAACTAATGAAAGCAGATTATACTTAGTCACAAGCTCTGATTTAGGCATTAATTTATTCCAAGGAGTAGAAGAAGCGCTAAAAGCAGGCATAGGTATTCTTCAATACAGGGAGAAAGACAGAAGAAAAAGAAGTTATCTTGAAAATGCCCAGCGCCTAAAAGAAATGTGCGCAGAGTATAATACTCTTTATATTGTGAATGATAATCCATGGGCTGCGCTGCATGTGAATGCCGACGGTGTTCACATAGGTCAAGAGGATATAAAATTCAGCGAAGCAAGAAAAATTGTTGTCGACAAAATAATAGGAGTTACCTGCTACACAATTGAGCAGGCTCTTGAAGCGCAGGATTATGGCGCATCTTATATTGGCATGCATCTCTGGAACAGTTCTAACACAAAACCGTTGTCAGAATGCAGTTCTCCGCCAATTGGTATTGAGATGTTTAAAGATATCTGCGTAAGTGTAACTATCCCATGCGTTGCAATCGGCGGCATTAATGAATCAAATATTGAGCAAGTTTTAAATAATGGCGCTGATTATATTGCTATGGTCTCTGGAATATTATGCGTAAAAGATGTTTATTCAACTGCACAGAGAATGAATCAAATAATAGGTGATAAAGTCAATGAAAATAAAAGATTTTGGCTCAGAATTTAAGTTCTTAGAGAAAATTAAATCCCTATCTAAAAAGATTAATAATAATTTTATTTCTCAGATTGGAGATGATTGCGCGATTATTGATAAAACTATTGACGGTAGAACTAAAAATAACAAGACTAAAGAAACAGAAAAAACAGGCTACGAACTAATAACAACAGATATTCTTGTAGAGAACAATCACTTTTCCCTTAAATATTCAACACCTTTTCAAATTGGAATGAAAGCGATTGAAGTTAATGTGAGTGATATTGCAGCATGCGGAGGATTGCCAAAATATTGTGTTGTTTCTCTTGTACTGCCAAAAGATACTAGTGTTGAGTTTCTCGAAGGATTGTATAAAGGCATGAACAAAGCATGCGAAAAGTATAATATTGATTTAATCGGCGGTGATACTACTTCAGGAGATATTGTTGTAATTAATATCGCAATGTTTGGCGAGGTTGAAAAAAATAAATTGTGCAGAAGAAGTGATGCAAAGGTTGGTGATTTAATTTTATTGACAGGATTTATCGGAAGGAGCTGTTCAGGTCTAAACTTATTTTTGCATGGCAAAGAAAAGCTTGGTGAAACCAAACATTACCTTGAACCTGTTGCAAGGCTGGATAAAGCAAGAGAAATTGCCAAACATATTAATGCAATGATAGATATTAGTGATGGATTAGCAAGCGAAACAAGACATATTTGCATTATGAGCAATTGCGGCGCAGTTATCTACAAAAATAAAATACCTATTGACAAGCAGACAATAAAAGATGCGAAGCTCTGCAATAAATATCCGTATGACTATGCGCTGTCAGGCGGCGAAGATTATGAATTATTGTTTACCCTCTCTAAAAAAAATTATGAAATCTACACTGATTTGTTCAAAGATTGTTTTGTTGTAGGAGAAATTGTTGAGAAAGAGAAAGGTATTTGTTTGATTGAAACTATCAACGGAAAAGAAGTAAAGAAAGAGCTTGGAAAAGGATATGAGCATTTTTGATTGCTAACAAGGTTCATACCTCGCAGCTTGCTACGATTCGGTCGGCAAATTCAAGACATTTTCGTTGAGTGCTAATCCTTTTCAGTAATATTAAGAATATTTTTTATGCACTCCACCAGAAAAAGTTTAATTTCTTCAAAAAATACTTTAAATTCAGTTGGCAATGGTTTTAAAAGTAAAGCTTCTTCTTTTCCTAAAACTAATTCTTGTTCTAACTCTTCTACTTTGTTTTTTATGTTTTGGAGATATTTTTCATATCTTAAACTAAACTGCACTTTATATATTATCTTTTTTTCTAATAATTTCAGGTTAAAGTTTCTTTCTTTTTGGATAAAATATATATCAATAAAATCCCTAATTTTGATGCTTTTCCTCGTCATTATTGCCCTAATTTTCTCAATTAATATTTCATCAAGTGAATAAGCATTTATACTTATTGACTCAAATAAATAAGAATATTCATTGAAAAGAAAAGACACGTCTTTTGATAAATTTTTATCAATAATGGAGTTCACCTTTTTTATAGTTAATGGATACAAAATTTTTTCAATAAAATTTATTTGAATTTTAATAAATGTTTTTTTATTAAGTATTGTTGAATTATACCAAATCTTGAAAGTGACCAATTTATTACTGCCGCCATACTCAATATAATTATTATTTGTTTTATCTGCCTTAAATTCTAAGCCGTACTTAAAAGATATATCACTTAATAATTTCATAATAACATTGATCTTTTCGGAAAGTAAATTTCTTATAGCTTTTTCAGGTTTTCCTTCAAATTCTTTTTGATTAATATATGTAAAGTCCAAATCCTCTGAAAACCTATAATATCCAAAGTAACATTTTATCAGGCAAGTTCCACCTTTAAATACAAATGCTTCTTTGAACATAAAATCATTTGTAAGCTCTTGCAGAATGCTATGTATGATAATATCCTTCTCGATAAGCTCTTGCCTGCCAATGCTTAGTTTTTTTGATACAAAATCAATAAACTGCTTATCAATCATTTTATTCCCTTAACTATTTTTATTGTAATATTTTGAATATAATTCCTTAACGATTTTTTTAACTTTTTTACTGTAATATTTTGAATATTTAACTAGCTTGGTTTTAGACAGTTTCTCAGACAGTTCTAATAATTCTGTCTTGTTGCATCTCTTTAAATAAAACATATCAAGAATTGTTTTTTCAGGGTTAGAATAATTGATGTTATTCTCTTTAATCCCAAAAGATACAAGCTTTGGAGTGAGTTTAATAAATTTAACTTTATGCCCTAAAATTGTAATTGGCTTTGCTCTAAAAATGGAATCATTAACCACATAATCTATTGTAAAATATTCATGAGTCATATTATTAAGCTTAAGCGCTGTTTCTAAACCAAAATACCATTTTTTAACACCTTTAATTATAAGCCCATTTTTAATGATTTCAAAATAGTTCATATCTGTTTTGTCAAATTTTCTTTCTTCAATAGAAGGTATATAAAAAATCCCTTTAAATATACGGATAAGATATCTATAATGAGTTAAATATCTGATGGTATAATAGTAATCTAAATTGAGCACTCTGCAATAATCTTTAATCTCATGGCTTGTAATAAATTTTTTGTTACTAATATTCAGTTTTGTTACAATTAATTTAAAGCTCATTTTTGGATAAAACTAATATTATATTGTTATACAATATATAACATTATGATATATATAAATTTATTGTTTTTTAACTCTCCTTTTCTAAATAAAAGATAAAGAAGTATAGCCAATCAACTTAACAATAAAGCGGGTAGACGCACTCAATAATGGCAGTATAAATCAGCCTTTGGTTTAACCCAAATCCTTTCTCAACCTGGCTGCCTCGCAAGCACCTGCAGATTTACTTAATGCTGCTTCCGTCAGGATCTGACATAGTTCGTAAAATCACAAGTCCTGCAAGACCAAATTTCATAGTTAAGATTTGGACCGCAAGTCAAAATATAGGGCTCTTATCAAGCTTCGGCTCCTACATAAGTCCGTTATAGGTAACAAGTGAGGACTAACCACCCAGCCTAGTCTACCCATTAATCAGATATTGAAGATGATTTAAAAAGCTTTTTATAGTAATAGTTTAAATTACCTTATCATGCTGCCTTTTAATTTTAATCCAATACTGGCCACAATTGGACCTTTTGAGATAAGGTATTACGGCTTAGTCTATGTTTTTGGTTTTTTATTAGTTTATTTTTTGTTATGGCATGCAATAAAAAAAGGAAAAATAAATCTGAATACTGAAGAATTAGACACATTTATACTTTATCTTATGCTGGGTATTATTATTGGTTCAAGAGCATTTGAAGTTTTGTTCTGGGAGCCTGCTTATTATTTTTCGCATCCTTTGGACATTTTTGCTGTATGGAAAGGCGGCATGGCATTTCACGGCGGGTTAATTGGCGCAGTTTTGGCAACATGGGGATTTTGCAGAAAAAAAGCTGTAATGAAAAAAGGAGTAACATTAGCAATGATGGGTGATTTATTGGTTATTCCAGCTGCGTTTGCTCTTGCGTTAGGAAGGATTGCTAATTTTACTAATGCTGAGCTTGTTGGAACAATTACTAATGCGCCATGGTGCTTTAATTTTCCAGGATTTGATGGCTGCAGACATCCTTCTCAATTATACGGCGCTTTGAAACGTTTTATTATAATGGGTGTTTTGATAAGTATTAATTTAGTGAAAAAAACATACAAACCAGGATTCTTGTTTTGGTGGTTTATTGGATTAATGGGAATTGGAAGGTTTATTTTAGATTTCTATAGGGAAGATGCAAGATATTTAGGTTTGAGTTTGGGGCAGTATTTAGGTGTAGGGATGCTTTTACTTACTATTATTATATTTATTATATATTATAAAGAAGAATTCTTTAATTCAGAACCACGTGATTAATCAGTCCAAAAAGCTCAGAGCCGCAAAAACTTTAAATATTAGTTGTATACCTACTACCTCTTTATTTTGAGCTATGTACTCATACAGTATTAGCTTAATATTTATATTTAATAATTTAATATAAGGAGGTTTTAAATATGGAAAACTGGAAAACATCAGATGATGATGGAGACGATGGAGATTTTGGCGACTGGGATGATAACTAAATAACCTTACTTATTTTTATTTTATTCTTTTTTTAGTATTTGTTTAGCTGAGGTTCTGTTTCTTAATATTTTTCTTTCGCTTCCAATCCGTTTGTGGGACGAAGTCCACCGTCTTATGAAACTATTTTTATATAATTTTAACTATTTTCCAAATAATAACATTAATTTTCAAGAGAAATCATCATGAACGTGGCCAATCAGGTAAGAAATGAAAAACTAAAAAACATCATAGTGAACTAATAGCTTCGCCTTAGAATTGAATAAACATTATTTCTCTATAACAAATACACAATGATCTTTCTCAAACGGGTCAAGAGACTGATAATCAAGAATCTTTATTTTTTTTTGTTCAAGTTCTCTTTTAACAGCTTCAAATATCTGTCTTGGATTTTTTGTTACATCTATGCTTCTTGCTTTTATTGCCAAAAAAGCCCTTCCTCCCTGTTTCAGGAACTTCATGTTTTTCAGGAAAATCTCTAATTGATTCTTTTGCGCAATATCCTGTACAAGGAAATCACACATGCATATTCTATTTG
>Ga0209211_10006614_pt1 | contig 16678 bp, 9 predicted proteins | sample RifGroA2_FD_183992 | JGI IMG/M metagenome (GOLD analysis project Ga0209211, IMG submission 183992) | Groundwater microbial communities from Rifle, Colorado, USA - Groundwater A2 (SPAdes) (version 2) | ecosystem: Environmental > Aquatic > Deep subsurface > Groundwater | place: Rifle, Colorado... | reverse complement strand
TGTTTTTTTTGCCATAATAGGTCATTTAACTAGTTAAACACTCGTTTCTTAGCATAATTTAGCAGAGAAAACAACTTTCTAAGCACCCAAAATTAAACGGTATCCCGAAACAGCACCCTTTCCCGCACGCTGATGACAGCTGACACAATGGTAGTTACACATCGTGTCCGGGCGCATGCCGATGAAATCCTTCTTCGGTTCGTATCCAGCCTGGAAACGTAGCGCTTCGATAGCTGTGTGATCAGAGCCTAGCGGCCTCATGGGTTCCTCCTCAGTAGTTCCCGTCCGAATCTGACTTTAGATCTTAGCAAACAGGATAACTCTCGTCAACGTAGCGCTCAAGAGATTGAGTCCTCCCATTGAACCCAAAGAAAAGAGGCGGTGCTACACGTAGCACCGCCTCCAGGGGAGACTTGGCTCAGGTCGGCTTGTCCATGGGGTCATAGAGGACCTTCATGTCCGAACCAGGCGACTGGTAGACGAGACAATCACGCATCCCATGCTTACCGTCGTAGAGACAGGCGTCCGCCCTCTCGACCAGCGAGTCGAAGCTCTGGGCTAGGCTTTCGAGCTGCACCGCACCACAGGTCACGGTGACCTCTTGATCGATCAGTTGCTTCGTCGCATGGCGGAAGGCAATCGACACGCGACGGTAGAAAAACTGCGCTCCACGAGTGTCTGTCGCGAGTGCCACCAGGAACTCTTCGCCACCCCAACGGCAGACGAGGTCTCCAGCACGGCACTGCGCCTTCAGGATGTTCGCCAGAACAAGCAACACTTGATCTCCGACCAGGTGGCCGAAGGTGTCGTTGACCCTCTTGAAGTGGTCAATGTCGAAGATCAGAACAGTCATCTCGTTCGACGCGACCACTTCATCACTCCGTCTACGGTGCAGATCGCTGACGCCGAACTTCTTCGCGCGCACAGCGTTGAACAGCACCTCGACCGCGGTCAGAAACTTCGCACGAAGCCACAAGCCCGTGAGCTGGTCGTTGCCGGCTTCGGCGAGGAGCTTCTGAAGTTTCTTGATAAGCCAGAAGCAGGCACACAACATGCCCATGAGAGCAATCACCGCGAAAATCAACGTACCGGTAATCAAGGTCATGATCCACCTCTCGGTTATTTGCGTCCAAACTGGACTTTGAATTATATCAAAAAAACCACTTTTTGTCAATGGTAAAAAAAACGGTAGGGACAGGTCGCGACCTGTCCCTACCGTTTTTCCGGTTTTTTTATCTAATTTTAAACAATTTTTCTAACTTCTGTTTCTTTATAAACCTCTAAAACATCATCTTTTTCAATAATCGGCTGACCTTCAAACTTTATCCCACACTCTTGGCCTTTCACAGCATCAGTTACTTCCTGCTTGCCAATTTGAAGCGCGGTGATCTTACCTGAGGTCAAAAATTGTCCTGCACGAATAACAGCTACTTTCGACCTTGGTTCAACTTTTCCGGTCGTTACCTTCCCCCCTAGAACCTGCCAATCATTACCTTTTTTAAAAAGCATCAGCACCTGCATTTTGCCTAAATCAGTACGCACTGTTTCTGGTTTTATAATTTCATTTAATTTACGCTTAACTTCATCAATCAGTTCGTAAATAATTTTGTAAATTTTAATTTCCATTTTTTTATCTCGGGCTAAATTGCTAGCGCTAGTTGATGGCAACACATTAAAGCCCAAAAGCATCGCTCCGGTTGCTTCAGCTGTTGAAACGTCGCTTTCATTTACATTACCCAAACCCTTGGCCACAAAATTAATTCTAATTCCCTCAGCTTCCATTTTCTTTAATGATTCAATAATCGCTTCTTGTGAACCTAACACATCAGCTCGCAAAACTATATTTAATTCTGTTAAGTTTTCTTTATTCTCTTCAGACAAATCATTCTTATTCAAAAATGTTTCATCTTGTTTTTGCATGGTGTAAATCTTGGCGCGTGTAGCTTTGCGCGGATCATCAATAACTTCCAAAACATCGCCCACTTTTGGCGCGACTTTTAAACCAAAAATTTCTGCTGGCATTGATGGCTCGGCAATAGTAACTGCTACACCCAATTGATTTTTCATGGTTCTGATTTTGCCATAAAGAACTCCCGCCATCGTAACATAATCACCAACGTGGAGCGTTCCATTTTTAACAAGCACAGTTGCCACTGGCCCCTCACCTTTACTGACGTGTGATTCCACAATACTGCCAATGAATTCACCCCCTGGATTGGCTTGGATTTTATCTGCAATCATGTCTGCAGTGAGTAAAACAGTATCTAGTAGTTCATCAATGTTTTGGTTTAATTTTGCAGAGATTGGCACAAAAGCAACCTGTCCGCCCCATTCTTCTGCTAGCAAATTATATTGAGCTAATTCTTGTTTTACTTTTTCAATATTAGCATCTGGCAAATCGATTTTATTAACTGCAACAACAACTGGAATTTCAGCTGATTGTGCAATTTTTATTGATTCCACTGTTTGTGGTTTCACGCCTTCGTTTGCAGCCACAACAAGAATTGCAATGTCAGCCACTTTAGCACCACGAGAACGCATGGCTGTAAAAGCTTCGTGACCTGGAGTATCGATAAAAGTTATTTTGCGGCCGCGACGTTCAACCTGATAAGCACCAATATGTTGTGTAATACCTCCAGCTTCACCACCCATAACATTAGTATTACGGATTGAATCTAACAGCTTTGTTTTGCCATGGTCAACATGTCCCATAACAACAATAATTGGTGCACGTACAGTTTTATCAATTTGTTTTTCTAAAACATCTTTAATTTTTTTGGCTTTGTCAACTTCAACTTTTTCATCTGGAGAAATTTCTTTAGTTTCATAACCCATGTCAGCTGCAACAATGGCCGCTGTATCATAATCAATACGCTCGTTCATGGAAGTCATGACACCATTTTTAATCAGCTCAGAAATAACAAAAGTTACTGGTCTTTTTAATAATTCCGCAAAGTCTTTAACTGTTAAAACACTCGGGATTTCCAGTTGAGCATTACCTTCGCCACCCTCAGTATCTTCATCCTTTTTAGAATATTTGAGATATTGCTCTTTTTGACGTTCGCGTTCCGAGAATTCACGCCAAGCGCGAATAATTTTACTGGCCAGCTGGTCATCAACCTTAATGGCTTTTAAACCAATATCAAAACCGAGCGCTGGGAGCTTTTCTCTTAGTTCCTGAGCGTTGAGCTTTAGTTTTCTTGCTAATTCTGTTATATTCATATAGTGTAAGTAATGCTTTTATCCTATCAGAAATTGACCCAAACGTCAATGCTAATCAATTTAATGATTCTATGAAATATTTCTTTATTTTAGGCCGTCACGCTGAGCTCTCTATCTCCGAGATTGAGGCGCGGTTAAATCAACAAAAAACAGCCTTTGAGTTACTACAAAAGGGTCTTGATTTTTTAATTCTAGAAACAAAGATTGAACTGGATACTGATGATCTAATAAAAAAGCTTGGAGGAACCATAAAAATTGGCCAGATAGTTGCCGAACTGCCAAAAATTTCAGCCGAAAAATTAGTTGATTTAATTCCAACTTCAGACAAAAAAATCTACTTTGGATTTAGCTTGCATGGTTTTCAATTTAATCTGACTAAGCTTGGCCTCGAAACAAAAAAATTGATGAAGGAAAATGACTTAAAAGTTCGCTTTGTCACCAGTCAAGAAAACCCTCTAAGCAGCGTCATAGTTCAAAAAAATCATTTGCTAGATGGGGGCGCTGAATTAGTTTTAATGAAAACTGGAACAACCTATACAATAGGCCGAACACTGTGCGTCCAACCATTCGAATTATTATCTAAACTTGACTATGGCCGCCCAGCGCGTGATAGCTTTTCTGGCATGCTTCCACCTAAACTTGCACAAATAATGATAAACTTATCCGACCCTGCACCTAAAGGCCTAATTTATGACCCTTTTTGCGGCTCTGGAACGATTTTGCAGCAGGGCTTAGTTCTTGGATACAATGTTATGGGCAGCGATATTAGCCCCAAAGCAGTTCAAGACTCCAAGGAAAATTTAAATTGGTTGGCTTCCGAAATCAGTCTTAAATCTAAATATTCAGTTTTTCAATCTGACATTACCAGACAAGCACAACTCGGCATGGCCGTGGACACCATTGTCACGGAACCATATTTGGGACCGGCACTACGAGGGCACGAGAAGAAAGATGAAATCGACAAAAATATCCAAAACCTAATACGTCTTTATAAAACCTCTTTGCAAAAATTTGCCGAGTGGTTAAAACCAAGCGGTGTTGTGGTCATGATAGTTCCCAAATTTTTACTTGATGCTACGCCACACACCAACGAACAATTAATTTCAATCAATCTTATAAATCTACTTCCACCACGCTTAAAATTTGTCAGTAAATGGGAATATGCCCGCGAAGGACAGCATGTAATTCGCGAAATCTACAAACTGCAAAAAATCTAAATCAAATCCCCCAATTTCTATTTTTGAAAAAGGGGGATTTGTTTTTGTTTTGGCCCCTCCAATACTTCCGGAGGTATTCTAACGTTCCGCGATACGGAACTATTTAGAGCGAGTTTTCTTTGTTTTCTTTCGTAAGTGTTCAATAATGCGATGAATTTTTGACTTACCACCATTTTCTTCAAGTTCTTCGAACAACACCGCCCAAGCGCCAAGTTGAAAGCTAGCGTACCAACTACCAACAAGAACTAATAAAACAGTAAATATAATAATCGCAAGCAAAGTCATTAAAACCATAGCAACTTTAGCTCCCGCAAGCAAACAAATGAAGTAGACCAAAACTACTGGAGCTAAAATTAAAAAGGCAACAATAATAAAGACAAGACCGACCAAAATATTAATTACAAAAAGTAATAAACCCATTTCCAAGTTTAAAATTACATTTCGTTTGAATAAATGCCAAGCATGTCCTAAAGCCTCGAATGCTGTTCTTTTGCGTAATACAGCATAAGCGACGCCGTAAATAGTGAGGAAGTAAATTATTATTCCTAAAACAATAAAAACTACAAAAGATACTATGTAAAGTATTTTTTGACTTATTGGGTTTTGTAAACTTATCAAAGAAACAAAATAACCAATCATGACAAGAAATCCTAGAAGTATGACTTTAGTGATCACGTTCAATTCTAACACTGGCCAAAAACGATCTATGCCAACACGTAAACATTTTCCAGCAGTTGTTTTTTTATTTTGATCATGATCAATAAAACCACGGATTAAAGCAGCCTGACAAATAATTCCGAAACTGATAATCAAGGCCAAAATAGCCAAGACAACAACTAAGGTAAAAAGACTTAAACCGAAAGCACTGGCATCTGTTTGCCAAAGTATTTTCAATTTACTCCAGGAAATCATGCTGATAACACCAGATTGGGCATACTCCCGTAAAGTAAAAAAGATTGATCGCCCCTCAGACATGTTATTAAAACTACGTACCAAGGCTTCGTAAACACTACCATTACCGACAAAAGCAGCAAAAAAACCTAGGACCCAAAGCCATTTGTTTTTCAAACTAATCTTCCAGGCGCGCTTTAAAATAGGGCGATAATAAGGAATCATATTTTTTGTTTTTACGAATAACGCTTTTATTATGAATTTACGAATTACTATTTCGAGTCATCTTCCAAAAATACAACAACCAGTGTCATCATGACAATCTGAATATATTATATCATTATTTTGCATATAAAAGAAAATATTGTGGACAAAAAAGTAGGGAACAAAAATTTTTGTTCCCTACTTTTTTTCGTTCTTGTTTAATTGTTTGTTTGTTTGCTTGTTTGATTGTCCTTCATCAACTTTTCAAAATCATCTTTTTCAATCGTTTCCTTGTCCATTAATACAGCGACTAGAGCATCAACTTTATTCTTATTTTCATTAATCAGTCTTGTGGCTGTTGTGACTGCTCGAGAAATAAACTCATCAATCTCTTGATCAATTTCTTCGGCTACCTTTTCACTATAATTTCTTTTTTCATTGATATCACGTCCCAGGAAAACCATTTCTTCTTTTTCTCCATAAATACGTGGAGCCAATTTTTCGCTCATACCATATTGAGTAATCAAACGGCGCGCTATTTTTGTGGCTTCTGTCAAATCACTCGATGCGCCGGTCGTAACCTCACCAAAATAAATCTTTTCAGCCACATGACCAGCGAGTAAAACAGCTAAATCATCAACATATTCAGATTTTTTGTATAAATGTTTATCTTCAATCGGCAGTTTGAGAGTATAACCAGCAGCATGTCCACGAGAAATAATTGAAACTTTATGAACCGGATCAGCGTTTGGCAAAACGTGTGCCACGACTGCATGACCAGCTTCATGAACTGCTGTTATTTTCTTTTCTTTAACAGATAACATATGACTCTTTCGCTCCGGTCCAAGCAAAACTTTTTCCACGCTTTGTTGTAATTCTTCTTGTCCTACTTTTTTCTTATTGCGTCTGGCCGTTAAAATAGCAGCCTCATTAAATAAATTTGCCAAATCAGCTCCAGAAAAGCCAGGGGTTCGTTCGGCAATTTCTCGAATATTAACTCCTGTATCTAGTGGTTTATGAACAGCATGTACTTTTAATATTTCCTCGCGATCATTAATATCTGGTAATTCAATTATTACTTGTCGGTCAAAACGACCTGGTCGTAGTAATGCTGGGTCTAAAACATCGGGTCGGTTGGTAGCAGCAATAACTATAACATTAGCATTAGGATCAAAACCATCCATTTCGACAAGAATTTGATTTAATGTTTGTTCACGTTCATCATGCGAACCACCAAGCCCTGAACCGCGTTGACGACCCACTGCATCAATTTCATCAATGAAAATAATGCAAGGAGCTTGTTTTTTGGCACGCTTAAATAAATCGCGTACACGCGAAGCACCAACACCCACAAACATTTCTACAAATTCAGAACCAGAAATTAAGAAGAATGGTACATCAGCTTCGCCAGCAACGGCTTTGGCGAGTAATGTTTTACCGGTTCCAGGAGAGCCCATCAGTAAAACACCTTTAGGTATTTTTGCTCCAAGGCTAGTAAACTTTTTAGGATTTTTTAAGAACTCAACTACTTCACCCAATTCTTCTTTAGCTTCTTTAACACCAGCTACATCTTTAAAAGTAATACGTTGTTTGCCTTTTTGTTGAACTTGGCGCGCCTGACTTTGGCCAAAACTCATGGCACGTGAATTCGCGCCTTGAACTTGTCGCATCATGTACCAAATAAAACCAACAATTAGAACAAATGGAATTAGGAAAGGTAAAATGGTCGACATCCAAAATTGCCAACCTGTTTCTGCCTTGACTTCAATAGCTACTTTTTTTAGATCTTCATTTTTGACACCTAAATTTGCTAATAAAGTTGATAAAGGCTCGGCCGTTTCTTTGTAAACTTCTTGTTTACTGTCGTCTTGAAGTGTTAATTCCAAAATATCGCCCTTAATGTCAATTTTCTTTAACTGCCCTGCCTGAATTTCTGCCACCATTTTATCAATACCAATGACAACTGTTTTTTCAGTTGAAACATTGTACAAACTGAAGATGCTAGCAATGAAGAAAATTACTAATACGAAAATTATGAGATTTTTAACTAACGCGTTTTTCATATTTGTTTTGTTGTTACTCGCTGATTGTTTCTTCAGCTGGGGTGACGGCTGCGTTTTCATCAACTACAACTTCTGCTTCTGGAGGGACTATGCCTTCACCTTCAGTTTCTTCTTCCTCTTCAACTGGTACAGCTCTAAAACCCGTTCCAGCAGGAATCAAACGACCGATAATAACGTTTTCCTTCAAACCTCTGAGGTGATCAATACGACCTGTGACAGCTGAATTGATAAGAACTCTGGCTGTTTCTTGGAAGGAAGCGGCCGAGAGGAAGCTTTGTGTTGAAAGAGAAACTTTGGAAATACCAAGGAAGACTTCATCGCCTTCGGCTGGTTTAGCACCTTCAACCAATAATTGGTTGGCTTCGCTGAAAGCGGCTCGTTCCACAACTTCACCTTCAAGCAAGAATGTATCGCCTGGATTTTGAACGTAAACACGAGAGAACATTTGACGCGCAATAAGTTCTACGTGTTTGTCATTTAACTTCTGACCTTGAGAAGAATAAATGTATTGAATTTCTTTAAGAATGTAATCTTGAACTGCTTCACGCCCCGCAATCTTATAATATTGGGCTAAATCTAAACTGCCTTCAGTAAGTTGAGCTCCTTTTTCAACCATATCGCCATCACGCACCCAAAGCACCACACCTGCTGGAATAATATATTCTTTAACAGCTTCAACATCACTTACAATCTTTAATTTACCATCAGCGAGGACAATGCGACCGTTGCGACGAGCTTTAACTTTATTCTTGTCTTCATCAACGAAAAGGGTTTCCTTTTCACCGACTAAATCATTTTCCTTAACTTTCAATTTAAAGCTGTCTTTTAAAGTATAAACTTCTTCTTCACCCGAATCATTGTAGGCAATCTTTAAAACCCTTTCACCAAAAGATGTTTGAGCCAAAATTTCGCCCTTAGGTCCTTTGATTGTTTTTTGTTGCTCTTGAATCGCCACTAAACCAGCGACTTCAGCAATTAAAGCTTTTTTCTTCGGTGGACGAGCTTCAAAAATTTCTTCAACGCGAGGCAAACCCTGAGTAATATCAGATCCAGCTACACCACCAGTATGGAAGGTTCTCATAGTAAGCTGAGTTCCAGGTTCACCAATACTTTGAGCGGCAATGATACCAACAGCAGTTCCAAGTTCAACCGGTTTATTGTAAGCCAAATCATAACCGTAGCATTTTTTACAAATGCCAGTACTCATTTTACAACTTAGAGCTGAACGAATATGCATAGCAAGTAAATCTAATTTGGCTAAGTCGCGCGCAATGTCATCAGTAATGATTTCACCAGCCTTCAAAACAACCTTACCTGTTTTTGGATGTAGGACATCAGAAATTACATAGCGACCAACAACACGATCAATCAATTTTTGTCCCATGCTTTCGCTTTCTTCCTTAGTCATGATGCGACCTTCTGTGTCGCCGCAATCTTCTTCAAGAATAACTAAGTCTTGGGCTACATCAACCAAACGTCGAGTTAAATAACCAGCGTTAGCAGTTCTTAAAGCAGTATCAGACAAACCTTTACGAGTACCATGAGTTGAAATGTAATATTCTAGCACTGAAAAGCCTTCTTTAAAGTTGGCTTTAACTGGTAATTCGAAAATTCTACCAGATGGGTTGGTCACCAAACCTTTCATACCAAGCATCTGAGTCAATTGTCCCCATGAACCACGAGCGCCAGAGTTAATCATAGAATAAACTGGACCTTCTGGTGGCAAAATATTTTGACTTAATTTTGTGACTTCATCTTTAATATGAGTCCAAACTTCGATAACTTTAGTATAGCGTTCGTCGCCAGTGAGCAAACCTTCTTCGTATTGTTCATTGATTTCTTCAATTTCCTTATTACCTTTATCAATCAATTCCTTTTTACCAATAACATCTGGTAAATCACCTAAGCCCCAAGAGAAGCCGGATTTGGTTAATTGTTTGAAACCAAATGATTTAATACGATCAAGCATATCTGCAGTTTCCTGGAAACCATAATACTCTAAACAAAGTTTTGTAATTTCGCCCATTTTTTTCTTATCAACTACTTCATTATAGTATGGCAACTTATCTGGTAATAAATCATTGAACAAAATGCGACCTAGTGTAGTGTTAAATAATTCATCTTTTTTAACCTTGGAACCAAATTCTTTTTTGGAAACTCGAACCAACATTGGTTCTCTCAAAGTCATTTTTCGTAAATCGTAAGCAATCTTAGCCTCTTGAGCTGATGAGAAAGCTTTTGGTTTTTGGTCGGCTTTTTCAGTGTTAATAGAAGTAACATAGTAACCACCCCAAACCATATCCATAGAAGGAGTTACCACTGGATTTCCTGTTGCTGGTTTCAATAAATTTTTGGTAGATAACATCAAATCGCGCGCTTCGGCCTTAGCTTGTTCAGTAAGTGGAACGTGTACAGCCATTTGGTCACCATCAAAGTCAGCGTTGAAAGCAGAACAAACAAGTGGATGTAATTGAATGGCACGGCCTTCAACCAAGATAGGCTGGAAAGCTTGGATACCAAGACGATGCAAAGTTGGAGCGCGGTTCAATAACACGTGTGCCTCACGCACTGTTTCTTCTAAAATATCCCAAACTTCTGGACGATCCGCCTCAATAAAACGATTAGCGCTGCGAATATTATGTACGTATTCACGTTTAATTAATTGGCTGATAATAAATGGTTTAAATAATTCCAAAGCCATTTTCTTTGGTAGACCGCATTGACCTAATTTCAATTCAGGACCAATAACGATAACGCTACGACCAGAATAATCAACTCGTTTACCGAGTAAATTTTGGCGGAAACGACCGCGTTTGCCCTTAAGATAATCAGCAATTGATTTTAATTTACGCTTTTGGCCAGTGGAAGCAGTTGTTGTTTTGCTATGACGAGCGGAATTATCAATCAAAGCATCAACAGCTTCTTGCAACATGCGCTTTTCATTACGGCAAATAACTTCTGGTGCATTCAAATCCAATAAACGGCGCAAACGATTATTGCGAGAAATAACACGACGATATAAATCGTTTAAATCTGAGGTCGCGAAACGGCCGCCATCTAGTGGGACCATTGGTCGTAAATCTGGTGGAATAACTGGCACAGCCTTTAGCACCATGTGCTCTGGTTTAATATTGTTACGGCTCAAACTCTTCAATAATTTACTGCGATTGATGAGTTTCTTTTGTTTAGCTGAATTGTCATCTTTCAATTCTTCCTCAATTTTCTTGATCTCTGTAGCTAAATCGACTTTTTCCAATAATTTTCGGACAGCTTCAGCACCAATACCAGCATCAAAAACATGACCATACTTTAATGACATGTCATGATATTCAACTTCAGAAATAATCTTTAATGGTTTCAAGTCCTTAAGATCTTTATCGGCCATTTCAAAATCTTCATCAAGCAAAGCAACTTCTTCATCGCGCCATTGGTTGGCTTTAACGATTTGGTCATTACGGTCAGCCTTCTCTAAACCACTATTAGATTCAATTTGCTTAATCTTTTGTTCAAATTGGATTTCCAAAGTTTTCTTTTGTCCTTTATATTCTTTCTTTAAATTTTCAATCTCAATAACTTTCAATTCTTCATTAACTTCCGTCACAATAAAATTAGCAAAATAGATAACGCGCTCTAATTTTTGAATTGAAACATCTAGTATCAAGCCAATTTTTGAAGGCACGCCACGCAAAAACCAAATATGTGAAACCGGCACTGCAAGATCAATATGTCCCATGCGTTGGCGACGGACTATAGAGCGAGTGACTTCAACTCCGCACTTATCGCACACAATGCCGCGATAACGGATTTTCTTATACTTACCGCAATAACATTCCCAATCCTTGCTTGGACCAAAAGTGCGTTCGCAGAACAAACCATCTTTTTCTGGTTTTTGCGTACGGTAATTAATTGTTTCTGGACGCGTCACTTCGCCATGGGACCACAAACGAATATCTTCGGGAGCGGCCAAGCGAAGTTTAATAGCGTCGAAATCGTTTATCTTTAATGTGTCTAAGCTCATATGTATATTTTAAATTTAATAAATTAAAATTTCTGGTCCTTTCTGTCATCCTTTTCTTCCACATTATTGTCATCACCTGCTATGCGTGTTCCATTCTTTAAAAGCTCCACATCCAAACATAAACCCTTAAGTTCTCGGATCAACACATTAAATGATTCCGGTACATTCAAACGACGTATTGGTTCACCTTTAATGATGGATTCATAAGCTTTAGCGCGACCAAGCACATCATCAGATTTAATCGTTAAAATTTCTTGCAAAGTATGTGCAGCGCCATAAGCTTCGAGAGCCCAAACTTCCATTTCTCCAAAACGTTGTCCACCAAACTGGGCTTTACCGCCAAGTGGCTGTTGAGTAATAAGGGAGTATGGTCCAATTGAACGTTGGTGAATCTTATCCTCAACCATATGATTCAATTTAAGGATATAATTGTAACCAACTGTAATTTTGTGATCAAAATGTTCACCGGTTTTTCCATTCATCAGGTCTAACTGACCACCTTCGTCATAACCAGCTTTAACCAACTCTTCTTTAATGATCTTGGTTGGAACGCCATTTAAAACTGGAGTCGCAACTTTGTAGCCTAATTTATGAGCGGCTAAACCAAAGTGTGTTTCTAAAATCTGACCCAAGTTCATACGAGAAGCCACGCCGAGTGGAGTTAAAATAACATCAATCGTGGTTCCATCTTCCAAGAATGGCATATCTTCAACTGGCACAATTTTGGAAATAACACCTTTGTTTCCATGACGGCCAGCGAGTTTATCACCCACTTGAATTTTTCGCAGGTTGGCAACTGTAATTTGAATAGATTTAATAACACCAGGAGAAAGTTTATCACCATTTTCTTGAGAAAAAACGCGGATATCAACCACCTTGCCCTGTTCTCCGTGTTCTAAACGAAGTGAGGTGTCACGTACATCGCGCGCCTTTTCACCAAAAATCGCTTTTAACAACTTTTCTTCAGCAGATAATTCCGTTTCACCTTTTGGAGTAATTTTACCAACCAAGATGTCACCAGATTTTACTGTAGCACCAACACGAACCACACCCTCTGCATCCAAATTTTTCAATTTTTCTTCAGAAATATTTGGTATGTCAGCTGTGACAACTTCAGAGCCGAGTTTAGTGTCTCGGACATCAATTGTATAGTTTTCGATATGAACTGAAGAGAAACGATCGCGGTGTACTAATTTTTCTGAAATAATAATCGCATCTTCGTAATTATAACCTTCCCAAGCCATGTAAGCGACTAAAACGTTTTGGCCAAGAGCAAGTTCACCGTTTTGAACTGATGGACCATCAGCAATAACTTGACCCTTTTTAACTTTTTCACCCATGTCTACAGTTGGTCGTTGGTTAATGCTAGTTGAAGCGTTGGAACAAACGTATTTATTCAAACGATAACTCTTTATTTCACCGCGTTTATTTAATAAATCAATTTTATTTCCTTGCAAAGCAACTACTTCGCTGTCTTCGCTCGCTAAAACAACGTGACCAGAATCGCGGGCCGCAACTTCTTCCATACCAGTACCAACGATTGGTGAATCTGGGTGGACGCAAGGTACAGCCTGACGTTGCATGTTTGTGCCCATAAGAGCACGAGTAGCATCATCATGTTCGAGGAAGGGAATAAGAGAAGTCGCCACACTTACAATTTGGTTTGAAGAAACATCAAGATAATCAACAAAGAAAATATGCTTAATTGTTGGTTGACCATAACAACGGACATCAACTTTTTCAGCTAAAAACTTGCCGCTTTCTTCATCAATCTTGGCATTGAAGGTTGCCGTAATAGTTTTTTCTTCTTTAATAGCATTTAAATATTCCACATTTTTTGTGGTAACTGTTTCCACGCAACCAGCAATATCCGCTGGTATAAGTGAAGATTTATCTAAATCTACGCCAGTAACATCCTCGCCTTTTTTAAATAAAACTTTTCCAGTATTTGGATCTTTAAGATCTTTAGTTACTTTATGTCGAACTTTAAAATAAGGAGTTTCGATAAAACCATAGTCGTTGATACGAGCATAACTGGCCAAGTGGCCAACCAAACCAATGTTTGGACCTTCTGGAGTGGCAATTGGACAAATACGACCGTAGTGAGTGGTATGCACGTCGCGCACATCGAAGCCAGCGCGTTCTCGAGACAAACCACCTGGGCCCATAGCAGAAATACGACGCTTATGTTCCAATTCTGAAAGTGGGTTTGTTTGGTCCATGAATTGAGAAAGTTGTGATGACATGAAGAATTCACGTACCACACCAATAACTGGACGTGCGTTGATTAACTTTGATGGAGAAAGTGTTGTTGGATCCATGGTACTCATGCGATCTTTAACAATACGTTCCATACGAGCCAAACCAACACGGAATTTATTTTGAACCAATTCACCCACGGCACGAATTCTTCTGTTTCCAAGGTGATCAATATCGTCAGCTGGGTCTTGGCTAATATTCAAACTAATAATTTCTTTGATGACATTAACTAAATCATCACCTTTCAAAACACGGTTGGCTTCATCAAGTGGATATTCATTATTAAATCGTTGATTCATTTTATAACGACCAACCTTGGCAAAATCATAACGATCAAAATTGAAGAACATGGCGTAAATCAAAGACTTCGCGTTGTCCGCTGTAGCTAAATCACCTGGACGTATACGTTTATAAACTTCAATTAAGCCTTCTTCCTGGTTGCTAGCAGCATCTTTAGCTAAAGTCGCTTCTGTAAAGCTGATATCTGGATTTTTTTCAACATCTTTTAAAGCTTCACGAATTTCATTTTGGGTCATACCAAAAGATTGCAAGAGTGATGTAGCTGCAACTTTTCTTTTGCGATCAATCTTTACCCAAATAACATTATTAGAATCAGTTTCAAATTCTAACCAAGCACCGCGATTCGGGATAATTTTAGCTCCGTAGAAAACGCGGTTGCGTTCATGTAAAAAATTAGAAGTAAAGAAAACACCAGCCGAACGAATAATTTGAGAAACAATAACACGTTCAATACCATTAATAATGAAGGTACCGCGTTCTGTCATAACAGGGAAATCACACAAGAAAATTTCCTGAGTTTCTTTTTTCTTAGTTTTGGTATTTTTCAAAGTCACTTTGACGCGTAAAGGGGCTTCGTAAGTAACATTTTTTTCTTTACTGGTAACTTCATCAAACTTCGGTTCATCCAAATAATAATCATCAAAAAATAATTCCAAACCTTTATCTGAAATGTCAATTATAGGTGATACTTCTGTAAATAATTCACGTAAACCTTCGCGCAAGAACCAATCATAAGAATGCTTTTGAACCTCAATCAAATCTGGCAAAGGAAAACGGTATGAAGATGTGAAAAATTTACGTTTGTACGGTTTGGTATTTAACATAAAAAATGTGCCTCCTCCCGAATAACGAGACGAGGTTATAATAATTTATTTATATAACATTGTTTGGATGATTCCCTCTAAATTTAGCATTTATTTTGATGAAACCTTCTTCCTGCGACCTGCGATCGTGAGGCAAAGTTTCCCTTGAGGGTTTAAGTTGTTTATACGCTGCTATACTAACAAAGATTTTTAACCTTGTCAAGTTTTTGGTGGATAATGAGCAGCGTAAAGTTTTTCTGTAATTTTAGAGACTTTTCAAGACCTCGCGAATCACCTCCCTGTCATCCCAGGGGATATGTTTTCCACCAGCCACGGCCATGGCCTGTTCCGCGCCCTTGCCGGTGACTAAGACTAAATCACCAATTTGTGCTAAATTTAAAGCTTTTTCAATCGCCTCTTGACGATTTATGATTTTGTATAAATTCTGATTGACGGCTTTTCCAGCTTCTACTGCTCCCGCAACTACTTGATCGATGATAGTTTCTGGATTATCATCATACGGATCTTCGTTCGTGACGATAGCAATATCAGCCTTTTCGCCAACAAGTTTGCCAAGAATTGGACGGCGAGCCACGTCCCTACCGCCACCGCAGGAGCCGAAAACATGAATAATTTTATTCTTTTTTAATAAAACAATCGTTTCGTACATTTTGCGCATTGAATATGGTTCTGGGCAATAATCAACTAAAACAGTAAAATCCTGGCCTTCATTTATTAATTCCATACGTCCTGGAATAACCGGTACTGCTTCAAGCCCTTGTTTAATTTTTTGCAATTCAATTCCCTCTTCAAGTGCAATCGTCACGGATACCAACGCATTATAAACATTAAAGGCTCCTAATAATTGTAGATTGATTGTTGTTAATCCAATATTAAAACTTGTGCCAGTATTTGTGACTTGAATATTATTTGCAAAAATATTACCAGAATGGTCGTGATCACTATAAGTTAATTTTTTATCAGCTGGAAAACTTAAAAAATAAGCAGAATGTTCGTCGTCCATATTGGCGACTATCGTTTTTTTAATATGCTTGCCTTCAATCTTTTTCCAAGGACGTTCAGTCAAATGTTTAAATAGCTCGCCCTTAGCATTTTTATAATTTTCAAAACCACCATGGGCTTCTATATGTTCTGGAGTTAAATTTGTGAAAACAACATAATCATAATTGATTCCAAGATGCCGTGATTGAACGATGCCTTGAGATGAAGTTTCAATCACAGCGTAACGACAACCAGCTTCAACCATTTGCTTTAATAATTTTTGTAATTGAAAACGACCGAGCATGGTCATCTTCTTATTATTCAACCATTCTTTATCTGCAACTTTAAAACCAACAGTTGAAGTGTAGCCAACTCTATATCCACCAGCCTCGAGAGTTTTCGCAATGAGAGCCACGGTCGTTGACTTGCCGTTTGTACCAGTCACGCCGATGACAATCATTTTATCGCTGGGGTTACCGTAAAGCTGAGCTGACAAGACAGCTAAATATTTATGATATAAGTTGATTAAGTTTTCGGGGACGAGTTTGCGGATTAGGCTTTTTAACATATTAGGGATGATTAAATTAATTCTGTTGAAAGTTATTTAAAATATTCACTAAAGTTAGAGATTATTTAGACGTTTTCTGGGATAATTCCCGTGTATGAATATATTACATGGGAAATCGCCTTGTTGCCAGG
>Ga0209211_10006613_pt1 | contig 16682 bp, 16 predicted proteins | sample RifGroA2_FD_183992 | JGI IMG/M metagenome (GOLD analysis project Ga0209211, IMG submission 183992) | Groundwater microbial communities from Rifle, Colorado, USA - Groundwater A2 (SPAdes) (version 2) | ecosystem: Environmental > Aquatic > Deep subsurface > Groundwater | place: Rifle, Colorado... | reverse complement strand
TTCGCACAAGAATCCAATTCCGAAAAACAAAACTTTGATCGTTCCGGCGGTTATGCCAGAATTCAGAGTCTTGGCAACAATCCTTATGTTGTTGATCCTGAAAACATGAAAACCAATCCGGCTTATGCAGCTTATTATCAAAATTTTCTATGGGGAGATCTAGGATCAAAAGCAATTACCGATGATAATGGAGTTGGTCAATTTGCCGGTTTTTCGTTGAAAATAACACCGGCAATTACTGTAGGCGGAATTCTTACAAGAAAAGATTTTCAATCCTTCTCAATTGGTAAACTCGATCCCTATGGAGTTACTTCAATTGTAAACCATCTCGTTGGTGCACCTGCTGTTGTGCCGCTTGATAATAATATGGAATTGTTTGGTTCTTATCAAACGGGAAAAATGGTTTTAGGTTTGGGAATTGCCTATGCTCATTCAACTAATAAGTTTACTCCGGCAACCGGCAGCGCAGATGAAGGTACTGCTTCTCAATTCGGATTGAACGCCGGGTTAATACTTGAAGTAAATAAAGACCTTGATGTAGATGTTGACGCTTCTCTTGTATTGCCGAGCGCAACTGCTACTCCCGGAACTGGAACTAAAACCGCAGCTTCAAATACTTTGTTAATGATTGACGGACGTGCGTTTTATAAAATTAATCCAAAAATTACTTTAGTACCGCTCGTAAGTTTTGGTAGTGTTTCCGGTACAGTTGATGCAGGCGGAAAGAGCAGTGATCTTCCTTCAACTACAATGTTAGCTGCCGGAATTGGTATTAATTACCGTGCCGGTGATTTCTTGTTAGCAGGCGGTCCATCATTTATGTACACGAGTACTACTAATCCTTCAATTCCGAACATTAGCGCTGAAGAATCAAATTCTTCATTCACTTTTCCATCATGGAATATCGGCGCAGAATGGAATTTAACCGGCTGGTTAATTGCCCGGTTCGGTTATGTTGCTTCAACAACAAGCTACACATGGCAGACTGCTGTTTCCTCAACCAAGACAGATGAAGTTACAATAACTTCTTTCGGCGTAAATGACGGCGCAACCGTGGGAATCGGGTTACGTTTTGGTCAATTTGGTTTGGACGCAACGGTTAACGAAGAAATTTTAAGACAAGGATTAAATAACATCGGTGGTGGAAAAGCTACTTTGGCTTACATCTCTGCGAGTTACGCTTTCTAAGATTTTCAGCTATTCCCGTGGCACAGAATAAATTCTGTGCTACGGATTTTTTATTCTAACCAAATGCCTTTTCAGTTTTATCTTTTCCCAATTCTCTCTATTTTGTACCGCAACAAATTTAAAAGTAAATGAACGAATACGTTGGCGTATTACACGTCCACTCAATTTATTCCGATGGTTCCGGTGAAGTAGAACAGATCACTCAACTTGCTGATGAGTGCGGCTTAGACTTTTTAGTTCTAACCGATCATAACACGCTTCGCGCTTTGCATGAAGGATATGAGAAATTCTACGGTAAAACGCTTCTGCTCGTTGGCTGCGAATTAAATGATAAAGAAAACAAAAATCATTATTTGGCTTTAGGCATAAAGGAGACTTTTTCAACCCGAAGACCGGCAAAAGAATATGTAAAAAGTGTAAAAGATGCCGGCGGAATCGGTTTTTTAGCGCATCCGCATGAAAAACGGGATTCGATGAAAGAGCATCCGCCATATCCTTGGACAGAGTGGGATTGTCCCGATTTTACCGGAATTGAGATTTGGAACCACATGTCTGAATGGATGGAAAATCTCACAGAACAGAACAAATATCAAGCTTTTTTGCATCCTTTGAAGACGATTATTAAACCACCGGAGGAAACATTACGGGTTTGGGACGAACTTTCAATGGAGCGGAAAGTGGTCGGAATCGGCGGAATTGACGCTCACGCCCACAAAGTGAATCTTTTGGGTTTTTTTGAAGTTGAGGTTTTCCCGTACAAAGTATTGTTCAAGTCAATCAGAACTCATATTTTAACAGAACAGAATTTAGAAATTAAGGCAAATCCCCTTTCTGTTGAAAAAGCTAAAAATGTGGTTCTCCAATCTCTCCGTGAGGGAAAGTGTTTCGTATCTAATTATTATCACGGGGATGCTACTGGATTTCGTTTTTTTGCCGAATCAGATAATAAAAAAATACAGATGGGAGATGAAGTCCAATCTGAAAATCCGGTAATTTTAAATGTATATTTGCCGGGTAAAACGGCGGATATTCGATTGATCCATAATGGTAAAATGGTTGAATCGCTTAAAAATATTGAAGCTAAATTTATCGTGCATGAAAAAGGTGTTTACCGTGTGGAAGTTTTTTTAGAAGCAAACGCATGGATTTTTTCTAATCATATTAGAATTAAATAGTTAATGAAAGGGACGAGAAACGGGGACAAGTAGAGTAAAAGAACTTAAATCATTAATCGGAGTTATGAATGTTAACAAAAAGAAAAAAGTTATCCCGCAAAGAAATTAAAGAAGATGGTCTAATAACTTTTTATTATAAATTAGTCGGCTTATACGAAACGTATAAACAATATTTTCTGATTGGCGGAGTTGCAGTGATAGTAATAGCAGCTCTATCGTTTTTTTATATGCAGCAAAAGAATAAAAATAACGAAAGAGCAAATGTTGAGTTATCCCGCGTACTACCGGCATTTGATTCAGGTATGTACTTAGAGTCCATCGAAGGAAATGCTCAATCAAAAGTTATGGGATTAAAGAAAATTGTTGCTGAATACGGCAGTTCTGATAATGGCGAAATCGCAAAAGTTTATCTGGCTCACGCCTATTTTTATTTAGGTAAAGTTGAAGACGCGCTGAAAAATTATGAAGATTACGGCGGAGATAATGATCTATTCAAAGCCGCCGCGTTTGCCGGAGAAGCCGCTTGTTACGAATCTAAAAACGATCTGGAAAAAGCCGCCGAACTTTACCGCAAAGCAAGTTCAGTTTCTGAAGAAAACGCTCTAAATCCACAATATCTTCTTTCCTCGGGTATTAATTTATTGAATCTTAAAAAAACAGCCGAAGCGAAAGAAATTTTTGAAAGGATCAAAAAAGATTTTCCTACAACAACTTCCGGGCGCGAAGTTGAAAGATATTTAACTCAAGTGGAATAGTTTTTATTAAGTATTTGTCAATAGTCATTTGACTATTGACCATTGACAAATGACTAATAACCAAAAAGAAGGAACTGCAATGGATTTTAATCTGATAAAAAAATATGTGAAGTTGTTTGAAGAAAGTAATATTTCAGAACTTGAAATTGAACAAGACAGTGCGCGAATAAAAATTTCTAAAAAAGTTGAAACATCGGTTCAAGTGCACAACGTTGCAACACCGGTACATACACCTGCCGTTGTAGCTACAAAGTCGGAAGCTTCTCAGCCAAAAGAAGAGAAAAATTCAAAAATAAAAGAAATAAAATCCCCGATTGTAGGTACATTCTACCGCGCTCCTGGTCCGGATGCAGATCCGTATGTTAAAGTTGGTGATATGGTTTCTTCAGGTACGGTTTTGTGTATTATCGAAGCGATGAAATTAATGAATGAAATTGAATCCGACATCAACGGAAAAATTGTTAAGATTTTAGTTGAAAACGGAAAACCGGTTGAGTATAATCAACCGTTAATGCTTATCGAAGCTGATTAAAAGTTTTTGAGGAAACATTGTTTAAAAAAATATTAATAGCAAATAGGGGAGAGATAGCTCTTCGGATCATTCGAACCTGCAAAGAATTAGGAATTAAGACGGTTGCGGTTTACTCGGAAGCAGATAAGAATTCTCTTCACGTTACGTTTGCCGATGAAGCAGTTTGTATCGGTCCGGCGCTAAGTAAAGACAGTTATTTAAAAATTCCGGTGATCATTTCTGCGGCGCAAATTACCGGCGCTGAAGCGATACATCCGGGTTACGGATTCTTAGCGGAAAATGCAAATTTCTCGGAAATTTGTTCCGAATCAGGTATAAAATTTATCGGTCCTTCTCCGGAAATGATCCACATGATGGGGAATAAGGCAAACGCCAAAGAAACTATGCGTAGAAACGGCGTTCCGGTAATTCCCGGCAGCGATGGGATTGTTACCAACGTAATTGATGGGAAAGTAATAGCGCACGAAATTGGTTTCCCCGTTATAATTAAAGCCTCTGCCGGTGGCGGCGGCAAAGGGATGCGTATCGTTCAAGACGAATCTGAATTTGAAATCGCTTTTCAAACCGCAAGTTCAGAGGCGATTGCATCGTTTGGAAATGGCGAAGTTTATATTGAAAAATATCTTGAGAATCCACGCCATATTGAATTCCAAGTTATGGGAGATCAATTTGGGAATGTTTATCACTACGGTGAACGCGATTGTTCAGTTCAGAGAAGACATCAAAAACTTATTGAAGAATCTCCTTCGCCAATTATGGATACCGAACTCCGGCGAAAAATGGGAGAAGCCGCAGTACTTGGCGCTAAATCAGTAAATTATGAAGGCGCCGGAACAATAGAATGTCTCGTTGATAAATATAAAAACTTTTACTTCATGGAAATGAATACGAGAATTCAAGTTGAACATCCGGTAACTGAGATGGTTAACGGTGTTGACCTGATCCGCCAACAAATTTTAGTAGCCGGTGGAGAAAAGATTGAGACAATGCCCAAAGAACCAATCGGGCACGCAATGGAATTTAGAATAAACGCCGAAGACCCTGAAAAAGGTTTTCGCCCGAATCCTGGTAAAATTGAATCACTTCACTTCCCCGGCGGTTTTGGAATTCGGGTTGATTCACATGTTTACCAATCCTATGTTATTCCGCCATATTACGATTCACTCCTGGCAAAACTAATTGTATGGGGGAATAACCGGAAGATAGTAATAAAGCGGGCAAAACGGGCTTTGGAAGAATTTACTGTTGAAGGAATTAAAACCACAATTCCATTTCACCTAGAAGTTTTAGAGAACGAACAATTTGTAAGCGGAAATTTTGATACTTCGTTTTTAGATAATTTTTTAAAAGAAAAAAACAACAACTCATAGAGGAATATTATGAACATTCCAGAAGATTTAAAATACACAAAAGAACATGAATGGGTTTCCGTTGAAGGAAACATCGCAACCGTCGGCATTACGGATTATGCCCAGGGTGAACTCGGCGATGTTGTTTTTGTTGATATCGATCCTAATTTACAGGAAGTAAAACAAGATGCTAATTTCGGAACTATCGAAGCTGTAAAAACCGTAAGTGAACTTTACGCTCCTTGTTCCGGTAAGGTGATCGAAATAAACAAATTGCTTGCTGATTCTCCCGAAACAGTTAATATGGCTCCCTACGGTGACGGCTGGATGATCAAAATTGAAATTTCAAATCCGGATGAATTAACTAAACTTCTTGACGCTGCTGCGTATAGCCAGCTCGTCGGCGAATAATTTTTTATTTCTTCCAACATAGATGAACCAAAACGATGAAATACTCATCATTGATTTCGGATCGCAATACACCCAGCTAATAGCCAGGCGTATCCGGGAAGAAAATGTATTTTCGGAAATATTTCCTCATACAATTTCTCTCGACGAAATAAAAAAAAGAAATCCCGCCGGAATAATTCTTTCCGGTGGTCCCACCAGCGTTTATGATGATGACGCTCTTGATGTAACCCCTGAAATTTTTTCTTTAAATATTCCTATCCTCGGAGTTTGTTATGGACTTCAACTTCTTGCTAAACATCTTGGCGGAAAAGTTGAAAAAGCTGAGGATAGAGAGTACGGCAAAGCTGAATTTACCGTCTCGAACACATCATTACTATTTTCAAATTGTGAAAAAAGCTCAACAGTCTGGATGAGTCATGGCGACTATGTTTCTCAAGTACCGGATGGATTTCGCATTACCGGAACTTCAACTCATTCTCCGGTTTGTGCTGTAGAAAATAGCGAGAAAAAAGTTTACGGTCTACAATTTCATCCCGAAGTTGCCCACACGTTTGAAGGAAAAAAAATCCTTCATAATTTTTTATTCTCCGTTTGTAAATGCAAAGGTGATTGGACTCCCGCTCATTTTATTGATGAAAAGATCTCTGAGATAAAAGAATTGGTCGAGAACAACCATGTTTTATGCGCATTGAGCGGAGGCGTTGATTCAACTGTAGCAGCCGTACTTGTGCAGAAAGCGATCGGAGAACAATTAACTTGTGTACACATCGATACCGGTCTGATGCGCAAAAACGAAAGTGAACAAGTAGTAAAACTTTTCCGTGAAAACCTCAATTTAAAAGTTATTTCTGTTGACGCATCAAAATTATTTTTGGAAAGACTGAGCGGAGTGACTGAGCCGGAAAAGAAAAGAAAAATAATCGGGAAAACGTTTATCGATCTCTTTGAACAAGAAGCTGCAAAAATTCCCAATGTAAAGTTTTTAGTGCAAGGCACACTTTATCCTGATGTGATCGAATCAGTTTCCGTAAAAGGAAAATCCGTTACCATAAAAACGCACCATAACGTTGGCGGTTTGCCGGAGAAGATGCATCTAAAACTTATTGAACCTTTCCGCGAATTATTTAAAGATGAAGTAAGAAATGTCGGCACGGCTCTTTCTATTCCCGTTGAATTTATTGAACGTCATCCATTTCCGGGACCCGGTTTGGCGGTAAGAATTTTAGGAAATATTACCGAAGAAAAACTTTCGCTGCTCTGCGATGCCGACGAGATTTTTATTGATGAAATTAAAAACGCAAATCTCTACAATGAAATTTGGCAGGCGTTTGCAGTCCTTCTCCCTGTGCAAAGTGTTGGAGTTATGGGAGACAACCGGACTTACGAAAATGTTCTCGCCCTTCGCGCAGTTACTTCCTCCGATGGGATGACCGCTGATTGGTATCCGTTCAAACATGAATTTCTAGCGAATGTTTCAAGTAAAATTATCAACAAGGTTAAAGGAATTAATAGAGTTGTTTATGATATTAGTTCTAAACCGCCTTCTACGATCGAATGGGAATAATGGAAGCTAAAGAAAAACAATTAGTTCAGTTAAAGATTGAAAAAGCACAGCGTTTTGCCGATGAAGGAAAGACTCTTCACTCAGTTCAACTCTATATGAAGATCATTGAGGAACATCCTGAATCGCTTGAAGCATGTTTCGGTTTAGCCGGGCTTTATGAAAAACTTGAGAATATAGATGCCGCCGAAAATTTATTGTCGGACTTGTTAGAAGAAAATTCTGATAATAAAGATGTAAGACTTTTCTTCGGACATTTTCTTTTCCGCCAGGCAAAGTGGAATGAAACAATAGAAGTTCTTTCCTTTTTCTCTCCCAACGAAATTCCCTTAGCTTCTTTTTTCATCGGCTACTCGCACTACATGCTGCTTGAATATGAGTTAGCACGGATCAGTTTTGAAAATTTTGTTAAGAGTGGAAAAGAAACCGAGTTTCTTCAAGATGCCTTCATTTATCTGGCAAAGACACACATTAATTTGACCAACTTTGATCTTGCTCTTCTTTATGCTAAGCAGGCAGAAGCATATTATTCAAACTATTATGAACTTCATTTGCTGTTCGCCATAATTTATTATTACCTTACGATGACAGCCCATGCGGTCACTTCAATCGAAAAAACTTTGAAACTGAATAAAACGGATCTGTCGGTGAATGAATGGGCGGGGAAAATTTATCTAAAGAGTGGAGATTACAAAAAAGCTGAAAAATATTTAACAAAGTTTATCGAAGAATCTTCTGAAGTATCTCCCGAAATTTATTCTCACTTAGGAATTACTTATCTCTACACGAACAAAATAAAAGACGCTGAGAATTATTTTAACCTGGCGTTAAAGTTTGATCCGAAAAATAAAGTTGCGCTTGAAGCCGTTAAGAATTTAGAAAAACTTAGTCAAAAACCGGTAGCCTCCGATGGTTAGGAAGTTGTTCCTTTTCGTGTTAATCCTTCTAACAGCGAGAATAGCATTCCCTCAATCTCCCACAAATCTAAATGAAATCAACTCAGAATTTGAAATAGCCATTAGTCTATTTGATGCGAAGCAATATCCGGAAGCGCAAAGAATATTTCAATGGGTAGCGGCGCAACCGGAGAATCCGAAAACCACCGTCTCAATTCTTTTTTCAGCAAAAATATTAGTCGGGCAAAAGGAATTTTCATCCGCTGAAAAAATTTTGCTGGATTTTTTCAAGTTATACTCCGCCAGTAAATATTTAGGTGAAGCTGAACTGCTTTACGCTCAAGTTTTGAAAGGAACCGGTAGAGGAAAAAACGCCGTTCCTTTTTTAATTGAAAATTATGCAAACGGCGACAATGAAATTTTTCGAGATGAAAAAAAGGAATTAATAACTTCCCTATTAGATGAAACATTCTCTTTAGCGGAAGTAGAAAAATTATTAGGCAAAGCGCACAGTAAAGAGTTAAAACCGGTGCTCCTTTTTTCCGCGATAAAGAAAAATATTAGTCTTGGGAATCTTGAATCGGCGAAGAACATTTATAATTTATTACAACGAGATTTTCCTTCAAATCGAAAAACACTTGAAGCCTCACGCTTATTTAGCAAATCCACCACCGTTCCGCCGGGCGATTCCCAGAAAATTATTGTTTGCCTTCTTCCATTAACCAATGCTTTGGATCAGGAGAATCAAGCCGCAGGGGATGTACTTGAAGGAATTAAGTATGCGGTTCATGAATTCAACTCATTAGTGGGCAACCACTTTGCTCTATTAATAAAAAATTCAAAACGTGATTCTGCTGAAATTCAGTTGCATATAAAAGAGATTGAATCCGGTAACAATTTTGCTGCAATAATTGGTCCTCTTTTTAGTGACGAAACCAGATTTTTTCTTGATGGCTCCGATAAAATAAACATCCCGGTAATTAGCCCGACTGCGACAGATGAAAATTTACAGTTTGGCAGCAAATTGTTTTATCAAGCAAATACCTCAATGGAATTGCACGGGAGAGTGATGGCGCAGTACATTTATTATGTAGAGAATAAAAAATCGATTGCTGTTCTCTATTTAAAGAACGGGAACGCTAGGGTGATTGGCAAAAGTTTTATCTCAGAATATAAAAATTTGGGAGGTAAGATTTTTGAGCAGTCGTATTCATCAAAAAATCTTGTAACAGAATCTCTATCATTTGACTTTAAAAAGAACCTCAAGGGAGTAGATGGAATTTTTCTACCACTGAATGATAATAGCGCAATCACTGTAATTCTTTCTGCTTTAATAAAAAACGGGATCGATCTGCCGATTTATGGAAATCAGGATTGGTTCTCTTCCAAAGGGTTAGAAACCTCTTCCGCATTGAGCGAGAAACTTACTTTCACCTCTGATACTTTTATTGATTACGATGACGAAGACGTTACTTCATTTTCTCGATATTATTTTGAAACTACCGGCAAAGAAGTGAATAGCAATAATCTTTATGGATATGACGCCGCAAAATATCTTCTAAAAATTCTTACTCTTTCCGAGCGCAAGAGCATCTCATTTGAAAAAGCTATTTCCGAATCCGAACCATATAGTGGACTTCATAATACTATCGATTTTGAAAAAGGAAACGTAAATTCTTATCTTAACATTGTCCGCTATCATCAAGGGAAATTTGAGCTGGTAGAAAGATTTAAATACAAACCAAAAGGGAAAAAATAGGTGGGAAAAGTAAAAGATTTGCCGTTGGATGACCGCCCGAGAGAAAAACTTCTTCTACGCGGATGCCAAAGTTTAAGCGATGCCGAATTGCTTGCAATTTTATTAAGAACTGGAACTAAAGGCAAATCAGTTGTACAAGTTGCATATGATCTGGTCGAACGTTACGGAAATCTTGCTTCGCTCTCCACCAAATCTTATTCGGAACTTATTAAGACAAACGGAATAAAAAAAGATAAAGCCGCCACATTAGTAGCGGCATTTGAAATTGGGAAGCGAACCGCGATTCAGTCTAAATGGTTTTCTGAAAAAAAGATCACCTCGCCGGAAGATGTTGCCCATATTTTCATCCCAATGTTAAAAGATGAACTCAGCGAACATTTTTATATAGTTTGTTTAAACGCCGCAAATAAAATAATCAGGATTGACTTAATCTCCACAGGCAGTTTAGATTCCAGCATCGTTCATCCGAGAGAGGTATTTAAAGTGGCGATAGAAAACAGCGCGAAGAGTATAATTTTAGTTCACAATCATCCAAGTGGAAATCCCGAGCCGAGCAATGATGATATCGCGATTACCAAAAAACTTATTGAAATTTCAAAACTAATGGAAATAACCGTCTTTGATCATCTTATTATTGCGGAAAATAAGTACACGAGTTTTGTTGAAAAAAGGATGATCTAGTTGCCTTATCAAACAGGGCAATTTGGTTGTTTAATTTATAAATTATATATTTTTGCTGTGAATTTTCTTGATTTCTGTATGGAAAAATCCTAAATTTAGAAAGACTATCAATTAACTAAAATGGAGTATATACTATGAAGCAACTTAAGTCCTTAAAAAGTTCTCTTTTGGGAACTGTGATTATCTTGTTGACTGCAGGATTTGTCGGATGCAGCAGCGGACCATCGCAAGAAGAATTGGCTCAGTTAGACGCTTTAAAAAAGGAAGTTAGCTCTTTACAAAAATCAGCTACTACCTTAAAAGATGAAAGATCAAGCGTAGAAAAACAAATCGCCGAGAAGAACAAAAAACTTCAAGAATGCGAGAAGCTTAAACAAGAAACCAAAGCAAATTTGGGCAAAATTTCTAAGTAATCTTAACAACGAATTTAAAACATGAGGATTTATATGAAATTAAATAAAGTTTGGTTCTTATCGGCAGCTCTGTTTGTTGCTTTTACGTTTTCTACGTTTGCACAAGAAGAGATGACCAAAGAAGAATGGCAAAATCAAATCAATAAGTTGAACGCTCAGAAAGAAAGCTTACAAAAAGAGACGTCAACTTTAAAAACCGATGTTACCGGTTTAAATACTAACCTTTCAACCATTCAAAGTTATGATAACTGCATGGATGATCTTTATGCAATGGTTGGCGCTAAAAAATCTGACATTGATAATTATAACAGTGCTGTTAGTGAATTAGAAGGAAAAATTAGAAGAAAAGAGGGTCCTAAAGCTGACCGTGCTAAAGACTTAGCTGCTCTTCAAGCTAATAAAATCAGCGCTTTACCTGATTTCTTTAACAAAGTTCACAATGTATTACCCGGATTACTTGACGCTTGGGTAGAAGCTCCCACTGAAGCAAGCTACACAGTAGTAAAGGGAGACTGTCTCTGGAGAATTGCTAAGAAAAAAGAATTCTACGGAAATGGTTTTGCTTGGCCTAAAATTTATCAGGCTAACAGAGATCAAATTAAAAACCCAGATCTTATCTTTCCGAAACAAATATTCAAAATTCCTAATTTAACGGAAGAAGAAAAATCTAAATATGAAAAATTGAAATTGAATTACAAACCGGCTCCGACTCCGGCTCAGTAACAAAATAATTTCAGTTCTTGATCTTAAATAGTTTTTTGAAAGCCCTTTTCATCTTTAGATGACAAGGGCTTTTTTATTTTTTGAATTTCTTTAAGACAAAATTTTACGCATCAATTTAAAGTGAATAAGAACTAAGATATGGCAGAAATAGTAAAAAAGATGACTCTTGAAAACGTGGACCTAATGTCCTTACTTGGATTTAACGATTCGAATCTGAAGATTATAGAAAAAAGGTTTTCTGCAGTTATTACTGTCCGGGGCGATTCGGCAACCTTTAAAGGAACTGAAGAAGAAACAGAACTGCTTGAAAAACTTTTCAAAGAGTTGATCTATGTTCTTAATACTAAGGGTAGTTTAAGAGAAAATGATGTTGAAACCATTCTTGACTTAACCCTTCAGGGGAAAGAGATAATAAATGAAAAGGAATTTGATTCGATTATTCTTTTTACTAAAAACGATAGTATTAAAGCCAAAACACCTGGACAAGCGAATTATTTTCAATTAGTAAAAAAGAACGACATCTGTTTTGCCATAGGTCCGGCAGGAACCGGGAAAACGTATCTTGCTGTCGCTTTTGCCGTTTCAGCATTGAAAAAGGGAATTGTTTCTAAAATAATTCTTGCGAGACCTGCAGTCGAAGCTGGAGAAAGTCTTGGTTTTCTACCGGGAGATATTCGTGAAAAAATTGATCCGTATTTGCGCCCACTTTATGATGCACTTGAAGATATGCTTCCTTCCGAGAAACTTAAACAAAATATTGAAAAAGGAGTTATCGAGATTGTTCCTTTAGCATACATGCGGGGAAGAACTTTAAATAACGCATTTGTGATTCTTGATGAAGCGCAGAATGCAACTGATACACAAATGAAAATGTTTTTAACCCGACTCGGCGTTAACTCAAAAGCAATAATTACGGGAGACATAACACAGATTGATCTACCGAACAGAACGGTGAGCGGTTTGGTTAAAGCGCAAGAAATTCTTACCGGAATACAGGGCATCGGTTTTGTTTACTTTGAAAAAACCGACGTTGTGCGGCATAAGCTGGTAAAGGATATTATCGACGCATACGAAAAATATTATGATAAAGAGAAAACCTAAAAGGTGAAAAAAGTGACATAAAATTCTTTTTTCACATCACACTGAGCGAAGCCGAAGTGTGATTTACATGGGAACTCACATTTCTCGACTTCGCATTTCTCGACTTCGCATTTCTCGACTTCGCTCGAAATGACTGCTCATCTTTTAAGGTATAATCTTTTACTCGATCGTTTTGCTTTCTTCCCAATATTTATCCATCACTTTGAAGTCAACCTCTGTGATTTTCTTGTTTTGTTCCGCAAGTTTTTTTTCGATGTAAGAGAATCGTTTTTCGAATTTGTTCGTGGTTTTGCGCAAAGCTGATTCAGGGTTAATATTCAAAAACCGGCTCAAGTTAATCAGCGAAAAGAGGAGATCGCCGAATTCCTCTTCAGCTTTTTCAATTTGATTGTTATCTATTTCAACTTGTAATTCATCTAATTCTTCATTTACTTTTTTCTTCACATCGGCAATCGCGTCCCAATCAAATCCAACTTTGGAAGCTTTCTCCTGTAACCGATGAGCCCGCATAATTGCCGGCATGGTCTGTGGAACTCCCTCTAATATTGAAGTTCTCCCTTCCTGCAACTTTATGGTTTCCCAATTTTTCATTATTTCTTCTGTGCCGGAAACCTTAACATCACTAAAAACATGCGGGTGTCTTCTTATCAGTTTGGCGGAAATTTCGTCTATCACTTCTTCAAAAGTAAATTCATTTATTTCTTCCGCAATAGCCGTATGGAAAACAATATGGAAAAAGAGATCGCCCAATTCCTTTTTTAATTCTTTGAAATCTTTTTCATCAATTGCATGAACTGTTTCGTAAGCTTCTTCCAACGTTGCGGCTTTTATCGACTCATTGGTTTGTTCACGATCCCACGGACATTCTTTGCGCAAACGTTTTACAATATCTACAAATTCCTTAAATTTGACCTCGAGCATTAAGTATTTCCTTTTAAGAATTGATGGCTGACTTTTTGTATTTCAATATAATAAGAAAATAGAAAAATTTGATAGGTAGTTTATGATTGAAGATAAAATAAAAGAACTTGGTTTGCATTTACCGGCTGTTCCGGTTCCTCTGGCGGCGTATATTCCTGCAGTGAGAACGGGAAATCTTATTTTTACTTCCGGGCAGCTTCCGATGGTTGATGGAGTATTAAAATACAAAGGTAAAGTTGGAAACGATGTAACCGAAGAGGATGCAAAACTTGCTGCACAAGCCGCAGTATTAAATTGTCTTGCCGTAGTTAAAAGCATTGTAGGCGATCTTGAGTTAGTTGAAAAAATTGTGAAGATGACGGCTTTTATTAACAGCGATTCCGCATTTGTGAATCAGCCCGAAGTCGCGAACGGCGCATCTGAATTATTAGTTAAAATATTTGGTGAAAAAGGAAAACACGCCCGTGCAGCGGTTGGTGTAAATGTACTTCCGCGTGATGCTTCAGTGGAAATCGAAATGATCGTTGAAGTGAAGTGATTTGTCTTGATTAAAAAAATGTTTGTTAATTGATTTGTAATGACTACAACCTCCTCAAAAAATAGAGTAATATTTCTTGACTTATTAAGAGCCTTTGCTGTATTGAATATGGTGCAAGGGCATACTATTGATGTGTTGCTTGGTTCTCAATTCCGTGATTTAAGTAATCCAATCTTTCTAATATGGTTTTCTAACAGAGGATTAACAGCGCCAATTTTTATGTTTTCAGCGGGCACAACTTTTATGTATCTATTCCGTTTACAGAAAGTTTCGTTTCGTGAAAATCCGCGAGTGAGTAGGGGTATTAAGCGGGCTCTTTTGCTGATCGGTTTGGGATACTTAATGCGGTATCCAACTCCAACGCTTGTAAATTTTCGTTATGTTACAGAAGTTCAATGGGATGTTTTTTTTGTTGTTGACGTTCTGCAGTTGATAGGCTTCGGGTTATTATATATTATGTTGCTGGCTTATATAGCGGAACAATTAAAGGTAAGTGATTACTTCATGTTCATAGCAGGTGTGTTGGTAATTATTTTTCTTTATCCAATCAGTGAAAGCATAGCTTGGACAAATTATTTTCATAAAGCGATAGCGGGGTATTTATCATCCGGGACGCATTCAAACTTTCCTTTATTTCCATGGTTAAGCTATTTGGCAGCGGGATCATTTCTGGGAAGTTATTTGGCAAAGAATCCGACAGTTTTTAGAACCACCAAATTTTCTTTTAAACTTCTAGGAGCGGGAATTGGGCTGCTCGTTCTTGCGCTTATTGGAAATATAGTTGAAGTTGCAGTTTATGGAGAAAGTAAATTCTGGACAACAAGTCCGAACTTGGTTTTTTTCCGGCTCGGGCTTGTAATTACGTTTACTGCGCTAATTACTTTTATAGCTCTTAAGATAAATACCATTCCAAGAGTGCTAATTCTACTTGGAAGAAATACCCTATTAATCTATGTAGTTCATTTGGTAATCTTATACGGAAGTCCGTGGAATTTGGGAATTGTGTATATATTAGATAAAGCCTTTAATCCATATTTAACAATTCTATCTGCTTGCATTATGATCGGCTTGATGATCTTGATGGTATATGGTATCCACAAATTTAATATTAGAAATAAAACGTTAGTAACGTAACAGGAATAAGATGGCAAGAAAATCTGAAAATACCACGCCCGAAATTTCACCCGATGAAATTCAGGTTGAACAGTCTCTTCGCCCTGTTAGATTTGAGGATTTTACGGGGCAGACAAAGATAACCGATAATCTGAAAGTTTTTATTTCCGCCGCTAAAAAAAGGGGAGAAGCACTCGATCACGTTTTGCTTACCGGTCCTCCGGGACTTGGGAAGACGACACTTTCGCACATCATTGCAAATGAACTTGGCGTAAAATTAAAAGTTACTTCCGGTCCTGTGTTGGAGAAGCCGGGAGATTTAGCGGGTATTTTAACGAATCTTGAAGAACACGCTGTTTTATTTATTGATGAGATACATCGCTTAAGTCCGGTTGTAGAAGAATTTCTTTATTCGGCAATGGAAGATTATAAATTAGATATCATGATTGACTCAGGACCGAACGCTCGATCAGTTCAAATTAAATTGCCAAAATATACATTGATAGGAGCTACTACCCGCGCGGGAATGCTCACCGCGCCGCTTCGTGACCGCTTTGGAATTAAAAGCCGTTTAGATTATTATGATGCCGAACTGGTAAAAGTAATTTTGCAACGCTCTTCAAAAATTCTCGCAATCCCGATTGATGAAGACGCATCCTATGAAATTGCAAAACGATCAAGAGGAACGCCGAGAATTGCAAATCGTCTTTTGCGCCGCACGCGAGACTTTGCCGATTTTGAAAATAAAAAAGTTATCGATCTCGCAATTTCAAAAACAGCGCTAACCGCTTTAGAAGTTGATGAATTAGGATTGGATGAAATGGATAAAGACATTATTCTCACCATCATCGAAAAATTTAGCGGCGGACCTGTGGGACTTAATGCTCTTTCCGTAGCAGTAAACGAAGACGCAGGAACCATTGAAGAAGTCTATGAACCTTTCTTGATACAACAAGGATTTATAAACCGTACTCCGCGCGGAAGAGAAGCTACTGAATTAGCTTACAAACGTTTTGGAAAGAAAAAAAGAAATAACGAACATGGTAATCTTTTTGAAGAAACGTTGTCTTAGTAAAAAGTTGAAAGTAAAAAGTGGAAAGTAGAAAGTAGAAAGTAATGCTGATAGAAAAAATAAATGTAGGGGGAGAGAATCCTTTTGTTCTTATAGCCGGACCATGTGTTGTAGAAAATGAAGCAATAACTTTTACTACGGCAGAGGCGATAAAAGAAATTACAAATGAACTTGGAATCCCGTTCATCTTCAAATCGAGTTACAAGAAAGCTAATCGTACCAGTCTTAATTCTTTTGTGGGCATAGGCGATAAAGAAGCGCTTGAGATTTTATTAAATATAAAAAAAACATTTGATGTGCCGATCCTTACCGATGTACATACAATTGAAGAAGTTGAATTAGCCGCAAAGTATGTTGATGTTCTTCAAATACCGGCTTTTCTTTGCAGGCAAACCGACTTATTAATTGCTGCCGGGAAAACCGGTAAAGTAGTGAATATTAAAAAAGGACAATTCCTTGCGCCTGAAGATATGAAGCACGCCGCGGAAAAAGTT